>Ga0114974_10001948_pt1 | contig 16125 bp, 7 predicted proteins | sample S_130206_EF_Meta_FD_87318 | JGI IMG/M metagenome (GOLD analysis project Ga0114974, IMG submission 87318) | Freshwater microbial communities from Lake Simoncouche, Canada to study carbon cycling - S_130206_EF_MetaG | ecosystem: Environmental > Aquatic > Freshwater > Lake | place: Lake...
TACATCCGCGGCGACACGGCCCTCCTCGGCGGTCGGCTAAAACTCGTCGGCGGCGTCCGCGCCGAGCAGACCAATGTGAACGCCTACGGCTTCATCAGCGATCCGACGAAAAACTACCGGCGCGACCCCAGCGGTGCGGTGATTCCGCAGCGCGACGCCACCGGAGCCATCATCTTCACCGGCACCGGCGTGAACCGCATCCCCGCGCCCACGTTGATTGAGCCGCTGACGATTCCCGATCCTGCGGGCGGAGCCGCTCTCTCCAATGCGCTCGCGATTTCCAAGCTCACTTATCTCCAACGCGGCGGGCACGTGCAGAAGGAATACCTGCGATTTTTCCCGAGCCTCAACGTGAGCTATAACCTGCTGGAAAACCTGATCGTGCGCGGTTCGGCTTACCAGTCCGTCGGGCGACCCGGCGTGGATCAATATGCCGGCGGCCTGACCCTCCCCGACACCGAACTGCCGTCCAACGCCACCAGCAACCGGATCAGCGTGAACAACGCCGGCATCAAGGCGTGGACTGCCCGCACGACCAAGATTCGCTTCGAGTATTATTTCGAAAAAGTCGGGCAGATCTCGATCGGCGGGTATCGGCGCGATTACCGAAATATGTTTGGCTCGCTCACCTTCCAGGTAACCCCGGAATTTCTGTCCCTCTACAGCCTGGATCGGGACACCTACGAACCTTACTACGTAGCCACCAACTACAACGTCCCCGGATTGGTCCGCATGGAGGGCACGGAGTTTGACTACAAGCAGGTGCTGACGTTTCTGCCGCAGTGGGCGCGCGGCGTGCAAGTCTTCGCCAACATGACGGCGCAGCGCGCGGTCGGCGACGTAACGGCGAGTTTCTCCAACTACCAACCGCGTATTTACAACTGGGGTGCCAGCCTCACGCGCCCCAAATACAATGTCCGCATGAACTGGAATTACCGCGGACCGCGCCGCACCGCTCCCATCGCGACGTCTGCGCGCAGCATCGAGCCGGGCTCCTTCAACTGGATCGGGCAAGCCCTCTACATCGACCTCAAGGGCGAATACAATCTCAGCGATCGCTTCGGCGTCTTCCTCAGTATCCGGAATCTGGGTAACGCCTATGAGGACGTCGAGCGCCGTGGCCCCAACACTCCCGACTACGCGAAAATTTATTCGCGTTACGACTACGCACAACTCTGGACGGTCGGCGTCAAGGGCTCTTTCTGATTCTAATTTAATTTTTCAAGATGAACATAAGCGGTCGGGATCTAGGAGCCTGCAGGCAGGCGATGTCGGTTGTGACGGCAAGAAACATCGATTGCTCGCGTTCGTAGCCCCGCCTTTAGGCGGAAGGTTTGACGGATTACGCCTGAAGGCGGGACTACGAATAAGGGGCTCACCCCCGGCCCCGCGCGCAGCACCGCGAGCGTCGTATCCAACTTCCGGATCACACCCGAGGGATTGATGATGAGCTCCACGCGTTTCGCCGCGCGCACCGTGAATCCCTCCGCCGCGCGCACCGCGTTGCCGAGCAGGACATCCCTTTTCGCCTGTGCCGCTCGTCCGACGACCGCCCCATCGTCAGCCCGAAAATCAATCCGACCGTAACCGCGGCTCTGGAGAAACCGTTCATCCTTTTTCCCAAACGCCGGCTTTCCCCGCACACGCCCAAAACCTCAGAGCCACCCGCTCTTTCACCATTGAGCCCACGCCCCCCTGTTCCCCACGCTGCCTCTTCACCCGTCCCCCTATGTCGCGCTTCCACGTTCCCTTTCTCCCCCTCTCCCCCTCTCCCAGTCTCCCTTTCTCCCCCTCTCCTCCTCCCGTCTGCCGGCTTCTCTTTGCAGCCCTCGCCCTCCTCCTCACCACGAGTTGCCTCCACCGCCCCGGCGCTCCTGCCACCCGCATCGGCGACGAAATCATCGTCGCCGGCCAGTTCTTCCACACCGGCACGCGTGTGATCACATGGCTCGATCCGCAGGGCTATGATGCCTACCGCACCGAGCGCCGGTTCTCCCCGCTCGACGACAGCAGTTTCGAAAAATCCAAAGAGACCGTCAAAGACCTCAAGTCTCCCGCGCGCTACGGCCTCCGCCGCGATCCCTCGCTCACTCCCGCTGACCTCGAACGCATCCGCGGCGGCGGCTGGGATCTGCCCACCCTGCGCAACGTCGTCGATCAATTCGTCATGCACTACGACGTCTGCGGTATCAGCAAGACCTGCTTCAACGTCCTCCACGATCACCGCGGCCTCAGCATCCATTTCATGTTGGATATCGACGGCACCATCTACCAAACGCTCGATCTCAAGGAGCGCGCCTTCCACGCCACGACGTCCAACACCCGCTCCGTCGGCGTCGAAATCGCCAACATGGGCGCCTACCCGCCCAGCAACATGACGGTGCTCGATACGTGGTATCAACCCGATGCCGCCGGTCGGCCCACGATCACGATTCCGGCCGCGATCAAAGACCCGATGATCTACACGAAACACTTCGTCGGCCATCCTGCCCGCCTCACGCCCGTGCGCGGCACGATCCAAAACACCGACCTCGTCCAATACGATCTCACCCCTCAGCAATACGCCGCCCTCACCAAGCTCACCGCCGCGCTCTGCAAGGTGTTCCCCAAAATCAACTGCGACTACCCGCGCGATTCCGCCGGAAAACTCATCCCGAAAAAACTCTCCGACGAAGCGCTGAAAACCTACGGCGGCATCTTGGGCCACTACCATATTCAGACGAACAAGACCGACCCCGGCCCCGCCTTCGACTGGGATCGCATCATCAATGGAGCCCGCGCCGATCTCCGCCTGCCGCCCCTTTCCCCGCGTTAACCGCCCGAGCTCACTGCGCGCCCGCACAGCACCTTCGGCCGCGACGTCCGCGTCGTCCATTCTTCTCAACGCCTTCACTGCACTATTCGTCCGCGCACCTACGCACCGCGGCCATCACCACCACGCTCCGGATGGAGCATGACGCGTCCTTCATCGCGCAGTGCCTCGGCTAGGCCGTCGCGGTACGACCGGAGGTCTCGACCAAGACCAACCCAGCGAATCGTGCGCGGGCCGATGAGGCCATTGTCGAAGCCGCCACGACGACCATCCCCCGTCACTTCCCCGCAATCATCCGCAGTAACTCCGCCTCATCGATCACCGCCACCTTGAGCGTCCGCGCCTGCTCGCGTTTCACACCCGGCTCCGTCCCTGCGACGACGTAGTCCGTCCGCGCACTCACGCTGCCGCTCACTTTCCCGCCCGCCGCCTCGATCTTCTCCGTCGCCTGCGCGCGTGACAGGGTGGGCAACGTCCCCGTCAGTACAAAAATCTTTCCCAGCAACGCGCGGCCCCCTGCGCCCGCGGCGACCACCGTCGGCCGCACGCCCACCGCGATCAACTCCGTCACCACCGCACGGTTTCTCGCCTCGGCAAAATACGCTGCTGCCGCTCGCACCGCGGCCGAAGCTCCGGCCGGCGCCACGTCTGCGCCGAGCGCCACGAGTGTCTCCAAACTCCGACAGCCGCGCGCCAACTCCTTCGCGGCCACCGCCCCAATCTGCGGAATCCCGAGCCCGTAAATGACCCGCGCCAGCTCAACCCGCTTGCTCGCCTCAATCGCTCCGAGCAATCGCTCGGCCGACTTGCTGACATTTTTCCCCAGCGCCGCCACGTCCTCACGCCGCAACCGATAGAGATCAGCCAACTCCTTCACGACCCCGCGCTCCACCAGACCCTCAATTGTCACTGGCCCGAGCCCCTCAATATCGACGCCCGCCTTCGAAGCAAAATGTTCGATCCGCCGCCGCAGTTGCGCTGGACAGGCCGCTCCCGGACAACGCACGGCGACCTCTCCCGCCCGCTGCACCACCGCCGTGTGACACGCCGGACACACCGTCGGAAATACAAACGGCACCGCCTCCGCCGGCCTCCGCGCGCGGTTCACTCCCACGAGCGCGGGGATGATCTCCCCGGCCTTCTCTACATACACAAAATCCCCCACGCGAAGATCCCGTCGCACGATCTCGTCGCGATTATGCAACGTCGCCCGAGCCACTTTCGAGCCCGCGAGCACCACCGGTTCCAACTCCGCTACCGGCGTCAGCACTCCCGTGCGTCCCACTTGAATCGTGATCCCACGCAACCGCGTCTCCGCCCGCTCCGATGCGAACTTGTAGGCCACTGCCCACCGCGGCGCACTTTCCCCGACACCGACTTCGCGCTGCCACGCCATCTCGTCCAGCTTCACCACCGCACCGTCCGTCGGAAACGTGAAACTCGCCCGCGCGGTTTCCACCGTCTGCACCGCGCGCCACAACGCATCCGTTCCCATCGCCCGCCAGACCTCCTCCACTCCCGGCAATCCCCACGCTCGGATTTTTCCATGCAGCCCGTGCTGTGTCGTCGGATACGCCGTGAGCGGCTCGCACGCACCGATGCCATAAAACACCACCGCGAGCCCCCGGCGCGTCACCTCCGACGCATCGAGCTGACGCAGCGTACCCGCCGCGAGATTGCGCGGATTCGCAAACCGCGTCTCGCCCGCCGCCTCGCGCTCCACGTTCACCCGCTGAAATTCCGCGAACGGCACATACACTTCACCGCGCAGCTCAATCACCACCGGCATCACGTCCGCACCCGCGCCCTGGCCAGGCACCCGCAATGTCCGCGGCAGCCCCGTGATCGCCAGAACGTGCCCAGTCACGTCGTCGCCCTCGACTCCGTTCCCCCGCGTGACCGCTCGCACCAGTCGTCCTTGCTCAAACGTTACACTCACTGCGAGTCCGTCGAACTTCGGCTCGACCACAAACGCGAGCTCACGCTGGCCCACCGCCTTTTCCACCCGCACGGAAAACGCCCGCAACTCCGCCTCCGTGTAGGCCTTCTCCAAACTCATCATCCGCTCGCGATGCCGATAGGTTTTAAACAGCCCGCTGCGGTCGTCGCCCACCTCCGCCACCGCCGGCACTTCGCGGGCAATCTCTGGATAGGTTTGCTCCCACACGCTCAGTTTTCGCTTCAACCCATCGTAGTCCCCATCGCTGATCTCCGGCGCTGCCTGCCGATGGTAGAGCGCATCATGCCGCGCAATCTCGATGCGCAGCGCAGCAATTTCCTCACGCGCCGCCGACGGTGTCGTCACCACCGGCACGACTTGAGCCTCGGCCCCGGCCAAGACCAATCCGACCACCCAAAGCCCCGCCCGGAGATGACGAGAAAAATTCTCAGCTACCAAAAAAACACGAACGGCCATGGGGTGACCACGACGATGCGACTCGCACCCCCTAACGCAAGTCCGCCCACGTCACACCAGTGGACGGCTTATTCAACGCGCCTTCAAGCTGAGCTTCACCAGCTCGGCGGTCGGTTCCTGCTTACTGGCAGGAGTTACGTCATGAATATCCTGCAAGCAGGCCACAAAAGACCGGCCCAGCGCACACTCGATCGCCCACCGATCCACGCAGCTCAACGCTGACAGACCGCTCCGCGCGTCACGCTCGCATCGCGTCAAAGATTGCCATCTCCGCACCCGCCGAGTCCATTTCCCGCGCTCCTCACTCTCGCGAATCTCTCCCCGATGCCCCGCCTCCGCACCCTTTTCGGCTCCCTGTTTCGATTCCTCGTGCTCGCGTTGGGTGCCACCGTCGCCAGCGCTTCCGCCGCGACTCCACCCGTCGACTACGGCCGCGACGTCCGCCCGATCTTGTCGGACAAGTGTCATACCAACGTCATTTGAGTTTTTGACTGCCGGTAGCCGCGAGCGTGAGCGAGTGGTGTTTCGACTATCATCCAAATATCACGAGACGTGGGTATTACCATTGCCACGGCCCCGATGAGATCGGACGCAAAGCCAAACTCCGCTTCGACACCAAGGAAGGTGCATTCCGCGTGAAAAACAATTTGGCCGTGATCATCCCCGGAAAAAGCGCGGAGAGCGAAATCATCTTCCGCGTCACCAGCACCGCCCCGGAGGAAATGATGCCTCCACCCGACGCCAAGATGCACCGCCTGACCGCTCCTCCGCTCGGTTCTGTGGGTTGGCCTCGCCCGCCGCTGCACGCCCGGCCGCACGCCGCGTCGGCCGGAGGGCTTGTCACCCACCCGGTGACAAACGGTCCCGGGCTTTTCTTGCAAAATCTTATCCGCCGTCCCCCTAGACGGGCCAGCCCGCGCTTCAGGCTATGCTCGGTGAGAAAATATTTCCGACTCCCGCGCTTGCCCATTTTCCGCCGCACTCGCTTCCTCCCCGCGGGTCCCCACCTCACCGCCCAATGCCGAAATCCGAAAACACCCGTTGGTTCAACGAGGAGGTTCAACCCCACGAGTCTTCCCTTCGTTCCTATTTGCGGGCCGTCTTCCCCTCGCTCCCCGATATCGACGATCTCGTCCAAGAATCCTACGCCCGCCTGATCCGCGCGCGGGAAACCGGCCGCGTGGGCTACGCCAAGGCCTTTCTCTTTACGACCGCCCGCAACGCCGCCCTCGATTTTTTCCGCCGCCGCAAAGTCGTTTCCATCGAGGGCATGGCCGATCTCTCCACCCTCTCGGTCATGGAGGACGCCCCCAACGCCGCTGAGGCGGTCAACAAGCAGCAGGAGCTCGAACTGCTCTCCGCCGCCGTGCGCGATCTCCCGGAGCGCTGCCGACAAGTCCTAACGCTCCGCCTGCTCTACGCGCTTTCGCACAAGGAGATCGCCGCCGAACTTCGCCTCTCCGAACACACCGTAAAAGCCCAGCTCGCCAAGGGCATGAGGCGCTGCGCTGATTACTTTGAAGAACGCGGCGTCAGCACCCTCCGCCGCCCCGCTACCGAGGACACACCATGAACGCTCACCTCGGCCCCCCTCCGCCGCGCCCGTCCGACGATGAATCGATCGCCGCCACGGCCGCCGCTTGGCTCGCGCAACGCGACGACACGTTTTCAGCCGCCGACGCCGCCGCATTCGAGCGATGGTGCGCCGCCGATCCGCGCCACGCCGACGCCGTCTGCCGCCTTGAGCGCGCTTGGGCCACGTTGCAGCCGTTGCGCAATTTCCGCCCCACCGCCCAGCGCCATCCCGACCGCGACCTCTTGTCAGCCCCCGCCCGGCCCAGTCGCGGCGTCATCTTTCCCCTCCGCGCTTTCGCCTTCGCCGCCGCGCTCATGCTCACCCTCGGCTTCTGGGCAGTCCGCACCACCTCGACCTCAACGCTGCGTTACACCACGACCGCCGGCGGCTACGAACGCGTCATCCTTGCCGATCATTCGGTGCTCGAGCTCAACGGCGACACCGCCGCCGAGGTCACATATACCGCCGTTGAGCGCCGCGTGCGTCTCATGCACGGTGAAGCGCACTTCACGGTCGCCAAAAATCCCGCGCGTCCGTTTCAGGTCGAGGCTCAAGGCATCGCCGTGCGCGCCGTCGGCACGGCATTCAACGTCCGCCTCGGCGCGGGCGAGGTCGAGGTGCTCGTCACCGAGGGCAAGGTCGCGGTCTCGCCGACCGAAACCCCGTCCCTCGCGGGCCCGCCCGCGCGAGCCCGGGCGGAAACTCCGCCCAACCCCGGCCCCACTCTGCTCATCGCCAACGAACGCGCCGTCGTCGCGACCAAGGGCCCCGTCACTCCGCCCCGGGTCGAACGTATCGCGCCCGAAGCCGTGCGCACCGCGCTCATTTGGCAGGGGCCTTCGCTCGCGTTCGCCGCCACGCCTCTCGCCGAGGTCGCCGCGCAGTTTAACCGCCGCAATCCGATCCAGATCGTCTTGGCCGACCCGACCTTGGCGACTCTCCCTATCGGCGGCAGCTTCCGGCCGGAACACGTCGAGGCTTTTGTCCAACTGCTCGAGTCCGGCAACGAAATCCTTGTCGACCGCTCGGACGCCACCCGTTTCGTGCTGCGCGCGGCGAAATAATTTTCCGCCCCGCGTAGCCCGTCCGCGCCTACTGTCCGTCTGAACCTATGACCGGCCTGCTCACTTCCCCGCCTCATCGCGACCGAGCGACCGTTATGGATGCTCCAAACCCTCACCCCTTTTCTCCTCCGCGTGTGCCGATCGGTTAATGCCCTGCGCCGAGCGATTCTGCTCATCGTGCTCGCCGCGCTTTCCGCGCGGGCTTCCCACGCCGCCGATCCCTCCGGCACGCGCCGCTACCAATTGGCCGGCGGCGACGCCGAGCAGACGCTCCGTCAATTCGTCGAGCAATCCGGCGAACAGGTCGTCTACGTCGTGACCAAGGTGCGCGGCATCACGACCAATCCGCTCTCCGGCGAATTTACCGCCCGCGAGGCCCTTAACCGCCTCGTCGCCCACACGAAGCTCACGGTCGTCCAAGATCAAAAATCCGGCGCCCTTATGGTCACCGTGTCCCCGCCCGAGACCACCCCGCGCGAAGGGGAAGTCGGACTTGGTTCCGATCCGCAATCTACACCCAAGACCCAACCCATGAAACCCTCACGCACTCTGCTCACCGCCTTCGCCGGTCTCCTCGCCCTCACCCAATCGGCGTTGGCGCAAACCGCCCCGATCTCGCCGAACCAGGCTGACAAGGATGCCAAGCCCATCGCCGGATCGGTCGCCGCCGAAGAAACGATCCTGCTTCCCGAATTCAATGTGACCGGCATCGACTCTGGCTGGGTGGCGACCAATACGCTCTCCGGCACTCGGACCAATATGCAGCTGAAAGACCTCCCGCGCTCGGTCCAGGTGTTGACCAGCGAATTCTTGAGCGACATCGGCGCGCTCACGATGACCGATGCGAGCGATTACATGAGTGGCGTTACCAGTGTCGGCGATCAGGACCAGACCAACGATAACAATGGCTACCAGGTACGCGGCTTCAGACAGAATAATCCCTATCGTAACGGCATCCGTGAACCGTCTCCCAGCATGCTCTTCGATTCCGCCACCATAGATCGCATCGAAGTCCTGAAGGGGCCCAGTTCGCTGCTCTCCGGCGTCGTGGACGTCGGTGGCATGATGAACTCGATTTCCAAAGTACCAGGAACCAGGCAGACAGCCACCATCACCCTACGCGGTGACAACTGGGGCATGCGACGTGCAGACGCGGATGTCACCATCCCGCTGACCAAGCGCTTGTCCTCCCGCTTCGTCTTGGTCCGCCAAGCAGGTGACGCCTGGCAGCAATTTGCCTGGAACAACCGCACCGTCCTCTACGGAGCGCTGTCCTACAAGCTGACGGAGAATACGCGCCTGACCACCAACGTCGAATACATCGACTATCTGGCCGCGCTACCCGCACCGCGCCAGGGGGGTACGACCGCTCTCACTTATTTAACCTTTCGTGGTAACAACATCCTCAACGGCATCAATGCCAACGGCGTTTATATTCCCTGGGATTTTAATCCCTTTGGGCCCAACAACCGCCGCGACCAACAGATTATCCGCACCAGCAATCAGGTGGAGCATCGTTTCAATGACATGTTCTCGGTGCGTGCTTCCGCAAACTACTCCCGAACCCAAAAGTACGACCGCCGGGTCAACGGTGCGATGACTGTGAAAACAGTTAATGGGCTCGCCGTACCCGACACCATCACGCTCCTCGGAACCGACGATAACGACACCTTCAAGACGTTCACCTCGCAGGCCGATCTGGTGGGGCGATTCAAATATTTTGGGATCGAACAGCAGTCCATCCTTGGGGCGGAGTTGATCGACTATGACCAATTACGCTTTCGATTCGATACCGCCCCGCTCTCCCCCTACCGGTTCAGTACCGGTACCGCCGGCGCGTGGACCGAGATGCTCGATGATTCGCGCTGGAACATACCCCGTGACCGGCGGACATCCCAGGTCAGACGTTACGCTTACTCCCTCACCAACGTCTTCGCGCTGTTCAATAGCCGGGTGTTTCTCATGGCCGGGGCGCGTCACGACATGGGCACGATCGCCAGCCAAAATCCTCTCAATACCAGCGTGCTCGCGCGGAATACGGTGAGTGATGAGAATGCCGTTTCTCCCACGTTCGGCCTAACCTACCGCGTCACTAACGATCTGTCGGTTTTTGTTTCGACGAGTCGCTCCTTTTCCGGCGTACCGGTCGGCAGCGTCGATATTTACGGCGATCCGCTCTCAAAGCATATCAGCGGCGAAGGCCTCGATGCTGGCATCAAGACCGCCTTCCTTGAGAACCGCCTGATAATCAATGCCACTGCCTTCCAGGTGGATAGAATCAACGATGTTCGTGCGACGATCGAGCAAGACTTCATCGATGCCGGGCTCGGCCTTCAGGTTGGCCGCTCCGTTCAGGATGTGTCCTCACGCTCGCACGGTTGGGAGACCGACATTACGGTGAGGCCCTTCAAGGGCTACCAATTACTCGTTACCTACACGAACCTCCGTGCCTTCGTTTTATCCAACCGGCGGAGCCCCGCTACCGTGGGCGGCCCGCTGACGAATGGTCCAGGACGTGAATCGTGGAGCGTCTTTCAAAAGTACGATCTACCGGGCCAGATGCTGAAGAGCTTCACCGTCACTCACGGTATGGTATTTCGCGACGGAAAGCGGCCCAATGTGCGCGGCTTTTTACGCCATGATGCGAGCGCCTCCTACCGGACGAAACTCTTTAACAAGAGTGTCTCGATCGTGCTGCGCGTTCAAAACGTGCAAGACATCATGTACTGGCAGGGCAACCAGGCTCGCGGTGCGCCCCGCACCACTTCGCTCCAACTCACCACGCGATTCTGAAAATACGCCCCATGTAACGGGGCACGCAGTTGGCGTGACTCGTTGTCTTCGTTTTTTCCCCGGCCCGGCCGGAGCCGTCACGGCTCTGGCCCACAAGCTGGCGCGCATCCTCTCCACCATGATCAAGGCCCGCACGGCATTCGATCCTCGCAAGCTCGGCAATCCGGCGCTCACCCGCCAACACAAAGAGCGTTCGCTCAGCAAACACGCGGCCCTCCTCGGCTTCTCCCTTCAACCAGCCGATGCAGTGGCTGTTTCTTGAGAGCAAAATCCCGTTTCCTGTCAGCCATCTTAATTCATTCGGGTCGTTGACCCGACCGATGCGTTCGGCAACATTTCACTTCACATTTCACTCGCATCGTGCCCCCTCCCCGTCGCCGTCTCACCTCACTGTTCGCGCTAATCGGCGCCATCGGCGCCTGCCTCAACGCCGCACCTCTCCGCGCCGCCGAGCCACTGACTTTTAACCGCGACGTCCGCCCGATTCTATCGGACAACTGCTTTCAATGCCACGGCCCCGACGCCGCCAACCGCAAGGGCCATCGCCGCCTTGACACCTACGAGGGCGCCACCGCCGAGCGCCAAGGCTTCCGCGCCCTGGTGCCCGGCCGCCCCGATCAATCGGAGGCGTGGCTCCGCCTCACGAGTGCGCAAGACGACGAACTCATGCCGCCCCCCGAGGCCCACAAGACCGTTACCCCCGAGCAAAAGGAAACCCTCCGCCGCTGGATCGCCGAGGGCGCGCGCTACGAGCGTCACTGGGCCTACGAGCCGCTCCGCCCCGTCACGCCACCCGCCGTGAAAAACGAAAGCTGGGTCCGCAATCCCGTCGACCGCTTTATCCTCGCCCGCCTCGAGCGCGAGGGCCTCGCCCCCTCGCCACCCGCCGATCCCGCAACCCTCCTCCGCCGCGTGAGCTTCGACCTCACCGGACTGCCTCCGTCCCCGGAGACCGTCGCTGCTTTCCGTCTGTCCGCTCTGGACGCCCAGCTCTCGGCTCTTTTCTCGTCCCCCCACTACGGCGAACGCATGGCCTCCGACTGGCTCGACGTCGCGCGCTACGCCGACACCAACGGCTACCAAGTGGACCGCGACCGCGAAATGCACGCGTGGCGCGACTGGGTGATCCGGGCGTTTAACGACAACAAACCGTTCGATCAATTCACCATCGAGCAGCTCGCCGGCGACCTGTTGCCCAACGCCACGCTCGAGCAGAAAATCGCGACCGGCTTCAACCGAAACCACATCCTCAACGAGGAGGGCGGCGTGATCGCCGACGAGTTTCTCGCCGAGGCCACCGCCGATCGCGTCGAGACCGTCGCCACCGCGTGGCTCGCGCAGACCTTCAACTGCACGCGCTGCCACGACCACAAATTCGACCCCTTTACGCAGCGGGACTTCTACAGCCTCAAGGCGTTCTTCAACAACCTGCCCGAGACCGGCAAGGGCACCTACGCGGCCAGCATCCGCCGTAACGCACCGCCGATGCTCCGCCTGCCCGCACCCTCCGCGGAGGCAAAGCTCGGGGAACTCGAGCGCGAGCGCGAGGCCGCGCTCGCGGGCCTCCCCGCCCTCGCCGCCGCGCAAAGCGCCGCCGAACTCCAAGCGTGGGAGCAGCGCCTCACCGTGGCATCCGTCGTTTGGATACCCGCCGAGATCGTAGGCGCGACTGCGCCCAACCTCGATTTGCCGATCGATGCGTCGCGCCGCCGGGTGCAGATCTCCGCGCTCGAGAACCGCGTCAACCGCATCACGCTGCGCGTGAAAGCCTCGCTCACTCGCGCGACGGCGGTACGCCTCAGCGCAACGGGCCCCAGCGAGGTCTCGACCTTTTCTTTCCATACGATGAGCACCACGGCCGTGGTGAACGGCAAGCCCGCGCGCAACGCGCTCCCGCTCCGTGCCGCCGCCGCCGCCGACTCGGTCGCTGTCGCCGCGGCCACGCTCCTCGTCGATCAGGATCGCGAGACACGCCTGACCCTCGCCGCCGCCACCGAGCGACCCGCCGCCGTCGTCGTCGAAATCGAGGGCGGTTTCGTCGCCACCGACGGAACAGTCGAGCTTCAAATCGCGCTCGACGGGAGCGAGTCCACCGGCCCCACGTCGTGGGAAGTCCACGTCACCGCCGAGGATCCCGCACTGCTCGCCCCGAACGCCGTCGTCGCCGCGGCCGGCTTCCCCTCTGCGGCCCGCACCGCCGCCGACGTGGATCTGCTGCGCGCGCACCGCACGTTCCAACTCCCCGCGTACCGCCAGCTCTCGGACCGAATCGCCACGCTCGCTCGCGAGATCAGGCGCACCGACGAAGCGATTCCCACGACGCTCGTCATGGCCGAGCGTGCCGAGCCGCGCGCCACCCACATCCTGATGCGAGGCGCCTACGATCATCCCGGCGAGCGGGTCTTCCCCGCCACGCCCGCGATTTTGCCGCCGATGGACCCGGCATGGCCGCGCACCCGGCTCGGCCTCGCTCGCTGGCTCGTGAGCCCGGAAAATCCTCTCCCAGCGCGCGTCACCGTGAATCGTCTCTGGCAGCTCGTGTTTGGCACCGGCCTAGTGCGGACCGCGGGCGACTTCGGCTCGCAGGGCGAGAGGCCGAGCCACCCCGAGCTGCTCGATTGGCTCGCGCAAGAGTTCATCCGCAGCGGCTGGGACGTGAGGTCGTTGCTCCGCATCCTCGTCTCAAGCGCGACCTATGCGCAAAGCTCGCGCTTCACGCCCGAACTGCTCGCGCGTGATCCGGAGAACCGCCTGCTCGCCCGCGCGTCGCGTTTCCGTCTACCGGCCGAGGCCGTGCGCGACTCCGCGCTAGCTGTCAGCGGCTTGCTCGTCCCCACCATGGGCGGGCCCTCCGTGAAACCCTACCATCCGCCCGGCCTCTACGAGCAGGTTACCGCCGGCACAGGCACCACGGTTTATGTGCCCGGCACCGGCGCCGATTTGTATCGCCGCACGCTGTACACGTATTGGAAACGCTCCGTGCCGCACCCCGCGCTCCTCGCGTTTGACCTACCGTTCCGCGAGACCTGCACCGTGCAGCGCGTGCGCACCAACACTCCGCTGCAGGCGCTCAACCTCATGAACGACCCGACCTACGTCGAGGCCGCGCGCGTGCTCGCGCATCGCATGCTCCGCGAGGGCGGCGCTGATTCCGCCGCGCGTCTGGCGCACGGGTTCCGCCTCGTGCTCTCCCGCGCGCCCCGCTCCCCAGAACTCGACTTGCTCGTCCGTGCGCAGGCGCGCTCGCAGCGCGCGTTTGCGACCGATCCCGCCGCGACCGCCGCCTACGTGCGCGTCGGCGCGACGGCGCCCGACGCGCCCTTCGACGCCGCCGAACTCGCCAGCTACGCCGCCGTCGCCGGCACGATCCTCTGCATGGACGAGGCAGTCTCACGCAACTGACCACCATGAATATTTCGCCACACTCTGCGTTTCTTACCCGCCGGGATTTCCTGGGCCGCGGCGTCGCGGGCCTCGGCGCGGCGGCGCTCGCCACGTTGCTTAACCCACGACTTTTCTCCGCCGCGGCCGCCCGCCCGGGCTTGCCGCATTTCGCGCCGAAGGCCAAGCGCGTCATCTGGCTCACGCAAGCCGGCGCGCCCTCGCAGATCGATCTCTTCGACTACAAGCCCGGCCTCGCGTCGCGCTTCGGCACCGATTTGCCCCATTCCGTGCGCGGCGGCCAGCGGCTCACCGGGATGACCTCCGAGCAGAAGCACCTGCGGATCGCGCCGTCGATTTTTCCGTTTCAGCAGCACGGCCAGAGCGGGCTCTGGGTGAGCGACTTGCTTCCCCACACCGCGAAGCTCGCCGACGAGATCTGCGTTGTCCGCTCGATGCACACCGAGGCGATCAATCACGACCCGGCGATGACACTCCTGCAAACCGGTGCCGAGCTCGCCGGGCGCCCGTCGTTCGGTGCGTGGACCGCTTACGGGCTCGGCTCGGAAAACGAGAATCTGCCCGCCTTCGTCGTGCTGATTTCACGGCCGTCGGGCCAGGGCAACGCCCAACCGCTACACGAGCGCATGTGGAGCGCCGGCTTCATGCCCTCGAAATACCAGGGCGTGCGCTTCGGCTCGGGCAAGGATCCCGTGCTGTTTCTCTCCGACCCGCCGGGTATTGACCGCGCGCACCGCCGCGCACTGCTCGACGATCTCGGCGCGCTCAATCGCGGCACGCTCGCCGAATATCAGGACCCGGAGACGCAGGCGCGTATCGACCAGTTCGAACTGGCCTTTCGCATGCAGGCCTCCGTCCCCGAGCTCGCCGATCTCTCGGCGGAGTCGTCGGCGGTGTTCGAGGCCTACGGCCCCGAGTCGCGCAAGGCCGGCACCTATGCCGCCAATTGCCTGCTCGCGCGCCGCCTCGCCGAGCGCGGCGTGCGTTTCATCCAGCTCTACCACCGCGGCTGGGACCAGCACCTCAACCTGCCTCGCGACATCCGCAGCCAGTGCCACGATACGGATCAGCCCACCGCCGCGCTGCTCGCCGACCTCAAGGAACGCGGCCTGCTCGACGACACGCTCGTCGTGTGGGGCGGCGAGTTTGGCCGCACGGTGTATTCGCAAGGCACGCTCACCACCGACAACTACGGCCGCGACCATCACCCGCGCTGCTTCACGATTTGGCTCGCAGGGGCGGGCGTGAAGCGCGGGCACGTGTTTGGCGAGACCGACGAGTTTTCCTACAACATCGTGCGCGACCCCGTGCATATTCACGACCTTAACGCCACCGCGCTGCACCTGCTCGGCATCCAGCACGAGCGCCTCACCTACCGCCACCTCGGCCGCGACTACCGCCTGACCGATGTGCACGGGCAGCTTGTCAAAGACATCCTTTCATAGTGATTCCTATGTCTCCGATCATGGTTCTCCCGATCCTCCGTCCATTTCGATTTCTGGCCCTCTTGCTCAGCCTGAAGGTCGTCGCCGGTGCCGCCGCACCGGTCGATTTTGGCCGCGAGGTGCGGCCGATCCTCTCGGACAAGTGCTTCCATTGCCACGGCCCCGATGAGAGCGGCCGCAAAGGCAAACTCCGCCTCGATACCCGCGAGGGAGCCCTCCGTGAAAAGAATGGCTCGACCGTAATCATCCCCGGCAAAAGCGCGGAGAGCGAAATCATCTTCCGCGTCACCAGCACCGACCCGGAGGAAATGATGCCTCCACCCGACGCAAAAATCGGCCGCCTCACGCCGGCCGAAGTCGCCATCCTCAAGCGCTGGATCGACGAGGGCGCACCCTTTCAAAACCACTGGGCCTTCGAGCCGCTCAACCCCGTGCCCACTCCGGCCACCCAGATCCCAAACCCCAAAACCCCGCCCGCCTCTTTCCCGCCACTCTCTCCGTCGCCCATCGACCGGCTCACGTTCGACGGACTCGCCCGCCGCAAACTCGCACTCCAACCCGCAGCCGACCGCGCCACCCTTATTCGCCGGCTTTCCTTCGACCTCACCGGCCTCCCA
>Ga0114974_10001949_pt1 | contig 16116 bp, 16 predicted proteins | sample S_130206_EF_Meta_FD_87318 | JGI IMG/M metagenome (GOLD analysis project Ga0114974, IMG submission 87318) | Freshwater microbial communities from Lake Simoncouche, Canada to study carbon cycling - S_130206_EF_MetaG | ecosystem: Environmental > Aquatic > Freshwater > Lake | place: Lake...
CAGCGCCAGCGCATGGCCATTGCCCGGGCCTTGCTGCGCGATGCTCCGATCCTGCTGCTCGACGAAGCGACAAGCGCGCTCGACGCCGAAAGCGAGCGGCTGGTGCAGGATGCGCTCGACCGGATGATGGCGGGGCGCACCACACTGGTTATCGCCCACCGTCTCGCCACCGTGCGCGCTGCCGACCGGATTATCGTGCTCGAGAAGGGCCGCATCGTCGAACAGGGCACCCACGATGTGCTGAGCCGCGCCGGAGGTCTCTATTCCCGGCTCGCCGCCCTGCAGTTCGACGATAGCCATCTGTCGTTGGACGAGACACAGTTGCAGCGTACGAATTGATAACGCGAGTGTGCGCCATGACCATGAGAACCAGTTCCCGTTCCATCGCCGTGCTCTGCGCCGCGCTGGCCCTGCCCTTCGCACCCGCCTCAGCCGAACCCAGCAACGCTTGGGGCAAGGCGGGTCTGCAGATGCAATATGTCGATCATACTGCCCGCCCGGGCGATGACTTTGATCGCTACGTTAACGGAAAATGGAGCGATGCCACTCAGCTGCCTCCTGACAAGTCACGGATTGGCTCGTTTTTCGATCTGAACGACTTGTCAGAAGCGCGGCTGCATGCGCTGCTCGATGGCCTGACGGCAGGCACACACCCTGCCGGATCGCCCGAAGCCCGCATCGCCGCCGCCTATTCGGCCTTCATGGATACCGATCGAATCGAGGCGGCGGGCCTGACCCCCGCCAAGCCCTGGCTCGACCGGATTGCCGCAGCAAAAAGCCGCGACGATCTGATCACCCTGTTCGCCACGCCCGGCATAGCCTCGCCGATCAGCGCATCGATCGAACCCGACGACAAGCAGAGCGACGTTTACGCGCTGAATATGGGCAATGGCGGGATTGGCCTGCCCGACCGCGACTATTATCTGGTCGATACGCCTCGTTACGTCGAGATCCGCGCCAAATATCTCGACTATCTCACCTTCCTGCTTGGCAAGGCTGGCTACAGCGATCCGCGCGCCAGCGCCCAGTCGGTGATGAGCCTCGAAACCGCGATTGCACGGACCATGTGGGACCGCACCGTCAGCCGCAACCGCGATCTGACCTACAACAAGCTGACGCTGAGCGAGCTTGAAGCAGCGGCACCGGGCGGCATGATCGGCAGTTTCCTTGACAAGCTCGGCTTCGGCACGGCGCCCTATGCGCTTGTCTCCACGATGCCACCGACGCCAGAAGAAGTGGCCACGGCGAAGTTGACGCCGGAAGCTGCAGCCAAGCTCGGCGGCGGCGTGCCTGCAACAGTCAAGCTGGTCGACGATCTGCCGCTCGAAAGCTGGAAGGCCTGGCTCACCGTCCATTTCCTGATCGACCATGCCCCGATGCTGCCCAGCGACATCGACAAGGCCAACTTCGCCTTCTTCGGAACAGTGCTCAGCGGCCAGCCGCAGCAGCGCCCGCGCTGGAAGCGCGGGATCGGCGCGGTCGAAGGCCAGATCGGCGAGCTTCTGGGGCAAGTCTATGCGCGGCGCTATTTCCCGGCGGCAAGCCGCGTGGCCATGCAAAGTCTGGTCGGCAATCTTCGCAGCGCGATGGCGGCCAACCTCGCCGATCTCAAATGGATGGGGCCGCAGACCCGGCGCGAAGCCGTCGCCAAATTGGCCGCTTTCACGCCCAAGATCGGGGCACCGGCCAAGTTCAGGACCTACGACGGGCTGACCATTTCGCCGACTGATCCTGTCGCCAACGAAGTTGCCGCAGCAAAATGGGCCCACGAGCTGCATCTGTCGCGCATGGGCAAGCCGGTCGACCGGGCCGAATGGTTCATGCTGCCGCAGACGGTCAACGCCTATTACAATTCGACCTTCAATGAAGTGGTGTTTCCCGCTGCGATACTACAGCCGCCCTTCTTCAATCCCAGAGCCGATCCGGCGGTCAACTATGGCGCCATCGGCGCGGTGATCGGCCACGAAATGGGCCACGGCTTCGACGATCAGGGCTCGAAGTCGGACGGCGCCGGAAACCTGCGCGACTGGTGGACCCCGGCCGACAAGGCCGCCTTCGAGGCGCTGACCGGCAAGCTCGCGGGTCAATACTCCGCCTTCTGCCCGTTTGACGACAAGAGCAGCGGCGGAAAGGCCTGCGTCAATGGCGAGCTGACATTAGGCGAAAACATCGGCGATCTGGGTGGCCTCAGCCTCGCCTACCGCGCCTATCACATGTCGCTGCGCGGCAAGACGGCCCCGGTGATTGACGGGCTCACCGGCGACCAGCGGTTCTTTATGGCCTATGCTCAGGTCTGGCGGGCCAAGGCGCGCGATGCCGTGGCGCGCCAGTTGCTGGTGATCGATCCGCATTCGCCGCCGAAATACCGGATCAATGGCATCGTGCGCAATTTCGACGAATGGTACCGCGCCTTCAATGTCCGGCCGGGCGACAAGCTCTACCTGCCGCCGGAACAGCGCATCCGCATCTGGTGATAATTACTCCGCCGCAAGCAATTCCGGCTTGCTAAGCCGGCATGCAACGGTCACTTCGCTGGCCCATGTCGCTAACACTCACCGCCATCATTCTCGGCATCGTCGAGGGCCTGACCGAATTCATTCCGGTCTCCTCGACCGGCCACCTGATCCTCGCCACCCGCTTTCTGGGCTATCAGGAAAAGCCGTGGGAAGTGTTCAACATCGTCATCCAGCTGCCCGCGATCATGGCAGTCGTGGTGCTCTACTGGCGCACCTTTGTCGACGTGCTGCTGGGCGTGCTGCGGCGTGAGGCCGAGGCGACGCGCTTTGTCGTCAATATCCTGGTCGCATTCATTCCGGCAGTGATCCTCGGCGTTCTGCTCAAGAAGCATATCGATGCGCTGATGGAGACACCAGTGGTGGTGGCCTGGGCGCTGGTCGTCGGCGGCCTTGCCATCCTGCTTATCGAAAAGCTCTCCAGCCAGGGCGAATATGCGCCTGTCGGCAAGTTGCCGCTTCCCAAGGCGCTGGCGATCGGCGTCATGCAATGCATCTCGATGATCCCCGGCGTCTCGCGCTCGGGCGCGACGATCATGGGCGCGCTGGCCATGGGGGTGAACCGGCGCACCGCAGCGGAGTTCAGCTTCTTCCTCGCCGTGCCGACCATGTTCGGCGCCACCGCCAAGCAATTGTGGGATCACAAGGAAGAGCTTGCCGCCGGGACCGGCCCGGTCGGCTGGAGCGAAATCGCGGTCGGCTCGGTGGTCTCGTTCGTGGTGGCGCTCATCGTCATCAAGGCCTTTGTCGCCTTTGTCAGCCGCTCGGGCTTTGGCCCTTTCGCCTGGTACCGTATCGTTGCGGGGCTTGCCGCGCTGCTGCTGATGGCCGCACATTGACCGACATAACCGGGCTACCATTGCGCTGACACGGCGTTTCGCGCAGGCTTGGCGCGAAAGGAGCGCGGCCGATGGAAAAGCTCAAAACCAAGGAATACGAGGCACTGCTCGCCCCGCTCCAGATCGAACTGGAAATGATGGAGCGCTGGGTTGCGGCCACCGGCGCCCGGGTGCTGGTTCTGCTCGAGGGCCGCGATGCTGCCGGCAAGGGCGGCACGATCAACACCATCACCCGCAATCTCAACCCGCGCCAGTTCCGGATTGTAGCACTGCAAAAAGCGGACGAGAGAGAGAAGGGTCAGTGGTATTTCCAGCGCTATATCGCGCATCTGCCAACTGCAGGCGAAATCGTGCTGTTCGACCGCAGCTGGTATAACCGTGCCGGCGTCGAACGCGTCATGGGCTTTGCCACGCGAGATCAGGTCGCGGCATTTCTCGCTCAGGTCGCCACATTCGAAAAGCTGCTGACCGATGACGGCATATTCCTGTTCAAATACTGGCTCACCTGCGACCAGGAACAACAGGAGAAGCGCTTTGCCGAACGGCTGGCCGATCCGCTCAAGTGCTGGAAGCTCTCACCCATCGATCTTGCCGCCCGCGAAAGGTACCAGGCCTATACAGAGGCCCGCGATGACATGCTCAAGGCCAGCCACAGCAAGGATGCGCCCTGGACGCTGGTAGATTACAACGATCAGCGGCGCGGCAGGCTGACCCTGATTCGCGACCTGCTTGATCGCTTGCCCGACACCCGGATCGAACTACCGGCCATCGAACTGCCGCCGCTGGGCGCAAAGCCGGCACAGGAAAGTTACGGCAAGCTGAAGCCGATCAAATCGTTCAAAGGCTGAGCAGCCGAACGCTTGACTTTCCCGGTCCCTTGCGCCAATGGCCGCAGCCTTGCAGGGCGGCGAGCATTCGCCGCTCTCACTGTTTCAAGCCCGCGAGCCTCGCTGGCACCCGCGAAAGAATTAGGACTTAAGCCATGGCGAAGCCCGCAACCGTAAAGATCCGTCTGGTCTCCAGCGCCGATACCGGATTCTTCTATGTCACCAAGAAGAACCCGCGCAACACGACCGAGAAGATGAGCTTCCGCAAGTATGATCCGGTTGTGCGCAAGCACGTCGAGTTCAAGGAAGCCAAGATCAAGTGAGGTTCAGGCAGAGTTCAACGCTGGCTAGCTAAGGCCCCGGCCATGAACATTCTGACCTCAACTTTTCGCCTGGCTGTCGGCAGTGCCGCCATTGCCCTTGCCGCGCCGCTCGCGCTGACCGCCGTTTCGGCTCAGGCCCCGGCCCCCGCACCTGCCCCTGCAGCGCCGACATCCGGTCCGCTCGCCGAAGCCGTGGCCGCCTTGCGCGGCATTTCGACCCTGCGCGCCGATTTCATCCAGACCGATCGCAACGGCCAGCGCAGCAACGGCGTGCTGACCATCAAGCGCCCCGGCAAGATCCGCTTCCAGTATGCGCCCGGCAACCCCTTGCTGATCGTGGGCGATGGCCGCGCCCTGACCCTGATCGATTATCAGGTGCGCCAGGTGCAGCGCTGGCCGATCGGCAACAGCCCGCTGGGCGCGCTGCTCGATCCCAATCGTGATCTTTCGCGCTTCGGACGGCTCCAGCCGACAGACGACGCCAATGTCGTCAGCATCGAGGTGCGCGATTCCGGTCACCCCGAATATGGGGTGATCACCCTGATCTTCGTTCGCAAGGCCGGCGCCCCGGGCGGACTCGAGCTGAGCAGCTGGGTTGCGCTCGATTCGCAGAACAAGCGCACGACGATTCGCCTGACAAATCAGCAGTATGGAATCGCCGTTTCCGATGATACATTCCGCTGGAATGACCCGCGCGGACCGGCTCATCGTTAGGAGCCTTCGAGTCGTCGGACTTTGTGCCACTCTTGCGACAAACCGCGACACTCCTGAAGCCGATGTTCACTTGGCAGACAGCCAAAAGTCCCTACATATGGTTTCGACGAAGCGGCTTGAGGCGGGTTTCCCCCCTGTTGCCCGCGCCTCCTGGTTGGCCGCCTAGTCAAGCGTGACGAACGCACAAAGGAACCCTCGTCCCAATGCCCCCGGGACGAGGGTTTTTTGTTGTCTGCGCCGGGTGAGGGAGCGCCTTGCCGGGCCGGGTCATCCCACCTAAAGCCCCTCCATGGTCAAAATCGCCACTTGGAATATCAACTCGGTCCGTCTGCGCATGCCGCAAGTCGAGCGCTTCCTCACCGAGCACGCGCCCGATGTGCTGTGCCTGCAGGAAATCAAGACCGTGGAGGAGCTGTTCCCGCACGAGGCGTTCGAGGCGCTCGGCTACACTCACCGCGCGGTTCATGGCCAGAAGGGCTATCACGGTGTCGCCACGGTCAGCCGTTTGCCCCTCCGCGAGTACTCGCGCCACGATTGGCAGGATAATGGCGAAGCGCGCCATGTCGGGGTTGAGCTGACCGGCTCAGGGCTGGTGATCGAAAACGTCTACATCCCGGCAGGCGGCGACATTCCCGACCGCGAGGCTAATCCCAAATTCGGCCAGAAGCTCGATTTCCTCGAACGCATGACCCGCTGGGCCGACAAGCTCGACCGGCCGACGCTGCTGCTCGGTGACTTCAACGTGGCCCCGCTCGATTGCGACGTTTACGACCACAAGGCGCTGCTCAAGGTGGTCAGCCACACCCCGCTCGAAGTCGAAACGCTGGCTCGCCTCGGCGATGCCCACGGCTGGGTGGACTTGGGCCGCAAGCACATCCCCGCGCCGGAACGAAACTACTCCTGGTGGTCTTATCGTACGTACTGGCAGGGTAAGGATCGCGGTCGGCGGCTGGATCACATGTGGGCTTCGCCCGAACTAGCCTCCAGCAGCCACAGCCACCAGATCATCGAGGAAACCCGCACGTGGGAGCAATGCTCGGACCATGTGCCGCTGATCACCGAGTTCGCTCTGTGAGCAGCCCGGCTCGCCGCGTTGCGCTGGCGCTCGATGCGCTGCGCCATGGCTGGCCGATCATGTTCGATGGCAGGTTCGCCCTTCTGCCCGCCGAGACCGGCCTCGGTGACAGGCCCAAGGCCACGCGCATGCTGATCTCTGCAGCACGCGCCGCAACGCTCAAGCTTGCCAACCAGCGCGAGGCTGCTGAGCCCGATGCGCCGGTGCTGATCCGCGGCGCCGAGCCGTTCGATCTGGCGTTGGCCCGCGCCGTGGCCGACCCGGCGCTCGATCTGCTCCACCCGATGAAGGGCCCCTTCGTGGCCGAGCATCTCAATCACCGCACCGAAGCCGTGGCGGCGATGGAACTGGCAAGGCTCGCTGGCGTGCTGCCGGCATTTCTGGTCGATCCTGAACCAGCGGCGGAAGGGCAGAATGTCGCCGCGAGCGATCTTGCCGACTGGAAAGACACGGGCCATCTCGCGATCGCCACCCGCGCGCGCCTGCCGATAGCAGACGACGACGAGGCCGAGATTGTCGCGTTTCGCTCCACCAATGATCTGCGCGAACATGTCGCGCTGATTGTCGGCAGGCAGAGCGGCGACCGCGCGCCCTTGGTGCGGCTGCACTCCGAATGCCTGACCGGCGACGTGCTGGGCAGCCGCAAATGCGATTGCGGGCCCCAGCTCGACGCAGCGCTGGCGGCGATGGCCGAGGAGGCCCGCAAGGACTCCGGCTGGGGCGTACTGCTCTATCTGCGTCAGGAAGGGCGCGGCATCGGCCTGATCAACAAGCTGCGCGCCTATCGCCTGCAGGATCAGGGCTTTGACACGGTCGACGCCAACAACCGCCTCGGCCTGCCGACCGAAGCGCGCGATTTCCCGGTGGCAGCCCGAATGCTGGGCCTGCTGGGTGTGGGCCGGATCCGGCTGATGACCAACAATCCGGCCAAGGTTGCGGCGCTGGAGGAGCAAGGCGTAACGGTCACCGAGCGGGTGCCGCACCAGCTGCCCGCCAACCCCCACAACGCCCGCTATCTCGCGACCAAGCGCGACCGGTCGGGGCATTTGCTCTGAAATATTACAGCCGGTGTCGCCGGTTCATCATCAAGCTGTCTCCAAGCCGCAGCAATCTTCGCGCTGCGGACCGGGCTTGCCGGTCCGCCGATGCGCGATGGAGCAACGACCATGATGACAATCGGCCAGTTCGAAGATGACGAAATGCTGCTGGAAGGCGGCGAAGCCCATGAAATCGAAGCCAGCCATGTAGAGGCGGAAGATGATGGCGACGAAGACGCGGACGACGACGCCGATGAAGACGATTCAGACGACGCCGAAAATGACGACGATTCGGACGATGATGATTCGGACGAAGATGACGACGATGATGACGATGACGACGATGATTCGGATGACGACGACGATGATGATTCGGACGATGATGATTCGGACGACGACGATGACGCCGACGAAGAAACCGATTGATCGGAGCTGACTGTCGCTCTCGAAATGTGATGACTGGCGGATCGGCCTCTCAAGGGGGCCGGTCCGTCACTCAGGCTCTAACGCCGGTCCGAGCGTTTCAGCCCTGCACCCAGCGTGTTTTCGCCAAGCGCCAGCACATCGCCCGACCAGTCGGCGACGAAAGTGCTTGAGAACGTGACACCCGGCGCCATCCGCGCATTGTTGCCTTCGATCCTGAGGCCAGCCGAGCTGTTGTGCTTGCCCTCTGCCGCCACCGCGATCAGCGCCGAATAGTTTTCCTTGTCCTTGCCCTGCACGATCCAGTTGCCGGCAATCTGGCCGGTGGCGCCGTTGCTGAGGTCGATCATGTAATTGGTTTCGTGGCCCGCGGAATCGTCGAAGCTGTTGTTCAGGATGCTGACCCGGGGTGAGCGGCTCTTGAGGTAATGCCCGCCGCGCCCGGCTTCAAAGCGGGTGCGCGTGACATTGAGCGCGCCATAGTCGCCGATATAGATCGAATGGGCGCAGCCGCCCGGCCCCTCGCAGGTGCCAAGCCGGGTGAAAGTCGATTTGTCGATGGTGATCGTCCCGCCCCGGTCATCGCCGGCGAGGATGCCCTGCTGACTGTCGCGGAACCAGGCTTGCGAGACCTCGAGATCGCCATGCTCGAGCCGGATGCCCGCGCCGTTGAAATCGGGCACTTTCATATGCGCGAAAACCAGGCCGACGATCCGCGCCCGCCGCCCGCGCAGCACCAGCGCCGCCTTGCCCTCGCATGCGCCCTTCATCGGGCTGGGGTTCACGCTCTAGAGATAGGCTGAGGCGGAGCCCCGATCCGCCTCAGTACTGCCGGATCACCGCAAGGAAGGCATCACCATAGGCCTCCAGCTTGCGCGCGCCGACGCCGTTGATCCGGCCGAGCTGATCGGAGTTGCCGGGGCGGCTGGAGGCCATGTCGCGCAACACAGCGTCGTGGAACACCACGTAAGGCGGCACGCCAGCCTCCAGGGCCAGCTCGCGCCGCAAGGCCCGCAGCGCCTCGAACAGCGGATCGCCCAGCGGGTTGACGCCCCCTGCCCGCTCCTTGCGGCGTTTGCGCTCGCTCTTGGGCGCCAGCGCCAGCATCACCGGCACATCGCCCTTGAGGATCGCCCGCGCGTCGCCCGCCAGCATCAGCCCGCCATGCTCGGTCGTCGCCAGAGAGCCACGCGCCTGCAGCGCCCGCGACACCTGCCGCAGCAGCGGCGCCTCATCGCTGTCCACAATGCCGAACACCGTCAGCTGGTCATGCCCGCGCTGCTCGATGCGCTCGTCAGACTGCCCCAGCAGCACCTTCTCGATATAGCCGAAGCCGAACGACTGCCCGGTGCGGTAGACCGCCGAGAGCAGCTTCTGCGCCGTGGTCGTGCCATCGGCAACGCCCGGCGCATCGAGGCAATTGTCGCAATTCCCGCAGTTCGCAGGCGGATCCTCGCCGAAATGCCGCAGCAACAGCGCGCGGCGGCAGCCTGCCGTCTCGACCAGCGCCGAAAGCGCCTGCAGCCGCGTGCGCTCGCCCGCGCGGCGGTGTTCCTCTACTTCCTCGACGCGTTTGCGCGCCAGGGCAAAATCCGCCGCCGCCCACAGCATCACCGCCACGGCATCATCGCCATCGCGCCCGGCGCGGCCGGTCTCCTGATAATAGGCCTCGATCGACTTGGGGACCCCGGCATGGGCGACAAAGCGCACATCGGGCTTGTCGATACCCATGCCGAAAGCCACCGTGGCGACGATCACCATGTCTTCCGAAGCCACGAAAGCCGCCTGATTGGCCGCGCGCTCTTCCGGCGCCAGCCCGGCATGATAGGGCAACACCCGCCGCCCGGTGGCCTCGCCGAGCTTCTCCGCCAGCTCCTCCACCTTCCGCCGCGTCGGGGCATAGATGATCCCCGGCCCGCTCTGTTCGCCCAGCAGGTCGCGCAGTTGCCGCAAGGCATTTTCGCGGTGGCGGATCGCGTATTTGATGTTGGGCCGGTCAAAGCCCGCAATAATCAGCCCGTCCTCGCCGATGCCGAGCTGGGTGAGGATATCGGCCCGCGTCTGCACATCGGCCGTGGCGGTCAGCGCCAGCCGGGGCACATCCGGGAACGAATCCATCAGTGGGCGCAGCAGGCGATAGTCGGGGCGGAAATCGTGGCCCCATTCGGAGACGCAATGCGCCTCGTCGATGGCGAAGAGGCAGACGGGCGCGGAGGCCAGCAGCTCGCGGAAATGCCCCTGCGAGGCGCGCTCGGGCGCGGCATAGAGCAGGTCCAGCTCGCCTGCGCGGAAGCGGTCAATGGTCTCCTCGCGGTTCATGTCGGCACTGGTCAGCGTCGCGGCGCGGATGCCATTGGCCTCGGCGCTGCGCAGTTGATCGTGCATCAAGGCGATCAGCGGCGAGATCACCACGCAGGTCCCCGGCAGCATCACCGAAGGCAGCTGATAGGTCAGCGACTTGCCCGCGCCCGTCGGCATCACTGCGAGCGTCGATTGCCCCGCCAGCACGCGGCCAACCACCTCCTCCTGCCGCCCGCGAAACGACGTGAAACCAAAGGTGGCGTGAAGCATGTCGAGGGCTGGCTGCATGGCTTTCTCCAGTGGCCTATGGCAGGGCAGCGGGCAACAGCGTCCCGACCAATCCCACAGTTTCGTCACCCTGAACTTGTTTCAGGGCCCATTGTGCAGCATGCTCGAAGCACTCGGGCAGGAACCAAGCCCCTCGGTTAGCTTGAAAATGCGCGCTCCGGTTGAGCGGAGAAATGGGCTCTGAAACAAGTTCAGGGTGACGATGGATGATGGTTTGGGTTTGAATGCAAATGCTGGGCCACAGAGCGGAGAACCAAATTATGTCATCGCCAACACACCGCGTCGCCGTCGTCACCGGCGCCAGTGCAGGGATCGGCAAGGAAGCGGCGAAGCAGCTGGCGAGCCAAGGCTGGCGGGTGATCGCCACCGGCCGCGACAAGGCGCGCTGCCAGGCCGCCGAAGCCGAAATCAGCGCCGCGGCGAGCGGGCCCCCTGCCACCTTCATCCGCGCCGACCTCTCGCTGATGGCCGACGTCCGCCGCCTCGCCGCCGAGATCGCCGCGCTGACGGACCGCATCGACCTCCTCGCCAACAACGCCGGCGGCATGCCCGCGCGCTTCGAGATGACTGCCGAGGGCATGGAAGCCAATTTCGCCGGCAACCACCTCGGCCCCTTCCTGCTCACCAATCTGCTGCTGCCGCAATTGCGCACGGCGGCGAAACTCTCGCCCAAAGGCGCGGTCCGGATCATCAACACTTCGTCCGACGGCAGCGAATTCATCCCCACGCTCAATCTCGACGACATGCAGAACCTCGAACAATGGTCCTGCGGCCTCGCCTATTGCAGCGGCAAACTGGCCAATGTCCTCCACGCGAGGGCGCTGGCAGGGCGGCTGGCGGAGGACGGCATCGTCGCGCACAGCTTCCACCCGGGCACCGTCGACAGCAATTTCTTCGACGATCTGGAGGAAAACACCCGCGCTCACACCGATACGCTCTATAAGATGCCGGTGTCGGAGGGGGCGGATACGCTGCTGTGGCTGGCCACGGCGGACGAGCCGGGCACGTGCAGCGGGGGGTATTGGTTTGAACGGATGCCGCGTGTGCCCAATGCGGTGGTGGAGGATGCGGGGTTTGTGGAGCGGTTTTGGGCGGAGAGCGAGAGGTTGGTGGGTGGGGGAGCCTGAATGCCTGCTTGATGCTCAGAGTTAGTACGAGGCGAGAGTCGCTTAGGCAATTGTTGCACCTAGCACTGTGCCGTCTGGTAACTCCAAGCACCATATCTCTTAGGCGAGACAACCCACGGAACTAGCCTATTTCGTGATGCGCAATGCGACCTTGTTGGAAGAACTTATATAGGCCTTCGACTCGTCGATAAATGCTCATTAAAACTTTGGCGGCAATAACGCTATCACGACCCGCCATTTCCGTCAAAACGTCGAACGATGCTCCACGTAAGTATCGTGACAAATTGATTGACAATTCCTCTAGCTTTAATTTTGTTTCCGCAGTCACATAGGACTTTACATATGATCTAAGAAGTCCTCTGGTGGACATAAAGTGATTTATCTTATAATAAGCTGATTTAGACGCTTTAATATTTTCTGCATATCCATCTAAAGCTTCGATAAATCCGTTAAATGCCTCGCGTTTTGCTCTAATCTTAACAAATCCCGGGGAGTTATATTTAATTCCTCCCATTCGTAATTGACTGTAATCCTCATTGTCATTTGCTACATCAGTATAGAAGCTGACATAACTCCCGCCGCCGCGCCAAGGCTTCTCAAATGCAGAACTGATAGTAGCTCTTTCAGGCGCGTACTGATCAAGATTTGACCATCTGCGTATATCATTTAAAATGTAGTATACATCTTCCAACTTTCCATACAGTTGCGAAAACTCACCGAGTTCCCATCCTCCATCAATTTGAAATGTCTCTTCTGTATCCGGTACAAATTGGGTGACAACATCAATCGGCTCATGAATTCTAGACCAAACGCCATGGTCAGGAATTGACGACAGCAAACCAACATTCGATGCCTGAATGGGTATGAGTCTTACGAGTTTTTCTTCACCAAAGTAACGGAATGTCCAATAGCGTCGTATCTTGGGATGACTCATGGCATATCTGAGATCAAATTTTTGTTCCTGATAGGACAAAAGGTGTCGCATGGTCAGCGACACGCCGTAGTATGTCGATACGATATCGTTGGGATCGCCCGATGATACGGGGTTGCGGTGACACGGGAGTATGATGCCACCTGCAACAACCCCCAAACTCAAGCCGCCAGTTTCACCTCAGCCGTAACCGTATCCGCCGTAACCCGCACAAGTCCGCCTGCCCGGACGATCAACCCCGCTCGCTCCAGCGCAATCACATCCTCGTGGACCCGGCGATACTGGCGGCCGAGCGCGCGCGCCAGTGCCGAGACGGACGGCTCGGGATGGGCGTGGACATGGCGCAGCAGGCGGAGGCGTTCGGTGGAGAGCAGGCCCGACAAAGCTTCCCAGCTTTCAAACGCCAGCACATGATCGGACACAGTCTCGCCGCGTTCCGCCTTGTGCCAGGCATCGACAAAAGCTGCGGCATCTTCCGCGAGGCTGCCGCCGACTGTGATCTTCATGTCGCTCATGTTCCGTTCCTTTCGGCCATCCGCCGCGCCTGTTCCGCCGCCACATCGGCCAGAAAATCGGCGATCAACTGTTCCGGCGAGGTGAATTGGTAGCCAGTCTCCTGCCCGCCATGATGCCGATGATCTCCCTTGCCGGGTTCATTGTCATAACCGATCCATCGTTCGCCTGCAGTTCCATAATACAGGCTGTATTTGAAGCAATGCGCCGAACCCCGGACGGGACCCGGCACCTGCCACAGCCTGATTTCCGAAATTGAGCCGTCATCGAAAATGCGTTTGCGATGAAGGATCAGTGTCGCTCGCGGCATATGTCATTTGATGACATAGATCGGCTATGTCGTCAAGTGTCATATCTCATTCCAAGGGTAGCGCCCCCGGAAACATCGCCAAGTTCACGTCGCCGTTAGTACGACTCAGGAACCAAACGCCGCGCCGCAAGTTAGAGCCGGATGATCCAACCACAGCCATTGCCCCGGCCGCGCACGACCCTACATATCATCCCGCAAGCAGGCCGAGGCAAATGAGGACCAGAACCATGTGGTTGATCGGTGTGGCCGGGGTGCTCGTCCTTGGTGCAGTCTTGTGGGGTCCGCTGGTGAGCAATGTCGAGCAGCCCAAATATGCGCTCGTGGAAAGTGACGGGAACATCCAGATCCGCGACTATCCGGCGATGATCGTCGCCGAGGCAGAGGTCACTGGCGCGCGGGAGCAGGCGATCAGTCAGGGCTTCCGCCTGATCGCGGGCTATATCTTCGGCAACAATCTTTCCTCGCAGAAAGTGGCGATGACGGCGCCGGTCACACAGGAAGCCAACGAAAAGATCGCCATGACCGCGCCGGTGACCCAGCAGGGCGCCGGAAATTCCTGGCTGGTGCGCTTCATCATGCCGGCGAGTTACACCATGGAAAGCCTGCCGAGGCCCAAGGATCCCGCGGTGCAGCTTCGGCAGATCGAGAGCCGCCGCTTCGCGGTGATCCGCTTTTCGGGAATGGCCGGGGAGGCCAGCCTGCAGCGCCAGACTGCGCGGTTGACGCAGTTCCTCGCCGCGCGAAAGCTGACCGCGCTATCCGCCCCCAGCTATGCCTTCTACAACCCCCCGTGGACCCTGCCCTTCATGCGCCGCAACGAAGTGATGATCGAGATCGCGCGCTGAGGGTCCGGGGTTGCGATGCCTGCGCTCTCGCGCGCCCTTTCCTACACACTCCCACCCATGCCATAATGCCCGCTCGGCTCTTTGATCCTGTGAACCCATCCCCCGCGAACCCGTGCCCCCAAGGCGCGGGTTTTGTTGCATCCGGGCCTGGCGGACTTTCGCTAAAATCACTCCGCCATGGCTTCTAAGGGTGATTTTAGAAAAGTTCCCCATTGTGAATTTTGATTATCTATTTTATTCAATTGCTTGAATAACAAAATTCCAGTCCGGCAGCCGTGCGCTGCTCGCATTTTTCCGGCCTGAACCGGCCTTTTGGCGCCAAAATGCCGGACTTGCCCGCGCTAGCTTTGGCATAGACTTGGTTCGCAATTTGAATTAGCGGGCGCTGCCAATCCCCCCTTCCGGAGCCCGTGCCCCCATGTTTCGCGATATGCTCAATGGATCTGACCCCTTCCGCCTGTGGCTCGCCGCCTTCGTCATTGTCGGCATCGCGGTGGGCGTCTCCACCGGCTATTTCCGGGCGCGCAAGATTCAGCCCAATGGTTTCAAGTGGAAGCAGTTCCGCTTCGAGGCGATGGTGGCGGTGGTCAGCGTCGCCTTTTCGGGCGTGGTGATCGGCGGGGCGCAGACCTGGCTGAAGAGCCACGGCTACATCACTTTCCAGCAGGGCCCGGCGGCCTGGTATGTCGTGCTGTTCGAATATGCGCTCTACTTCTTCTCGTTCGACACCTGGTTCTACTGGCTGCACCGCTGGATGCATAACGAGCCGTTCTACAAGTGGATCCACAAGCTGCACCACCGCTCAACCTCGACCAACCTGCTGACGACGCTGTCGGTCCATCCCTTCGAATCGTTCATCAACGGCGGCTGGATGGTGATCTTCATCACGCTCTATGATGTGCACCTCTCGTCGATGGCCTATATCGGCGCGACCAACATTGTGATGGGCCTCTATGTCCATTCGGGCTACGAGCTGTTCCCGCGCTGGTGGAACAAGTCCTGGTTGACCAAGTGGTTCATCACCGCGACGTTCCACGATCAGCACCACAAGTATTTCACGGTCAACTTCGGCGGCTACACGACGATCTGGGACCGCATTTGCGGCACCATGCGGCCCAAGTTCGAGAGCGACTTCGTCAAGATCAAGGACCGCGCCCGCGATTGGCGCAGGGGTTCGGAAGAACTGCCTGAGGCGGCCTAAAAACCCGTCTCCAGGAACCGCACGGCCAGCCCGGCCAGCAGCGCCGCGCCTTGCGGCAGGGTGGATTCGTCGAGCATCATGCGGGTCGAATGAATGCCGCAGCAAGAGGCCCAGTTGTCGCCTTGCGGGGCGACGCCGAGGAAGAACATCGCGCCGGGCACCTTGTCGACCACATAGGCGAAGTCTTCTGCGCCCATGATCGGATCGGGCAGGCGCATGAAGGCCGAGGGTCCGAACATGGCGCGGGCGGTGGCCTCGCCGAAATCGACTGCGGCGCCGTCGCAGATGGTGACCGGGAAGCCTTCCTCGATGTTGACCTCGGCGGTCAGCCCATGCGCTCCGGCGATACCGACAGCCAGAAGCCGCACCGCATCGGCGAGGCGCTCGCGGTGCTGGCGGCTGAGTGTTCGCATCGTGCCCTTGATCGTGGCGCGGTCGGGGATGACATTGTGGGTGCTGCCGGCATGGATTTGGGCCACCGTGACCACCACCGGGTCGTGGGCATTGAACTGACGGGTCACCAGGGTCTGCAGCGCGGTGACGATCTCGCAGGCGACGGGCACCGGATCGCGGGTCTGGTGCGGCATCGAGGCATGGCCACCCGCGCCTTCGATCGTGATCTCGAGCATGTCGGCGGCGGCGAGCAGGGCCCCGGCCCGGCCCGCGACAATGCCGTGCGGCGCATTGGGCATGATGTGAAGCGCAAAGGCGGCATCGGGCAGCGGGTCCAGCAGGCCATCGTCCAGCATGAAGCGTGCGCCGTGATAGCCTTCCTCGCCGGGCTGGAACATGAACTGCACTTCGCCCTTGAGCGAGGCCGCCCGGGCGCAGAGCAGCTCCGCCGCGCCG
>Ga0114974_10001951_pt1 | contig 16095 bp, 12 predicted proteins | sample S_130206_EF_Meta_FD_87318 | JGI IMG/M metagenome (GOLD analysis project Ga0114974, IMG submission 87318) | Freshwater microbial communities from Lake Simoncouche, Canada to study carbon cycling - S_130206_EF_MetaG | ecosystem: Environmental > Aquatic > Freshwater > Lake | place: Lake...
CGCGCCGGCGCGGCCATCGTTTGGGGAGACGCTGCGGTTTTGGGTGAAACTGGGGTTTATCAGTTTTGGCGGGCCGACGGGGCAGATTGCGATCATGCACACGGAGCTCGTGGAGAAACGGCGCTGGATTGGGGAAGGGCGGTTTTTGCACGCGCTGAATTTTTGCATGCTACTGCCGGGGCCGGAGGCGCAGCAGTTGGCGATTTATTGCGGGTGGCTGCTGCACCGCACGTGGGGCGGGATCGTGGCGGGGGCGCTGTTCGTGTTGCCGTCGGCGGGGATTTTGTGGGGGCTGAGTTATGTTTATGTCGCGTATGGGAACGTGGGGTGGATCGCGGCGTTGTTTCACGGACTGAAGGCGGCGGTGCTGGCGGTGGTGGTTGCGGCGGTGCTGCGGATTGGGCAGAAGGCGCTGAAAAATCGCGTGATGTGGGGCATCGCGGCGGTGGCGTTTGGGGCGATCTTTGTGGGGCACGTGCCGTTTCCGGTGATTGTGGTGGGGGCGTTGGTGGTGGGCTGGGTGGGCGGGGTGAAGTGGGAGAGCATTTTCAATGTGGTGAAAGGGCATGGCGCGAGCGGCGGCGGGAAGAAAGCAGCGGTGCGGGCGCGGGCGGTGATTGATGACGACGATGCGGGCGAGGGGCACGTGGCGCCGTCGTGGGGGCGGGCGGGGAAAGTGCTCGGCGTATGCGGGGCGCTGTGGGCTGCGCCGGTGCTGGCGGTCGGGCTGTGGCTGAGCTGGGACAGCGTGTTCGTGCGCGAGGGGATTTTCTTCAGCCAGGCGGCGATGGTGACGTTTGGTGGGGCGTATTCGGTCCTCCCCTACGTCGCGCAGCAGGCGGTGGAGAACTACGGCTGGCTCACGGCGCCGCAGATGCTCGACGGGCTGGGGCTGGCGGAGACGACGCCCGGGCCGTTGATCATGGTGTTGCAGTTCGTGGGATTTCTCGGGGCGTGGCATCAGCCGGGTGGGTTGACGCCGCTGGGGGCGGCGACGTTGGGCGCGGCGATCACGACGTGGGTGACATTTGTGCCGTGCTTCCTATGGATTTTTCTCGGCGCGCCGCACATCGAGCAGTTGCGGAAAAATGTGAAGCTGACGTGCGCGTTATCGGCGGTGACGGCGGCGGTGGTCGGAGTGGTCTTAAATCTCGCGGTGTGGTTTGGCTGGCACGTGGTGCGGCCGACGGGGGACGCGGCGAATGCGGCGGGGGTGGTGGGTGGGACGGACTGGTTTGTGGTGGCGGTGGGCGTCGGGGCGTTTGTCGCGATGCAGCGCTGGAAAATGGGCGTGATTCCGGTGGTGCTCGCGAGCGGGGTGCTCGGGCTGGCGTGGGCGTGGGTGGGGTAAGGAAAAAAGAAGATTGTAAAATCGGAAAACGGGGAAACGGGAGCAGGAGGAGTGCCCACGGAACACACGGACTACACGGAAGAATCGGAGCCGGAGAAAAACAGCGATTGGCGAACGTGGTCAGATGCGGCGGAGGGCGAGGCCGTAGTGCCAGGGTGGGAGATTGAGGGGGGAAGCGGGGGGCGCAGCGAGGCCGCCGGCGGCGGTGGCCCACGTGACGATTTGCGCGGGCGTGGGGCGAATCGCGAGGGACGGGCCGCGCGGAGTAGGGAGGTCGCTGCGCCAGTGGATCACGGCGACGAAGCGCCGGGTCGAACGATGTCGCGCGCGGCGCGAAGGAGGGCGACGGGTTCCTCGGTGTGGAGTATGTTGAAGAGGAGGGCGGCGTCGCACGAGGCGGACGGGAGGCCGAAGCCGTCGAGGAGGATGTCGCGGACGGAGGCGCGGACGTTGGGGAGGCTGGCGGCGGAGGCGCGGGTGGTGGTGAGGGCGACCATCGCGGGATCGAGGTCGAGGGTGTGAACGGTGCCGCGGATGCGTTGCGCGAGGGGGAGAGTGAACGTGCCGTAGCCGCAGCCGAGTTCGGCGACGTCGCCGGTGGATGCAGTGAAGCCGAAGGCGTCGAGGATGAGCGGGACGTCGAGGAGGGTTTCCCAGTAGGTTTGGGCGGGCATGCCGCTTTCACGGATTTTCATCGGGCGAGCGGAGCGCGGTCTAGCGCTTTTCTTTTTCGAACCACGCGTAGAGCACGGGAAGGACTACCAAGGTCAGCAAGGTTGAACTGATGATGCCGCCGATCACGACGGTCGCGAGGGGGCGCTGCACTTCGGCGCCGGCACCGGTGGCGAGGGCCATCGGGACGAAGCCGAGGCTGGCGACGGCGGCGGTCATGAGGACAGGGCGGAGGCGGGTGAGTGCACCTTCGATGACAGAGTCGCGGAGGGAGCGCCCGTCCTCGCGCAGTTGGTTGAAGTAGGCGACGAGCACCATGCCGTTCAGGACGGCGACGCCGGTGAGGGCGATGAAGCCGATGGCGGCGGTGATGCTAAAGGGCATGTCGCGTAACCAAAGGGCGGCGACGCCACCGGTGACGGCGAGCGGGATGCCCGAATAAACGAGGAACGCCTGGCGCAGTGAGCCGAAGGCGAGGAAGATCAGCACAAAGATGAGCGCGAGCGCCGAGGGCACGACGACGGCGAGGCGGGCGCGGGCTTCTTGAAGATTTTGAAACTGGCCGCCAAATTCGACGAGGTAGCCCTCGGGAAGCTTCACTTCGGTGGCGATGGTCTTCTCGGCGGAGCGGACGTAGCCCTCGATGTCGCGGGTGGCGAGGTTAACCATGAGCGCGGCGCGGCGCTGGCCGCCGTCGCGCTGAATGGGCTCGACGGTTTGCAGCGTGGAGAAATCGACGGCGTCGCCGAGTGGGATGAGGCCATGTTCGCCGACGCGGAGGGGAAGTTTTTTGATCTCGGCATCATCGGCCCGGAGTTCCTCGGGCAGGCGGACGACGATGTCGTGGCGGCGGTTGCCCTCGACGATGCTGCCGACGATCTCACCGGCGAGGGCGGAGGTGACGGCGTGGTTGACCTCGGCGGCCTGGAGATTGTGGCGGCGGAGCACGTCGCGTTTCACGGTGAGCTGGAGCTGCGGCGTGCGGCCCTCGGTCTCGAATTCGACTTGGGCGACGCCGGGCGTCTTTTCGAGGATGGCTTTGATCTGCTTGGCGAGCGGTTCGAGTTGGTCGAAGTCGGCGCCGAAGATTTTCACGGCGAGTTCGGCCTTGGTGCCTTCGAGCATTTCGTTGAAACGCATTTCGATGGGCTGGGCGAAGAGCAGGGTGTAGCCGGGATTGATTCTCTTCAAGGCGGCTTCGATTTGCACGCAGAGTTCGGCCTTGGTGGTCGGCCGGCCGGCGGTCTTCGGCCATTCGTCGAGGGGTTGGTAGAAGAGATAAACATCGCTTTCGTTGGGCGGCATGGGATCGGAGGCGATGGCGCTGGTGCCGATGCGGGAGAAGATGCGGGTGATCTCGGGGAACTCGGCGCGGAGGCGGTTCTCGACTTCAATGTCGGTGCGGAGGGATTCCTCCAGGCTCATGCCGACGGGTTTGTAGAGCATCGCGGTGATGGAGCCTTCATCGAGCTTCGGAACGAACTCGGCGCCGAGGTGGGTGAAGAGCCAGAGCGAGCCGGCGAAGAGCGCGACGGCGCCGGCGGCGACCAGCCAGCGGAGGCGGAGGGCGACGTGGAGCGTGGGGGCGTAGAGACGTTTCGCGAAGCGGATGAGGGCGTTGTCCTCCTCGGAGATTTTGCCGCGGAGCAGCCACGCGCACAGCGCGGGCATGAGCGTGAGCGAGAGCACGAGGGCGCCGCCGAGGGCGAGCATCACGGTGAGCGCCATCGGGTGAAACATTTTCCCCTCGATGCCAGTGAGCGCGAGGATCGGGAGGTAAACGACGGCGATGATGAGGACGCCGAAAAACATTGGGCTGCCGACCTGTTTGCTAGCGGCGAGCACGGTCTGGGAACGCTCCTCGGCGGTGAGCGGGCGGCCGAGCTTGTGCTGGCGCTGGCCGAGTTGGCGGACGATGTTTTCAACGATGACGACGGCGCCGTCGATGATGAGGCCGAAGTCCACGGCGCCGAGGCTCATCAGGTTGCCGGATATGCCCCAGTATCTCATACCGGTGAGGGCGAAGAGGAAGGAGAGTGGGATCGCGCACGCGACGATGAGCGCGGCGCGCCAATTGCCGAGCAGGAGCAGGAGCACGACGACGACAAAAATGGCGCCTTCGACGAGATTTTTTTCGACGGTGCCAATGGTGCGGTCGATGAGGAGGGAGCGGTCGTATTGAGTTTGAAGTTCCACGCCCTCGGGGAGTTTCGTCTGGATTTCGGCGAGGCGGGCTTTGACGCGGAGGGCGACTTCGCGGCTGTTTTCGCCGGCGAGCATCATGACGGTGCCGATGACGGTTTCGTGGCCGTCGAGCGTGGCGGCGCCGGTGCGGAACTTGGTGCCGAGCTTCACCTCAGCCACGTCTTTCAGGAGCATCGCGTGCGTGCCCGCGCCGAACTTCAAGGGGAGATTCGCGATGTCCTCGCCGGTCTGCACACGACTGACGGCGCGGATGGTGAGCTGCTGGCCGCCGCGGTTGACGATGCCGCCGCCGGCGTTCTCGACGTTTTGGGCGACGAGGGAGGCAAGTTCGCTGAAGGTGAGGTTGCGTTCGACGAGCGCCTCGGGCTTCGGCTGGATGACGTATTGTTTCTGGTAACCGCCGGTGCCGTTAATTTCGGCGATGCCGGGAACGGTGCGGAGGAGCGGCTTGATGACGTATTCCTGGAGTTCGCTCAGGACGATGAGCTGTTCGAGTTCCGTCGAGGGCTTCTGCTTCGCGTCGGTGCGGTAGTTGACACTGTAATAAAAAATCTCGCCAAGCCCGGTGCTGATGGGCGCGAGTTTCGGGAGGACGCCGCGCGGAAGCAGTTCGAGCGCGCCTTGAAGGCGTTCGGTGACGAGCTGGCGCGCGCGGAAGATGTCCATGTCGTCCTTGAACTGGAGTGTGATTTGCGAGAGGCCGAATTTCGTGATCGAACGCATCTCCTCGACGCCGGGCAGGCCGGCGAGTTCGAGTTCCAGCGGCTGGGTGACGAGTTTTTCGGATTCCTCGGCGGCGAGGGAGGGGACCTCGGTGTTGATCTGCACCTGGATGCCGGTGATGTCGGGCACGGCGTCGATCGGCAGATGAAGCGCTGACCACAGGCCGATGCCGAGCAGGGCGGCCGCGAAGAGCGCGACGACGGCGCGCTGGCGGAGGGAGAATTCGAGGATGCGGTCGATCATGGGGCGGGCGTCGCGTTGACGAGGGTGACGGCGTTGAAATCGAGGCCGGTGAGCTGGCGAAGGCGGAGGCCGGCGGCGAGGGCTTCCTGTTGGGTGGCGAGGAGGGCTTCGACGGCGTCGAGGTAGCTCGTCTGAAGTGCGACGTAGGTGGCGATGGGCACGGCGCCGAGGCGGTAGTGGCGGTCGGCGAGGGCGGCGGCGTCGCGGAATTTATCAGTGGTGTCGGGTGCCCAGCGACGAATCTCGGCGAGTTTGGTCGCGAAGGCGTGAGCGGAGGTGAGGACGTCGCGTTCGAGTTCGCGCTGGGCGACGAGTGTAGCGGTCTCGGCCTGACGGCGGCGGGCTTCGGCGACGTCGACGGTGGAGCGGGCGCGGCCGGAGGCGGGGAGCGGAATGGAGAGGCCGAGGCCGATGACGGATTCGCGGCCGTCCGCTTTCTCCCGCGAATAAAACGGACTGACGCTGATGGCGGGGCGTTGTTCGTTTTGCGCGAGACTGACGACGAAGCCCTGCTGCTCCAGCTCGGCGCGTTTCAGGCGGAAATCGAAATTGTTTTCGCGGGCGGCGGCGAGGAGGGCATCGGCGGCGGGGGCATCTCCAAACGTGAGCACGGGGGCGCCGATGACGAGCGGATCGTCGAGGGCGGCGCCGCGGAGCTGGTTGAGTTCGAGGAGCGCGGCGTGGAGGGCGAGTTCGGCGTCGGCGGCGCGGCGTTGGAGGGAAAGTTCGGCGGCCTCGATCACACGCGTTTCGAGGAGCGGAGTGAGGCCGGCAGGTTCGCGGGCGAGGAACGTGTCCTTGAGCGCGGTGAAACGGTCGGCGACCGCGCGCACGGTGGCGGCGCGGGTGTGGGCCGCGTGCAGGCCGTAGGCGAGGGTGCGGGCGCGCGATTCGAGGGCGTTGCGGAAACGGGCGAGGCCGAGTTCGGCGAGGGAGACCTGGCCGTTGGCGAGGGCTTTGCGGAGGGCGAGGCGGCCGGGCCATTCGAAGGTTTGCGTGAGTGAGACGGACCAAGCGGTGCCTTCGCCGACGAGGGCACCGGCGGCGTCGCGGACGCGTTTGTGGCCGGCGGACAGGGAAAGTTCGGGGTCGGCACGGGTGGCCGCGGTGCGAGCACCGGCTTTCGCGGCGGCGATTTCAGCTTCGTAGAAGGCGAGTTCAGGGTGACGCGAGGTCACCTCGGTGACGAGAGCGTCGAGTTTGACGGTCGGTTCGGCGGCGCGGCTGAGCGAGGCGGAGACAAGAAGAACGAGAGGCAGAGCGATGGCGAGGAGCGGAGCGGGAGAGCGTGGGGGCATGGGAGGGAGGCGTTGACGTGGAAGGTGGCGGGCGCAGATGGACAGGCCACCGGGCGCGGCGACGCGTTTGGCGTCGATCGGGGACAGACGATGACGGACTCACGCAGGAGTCCGCGGCGTTTAGGAAAGCAACGAGGGGGCGCGCGAGGGCGGTGCGGCGCGGGCGGTGAAGTGCCACGTGCGGGCGACTTCAGGCGGAGGCTCGATGCGAGCGGTGAGGCCGCTAGGCGGCGAGCTCAACGCGAGCACGGGAGACGGAACAACGAAACAAAGGAGGCAGGCGCAAAAGGAGGGCGGCGGGAGGACGGCGGTGTCGGAGGCGGGCTTGAAGCTCGCGTCTTCGATCACGTTGCAGGCGTCGACGGGGAGGTCGGCAGGCGACGAGTGATCGCAGGGCGCGTGGAGATCGTTAACGCAGTGAAAGAAGTCGTCGAGGCCGGCGGCTTCGAGCGCGCAATGCAAGGTCGCCGGCAGCCAGAGGGCGACCAAGGCGAGGGCGAGAATGCGGCGCAGACGTTGCACGGGACGGAAAGAGGTGGCGTGGTCGCGCGATTGTCAATTCGCCGGGTGAGGGTGGAGTGAGGGCGGCTGATTACTTCAGCGCGAGGACGATGGCGCCGGCGGTGATGAGGCTGCTGCCGAGGAGCGTTTTGAGAGTGAGGGACTCGTGGAGAAAGGCGGCGGCGAGGAGGAGGACGAAGACGACGCTGAGCTTGTCGATCGGGGCGACTTTGGAGGCGTCGCCGAGTTGGAGGGCGCGGAAGTAGCAGAGCCATGAGAGGCCGGTGGCGAGGCCGGAGAGCGCGAGGAAGACGAGCGTTCGGCGGGAGAGCGTGAAGGCGGCGGCGTAGGACGAGGTAAGTGGGACGATCGCCCAGGCGAAGAGAACGACGACGGTGGTGCGGACGGCGGTGGCGAGGTTGGAGTCGATGCCGGCGATGCCGATCTTGGCGAGGATCGCGGTGAGGGCGGCGAAGACGGCGGAGAGGAGGGACCAGGTGAGCCAGTTCAAGGGGGGGAAGCGTGGGCGGGTGGCGGGGTGATCGGAAGTTTGAAACCACGGATGGACACGGAGGAAGACGGATACTGGGCGCGGTAGATCGCGGCCGATACGAAAACGGTGAGGGGCCCACGGAACACACGGAAGGAAAACTGCAAGGGGTGCGGATCAGACCGGCGGAAGCACGGACGGAACCACTCGCTGGCGCTCGCGGCTACGGGTGAGGCGGACGTGGGGTGGGGCGACGGTGGAGAGGAGTGGGCTTCAGCCCGGAATGGGCGCGTGGGCAAGACGAGGCACCGCGTGCGGATGGCGGACAGGGCGCCGGCTCCAGGCGGCGTCAGAGGCGTGCGACGATGACCTCGGGGCCCTGCTCGTAGGTGACCAAGGCGTGGCGACCGTCGGGGAGTGCGAGGAGCACGGGGAAGCGGGCGCCGGGCGCGAGGAGGGTGGGAGTCGTGAGCGCGCGGGTGGCGGCGAGGGAAGCTGACCAGAGGTCGGTGCCTTGTTGCCAGAGCAGCAGCGTGCCGCTGGTGAGCGAGGCGGCGACGGGTTGCTTGCCGCGGGCGACGGGTTGTTCGAGACCGGCGGAGGCGTGGAAAAAAATTTGGCCCTCGCGTTGCCCGATGCTGGCGAAGGCGCCGGCACCGCGAGGAATGATCTGGCCGCCGTCCATGGGGCATGCCTTGAGCTGCCAGGAGCCTTCGCCCTGTTTGGCGGGCGCGGCAAATTGAGTGGATTTGGCGGGGCGCGTCATGAGCCAGAGATCGCGGGCGCCGCCGAGGGAGTTGCGCCACATCACGGCAAGATTGCCCTCGGTATCAAAGGTGGCGGACGGGTGGCAGCACTCGCAGATCGAAATTTCGGGCGAACGATAGATCACTTCGTTGCGCGTCCATGTGCACCCGCCGTCGGCCGACTCGGCGGCGGCGAGGGCCATTTTGCCGAGACGCAAATCCAACCACGTGATGAAGGCGCGGCCGTCGGGTGAGAGCGCGAGATCGTGGAGGCCTTCGCGGGCGCTGCCGGGGACGTCGTTGATGGTGACGGGGCCGGACCACGTGCGGCCGGCGTCGGTGGAGGTGAACGCGAGGAGATCTTTTTGGTTTAAGGTGACTGTGACGATGTCGCCGCGGGCGACGATGCGCGGGCCGCGGCGCATACCGAGCATGAGGCCGGGGACCGTGGCGACTTTGACGGGGGCAGCGAAGGTGAGGCCGAGATCATCGGAGCGGGTGACGAAGACATCGGGGCCGTGACCGTAGGCTAGAAACACGCGGTGGGTGCCGGCGAGGGCGAGACGGGGTTGCGCGGCGGCCGGGATGGTGACGCGTTGCGGCAGGGATTCGGCGAGGATCGCCGTGGCGCCGAGGGCTGTGAGCGTGAAAAGGAGAGCGGTGCGGAGGAGTCGGAGGCGGCGCATGGGGATCAGTCGATTTTGGAGGGGGTGGTGAGTTCGCGCTCGCGGAGCCAAGCGAAAATAACCGGGGTGACGACGAGAATGTGAATGAGGGAGGATACCATGCCGCCGACGACGGGGGCGGCGAGGGGTTGCATGACCTCGATGCCGGTGCGGGTACTCCAGAAAATGGGGAGCAGGCCGGCGATGGCGGTGGCGACGGTCATGACTTTTGGGCGGAGGCGGAGGCGGGCGCCTTGTTTGATCGCGAGGAGAAGTTCGTCGCGGGTGAGTTGAACGGTGAGCGTGGGGAGTGGAGCGTCGGAGGGCGCGCCAGCGGGCGGGCGGGCTCCAAGGCGGGCGCGTTTTTCGGCGAGGGCATTTTTGACGGCGGCCTCGAGGTAAACGACCATCACAACGCCGGTCTGGATGGCGGTGCCGAAGAGGGCGATGTAGCCGACCCAGACGGCGACGCTGAAATTGAATCCCAGCCACCATTGAAGGAGCACGCCGCCGGTGAGGGCGAAGGGGACGGCAAGAATCACGTGCGCGGCTTCGGCGGCGGAATGAAACGTCAGCGCGAGGATGACGAAGATGATCACGAGCACGACGGGCATGATGAGGCGGAGGGTCTGGCGGGCGCGGAGTTGGTTTTCGTATTGGCCGCTCCACTCGATGGTCATGCCGGGGTCGAGCTTGAGGTCGCGGGTGATGGCGATCTTAGCGTCGTCCACGAAACCGCCGAGGTCGCGGTCGGTGACGTTGGCCTGGACGAAGACGCGGAGGCGGCCGTTTTCAGAGGCGATTTCGTTGGGGCCGAGGACGCGTTGGATCGTGGCGATCTGGCCGAGGGGGACGAAGCGGGCGGGCTCGGAGTTGGGGATTGCGACGGGCAGGGCACCGAGCCGGTCGAGGTCTTCGCGGTCGGCGCGTTCGAAGCGGACTTGCACGGGCCAGCGTTCGCGGCCCTGAATTGCGGTGGTGACGTTTTTACCGCCGATGCCAGTTTCGACGGTGGCGAGGACGTCGGCGAGGGAGAGGGCGTAGCGGGCGAGGGCGGCGCGGTCGGGGGAGATTTCGAGGTAGGGTTTGCCGGCGACGCGCGAGGGGGCGACGCCGGTGGCGCCAGGGATTTTGTTGACGATTTGTTCGACCTCGAAGGCCTTTATCTGGAGGGCGTCGAGATCGTCGCCGAAGATTTTGATGCCGAGCTGGGCGCGAATGCCGGTGGCGAGCATGAGAATGCGATTCTCGATGGGCTGGAGAAAACCGGGGACGTAACCGGGGACCTGCGTGAGTTTCAGGGTGAGCTCGGCGATGAGTGTTTCTTTGGTCAGACCGGCGCGCCACTCGGCGGCGGGTTTGAGCATAATGGTGGTCTCGATCATCTCGGTGGGGGCGGGATCGGTGGCGGTATCGAAGCGTCCCAGTTTTCCTGCGACGCTGGCGACTTCCGGGGTGTCGCGGATGACGCGGTCCTGCCAAGCCATGATGCGTTTGATCTCGGTGAGCGAAGTGCTCGGGAGGAGCACGGGCATAAAGAGGAGGGAGCCCTCTTGGAGGGTCGGCATGAATTCCGAGCCGAAGCCGGGGGGCAGCTTCGCTGCGAGTTGCGGGTTGAGCGTGGCGAGTTGAGTGACGAGCCGGTCGGGAAGGCCGAAGGCGAGGAGGCTGCAGAAGGCGAGGAGGGTGGCGGCGAGGGCGAGGACGGTTTTGCGGCAACGCAGGGCCCAGTCGAGGACGGGGTTGTAGAGAGCCAGGAGGCCGCGCATGACCCAGTTGCGGTCTTCGGCGTGAAAGGGGCCGCGCACGAGAAACGAGCAGAGGACGGGCACGAGGGTGACGGCGAAAACGGTGGCACCGATCATCGCGAACGTTTTGGTCCACGCGAGCGGATGGAAGAGTTTTCCTTCCTGGCCGGTGAGCTGGAAGATCGGGATGAAGGCGAGGATGATAATGCCCATCGCGAAGAAGATGGGGCGGCCGACTTGCTGCGAGGCGGTGAGGGTGACCTGCCACGTCTCGGGACGCGTGAGCCGGCGGCCGAGTTTGTGTTCCTCCTGCTCGCAGTGGCGGATCACGTTTTCGGTCATCACAATCGCGGCGTCGACGAGCACGCCGATGGCGATAGCGATGCCGGTGAGCGACATGATGTGCGACTGGATGCCGAATTCCTTCATCAAAATAAAGGCGACCAAAATCGAGGCGGGGAGCGGGAGCGTGACGATGAGAATGCTGCGGAAGTGGAAGAGAAAGATGACGTGCATCAGCGTCACGAGAATGACGGCTTCCCAGAGCGTATGTTTGAGGGTCTGGATGGCACGGTCGATGAGGCTGCTGCGGTCGTAGAACGGTTCGATGGTGATGCCGGGAGGGAGGCCGGAGGAGATTTGGGCGATCTTGGCTTTGACGTCTTGGATGACTTGATACGCGTTTTCGCCGGTGCGCATGACGACGGTGCCGCCGACGACTTCGTGGCCGTCGACGTCGAGGACGCCGCGGCGGTAGTCGCCGCCGATCTGCACGGTGGCGACGTCGCGGAGGTAGACGGGCGTGCCGTTGCGCGCGGTGAGGGCGATGGTTTCGAGGTCGGCGGCCGAGGTGATGAGGCCGCGGCCGCGGACGACGAACTCTAGGCCGTTTTCCTCGAGGGTGCGGCCGCCGACGTTGAGGTTATTTTTTCCGATGGCGGACATCACCATTTCGAGCGGGATGCCGAGTTGCTTCATACGCAGTGAGGAGACCTCGACCTGCCATTGGCGGACGAAGCCGCCGATGCTGGCGACCTCGGCGACGCCCGAGACGGCGGCGAGTTGGTAACGCACGAAGTAGTCTTGGAGCGCGCGGAGGGAGCCGAGGTCCTGTTGGCCGGACGTGTCTTTGAGGTAGTATTGGTAAATCCAGCCGAGGCCGGTGGCGTCGGGGCCGAGGCGCGGGGTGACGCCGGCGGGGAGGATGTTGCCGAGATAGTTGAGGCGCTCGAGGACGCGGGTGCGGGCGAAGTAGTTGTCGAGTTTGTCTGCGAAGATAACCGTGATGAGCGAGAAACCGAACATCGAGGTGGCGCGCACGGTGCGCACGCCGGCGAGGCCCTGGAGATTGACGGAGAGCGGGTAGGTGACTTGGTCCTCGACCTCGCGTGGGCTGCGGCCCTCCCAGTCGGCGAAGACGATCACTTGGTTTTCGCTGAGGTCGGGAATAGCATCGATGGGCACGCGGCGGATTGCGAAGAGGCCCCAGCCGAACAGGAGGAGCGTCGCCCCGAGGACGAGGAAACGATTGTGGAGCGACCACTTGATGAGAGCGGAGATCACGAGATGGGGGATCTACGAAGAGAAAGGTGGAGCCCGAGGCGGAGTGGAATTGAAGGTGAGCGCACGAGGGTGGTCGCGCCCGGGGGTCAGGGGACTTCGTCGCCGCAGTCGGCCATCGCGGAGCCGTAGAAAGGATTTTTTAGGGGCAGGCCGCGTTGGACCCAACGGCCCTTCCCGAGGACGGGGGTCATGGTGCACTGGTAAATTTTGAGGCCGAGTTGCGCGCGATGAGGTTTGAGGAGATCGGCGACGGCGGTGCTCCACGGTTCGAAGGACGTGCGGGCGGATTTGAGGTCGGTGCCCAGCGCGAGGGCGGGCAGGAAGGGGAAGTCTTTCGCGGAAGCGGAGAGCGTCGGGAAATGTTTTTGGTAGGCGGCGAAGTCGTCGGCGGCGAGGCCGGCGGCGGCGGTGGAACTCGCGGTGGCGAGGGCGTTGAGAGCGGAGAGTGGAGCGCTGGCAGCGGGAGGAGAACGCGACGGGGGCGTCGAGTCGCCAGCGGATGGGGCGGCGTGTTCGGTGGCTTCGTTGGCGAGCTGGGCTTGGGCGTCGAGGAGGAGGGCTCCGTGGGTGACGACTTTATCGCCCTCGGTGAGGCCGGAGAGGATTTCGACGAGACTATCGCCGCGGCGGCCGAGGGTGACCCCGCGTTGCGCGTAGAGGCCGTCGCTGCGGTCGACGTAAGCGACGGGGCCGGTGCCGCGATCAAGAATGGCGGCGCGGGGCGCGGCGAGTACGGCGGGTGAAGAGACGAGGACGCGGCCTTCGGCGAGGACCTTGTGATAGAGGGTGTGGGCGATGCCGGCGTAGTTGACGTGAGGATTGGGGAGGACGACGCGGATCTTGGCGGTGCGGGTCATTTCATCGAGGTTGGGGTTGATGAAGACGATGGGGGCGGAGATGACTTCGCCGGGGATGGAGCGGGCGGTGATCTCGACGGTTTGGCCGACGGCGAGCCACGGAAGGTCCTGTTCGTAGGCGTCGAAGAGGAACCACATGGAGGAGAAGTCGGCGAGTTCGAAGAGTTTTTCGCCGGTTTTCACCCATTGGCCTGGGTAGACGGATTTGACGACGACGGTGCCGCTGTCGGGAGCGAAAATGGTGGTGACGAGCGGGGGCTCCCCGGTCGCGAGGAGGGCGGTGAGTTGGGTATCGGAAAGTCCGAGACGGAGGAGGCGGGCGCGGGCGGCAGGGAGGGCGGAGGCAGCGAGTTCGCCGGCGCGGGAGAGTTGAACGAAGTCGCGTTGGGCGGTTTGCAGTTCGGGGCTGTAAAAATCGAGGAGCGGCTCGCCGGCTTTGACGGTGGCGCCGACGAGGTCGACGTAGAGTTTTTCGACGCGGCCCTCAGCCCAAGCGGTGAGGAGGCGGTGGCGGGTGTCATCGTCGTCGATCGCGCCGGTGACGCGAAGGGTGCGGTTGAGGGCTTGGCGGGAGACGACGGAGGTTTCGACGCCGATGGCGGTGATAGTGGAACGGGGGACGGAGATGACGGGGGAACCGAGAGTGGAGTGGTCAGAGCTGAGAGCGGAGGCGACGAGGTCCATGCCGCAGATCGTGCACTTGGCGAGTTTGGCCGCCTTGATGTGCGGGTGCATCGGGCAGCGGTAGATGCTCGCTTCGCTCGCACGGGCGTCCGGCGATAGGTTTAAGGCGATAGACAGGGTGGCGAACCCGAGGAGAGCAAAGAGGAGGCGTTTCATGGACGTAGCGCGGATGTTGCGCGGATCATTTTTCGGCGCCGACCGAACCCACGGGCGAGACGTCCGCGCCACTGCCGGTGAGGGTCGCGAGCAGGGCGTGGTAGCGTTGGAAATCAGCGACGTTGGCGGCGAGGGTAGTCTGTGCGTCGATGAGGGCGCGTTGGGCGGCGACGAGTGCGGTGAGGGAATTTTTATTGGTGACGAGGCCGATGCGCAGCGAGTCGGCGCTCTGGCGGGCGAGCGGGAGGAGTCGGTCGCGGTAGAGTTCGACGCTGCGAAGGGCGGTGTCGCGGCGCGTCCATACCTCGCGGATTTCGCCGGCGGTCTTGGTGCGGAGGGTGGCGGCATCGAGCTCGAGGGCTTCGCGGCGACGGGCGGCTTCACGTTGGGCGGAACGGTATTTGTCGTTGTTCGCCCACGGGAGACTGACGGCGACGCCGGTATCGTAGTCGTTGAGGACGCGGCCACCGGCCTGGACGTGGCGGGCTTTGATCATGAATTCGGGATCGGGGTGCCAGGCGCGGGCGGCGACGTCTTCATGGCGCGCGGCCGCGGTGATGCGGGCGGCGGCCTCGCGGAGTTCGGGGCGGTGGGCGAGGGCGTGGGCTTGAGCTTCCTCGAGAGAGGCGAAGGGGGGAGTGGAGGCCGTGGCGGGGGCAGCGGCGAGTTCGCCGATGGGGGATTGGGGCGGGAGATCGCGGACGGTGTTGAGGATGGCGGTGGCGTCGGCGGCTTCGCGTTCAAGCAGGAAAACGCGTTCCTGGAGTTCGGCGCGTTCGCGTTCGGCGAGGAGGAGGGCGGTGGTGTCGGCGCCGCCGGTGGCGAGACGACTGCGGACGAGGTCGGCAGCTTGAACGAGGAGACGCTCGGAGGCGGTGACGAGTGCGAGCTGCTCGCGCGTGCGGAGGAGGGCGAAGAACGCGTCGCGAGCGGCGGCGACGAGCATGAACGAGCGCGAGTGGATCGCGGCGGCGGAGACGCCGGCTACGGCCGTGGCGGCGGCGCGGCGGCGTTCGCGGTTGCCGGAGAGGGGGATTTTTTGACTGAAGGAAAATTCTGCGGTGTCGTAGCCGAAGACACGTGTGTGGTTGTTCGTGCGCTGGAGTTCGAAGCCGGCGACGGGATCCTCCCAGGCGCCGGCTTGGACGATGCGCTCGCGGTCGGCGGCGGCGGTGGCGGTGGCGGACTTGATCTCCGGGTGACGGGCGCGGACCTCAGCGAGGACGTGATCGAGTGTGAGCGGAGCGGCGGCGGTGAGCGCGCTCGCGCCGAGGAAGACGACGGCGAGGGTGAGGCCGAGGAGCGTGCGCATGGCGGAGGAGGCTTGGGTGGGCGCAGACGAGGCCGGGAGCGAGGCAGGCGGATTGAAGTCGGGCTACTTTTTGGCTTTGGCGGCGGCGTCGATCTTGGCGAGGAACTTGGCGGGGTTGGCCTTGAGGTCGTCGATGCAGCCGTCGCAGCAGACGAAAAGGACGCGGTCTGGCTGGCCGGCGGCGCGGTGAATGTAAGGAGTGGCCTCGCCCATGCTGCCGAGGGGTTCATCGGAAACGAGACAGGTCTTCAACGGATAAGAAGCGCGGGCTTTGGCGATGAGAGCGGTCTCGGCCGGGGTGGGCTTTTTCGCGGCGTCGGCGGTTTTGTCGTGTTTGTCGGCGGCGAGAAGTGCGGGCGCGAGGCCGGTGGCAAGCGCGAGGGCGAGAACGGCGGCGGTGAGGCGGGAGGAGCGGAGGAGGGAGGTTGATTTCATAAGGATGGTTCAGGGGTATTAAACCACGGGGCAGAAAATCCCGCGGAAAAGTTTGAGAAAAGTTTTATGCGGGATTTTAGCGGGAGTGGTTTATAGGGTGTGAAACCAAACTTATTTTTATGAAGGCACCTGATCCGACTGATTCGTTCGATTCACTTTCCCGCGTGTTGCAAGACTGGCGCGTGGTACCGACGCGAGCGCCGCAGTTTCGGGCGGAGGTGTGGGCGCGGATCGGGGGGGCGAAAAAAACGGAGTCGTGGCCGGGATATCTGCGCGGGCACGCGGCGGCGGTGGCGGGTGCGCTGGTGCTGGCCGTGGTCCTGGGGGCGGTGGGCGGGCGCAGTCAGGCGCGGGCGTTGGCAGCGGCGGAGAGTGCGCGGCTGGCGAGCGCGTATGTGCAGGGGATGGATGCACGGGCGATAGTGATGCGGTGATGGACCAAGGAC
>Ga0114974_10001952_pt1 | contig 16087 bp, 19 predicted proteins | sample S_130206_EF_Meta_FD_87318 | JGI IMG/M metagenome (GOLD analysis project Ga0114974, IMG submission 87318) | Freshwater microbial communities from Lake Simoncouche, Canada to study carbon cycling - S_130206_EF_MetaG | ecosystem: Environmental > Aquatic > Freshwater > Lake | place: Lake...
AGAGAAAGACAAATGAATATGTTATTATATAAAGAAATAAATAATGATTGGACTAATTGGTATATTGAATTATATGAAAATTATCCCTGTTATAGTAAAACTGAATTAGAGAAAAGAGAAGGTGAAGTTATACGATTAATCGGAACATTAAATTGTAGAATTGAAGGAAGAGATAAAAAACAATATTATATTGATAATGTTGATAAAATTAAAGAAAGGGAAAAACAATATCGTATTAAGAATGCTGATAAAATTAAAGAAAGGGAAAAACAATATCGTATTAAGAATGCTGATAAAATTAAAGAAATGGACAAATTACGATATTTAAACAAATATTTAAACAAAAAATTAAACCAAACGTCGCCTTGTTGAAGTAATTTTTTTTTTATAGTTATATGAATATATATAACTTCTTCTATTTATTATTTTCTTTCTGTGGCTGTGCGCGTGCGGGGCGCTCCCCGCTTATATAGCTTCTTCTAATTTGTTATTAACTCAAAATATATATAAGAAAATAATAATATATATGAGTAGATAAAAATAATGGAATTTGATAACTTCTATTTACCAAAAGACAAACTATCAACAAGATATGAAAAAGCAGTTTCTAAATTTGAAACATTACCAGCAAATTTTTATATGCCTAATGATGATAATCCTGATAGCCAAGGCACGCCTAATTTAGAATTAAAGAAAAAGTTTATCAAACCTATGAAATATATCCCTGAATATTCTAAATTATTAGACGGTTCATATCATACAGACAGAACTAACAGCGACCAAAACATCGCGAGAAGTATTGATTTTTTTGTTAATAATTTTCCGAGTTTTATGAAATATAAAGATACTGATGATTTATCATTTATCATTCATAATCATAGACTTTTAACCATTGAATTATTTGAATATTATTCTAAAAAACCTGATACAAGTTTAAGAACATTGGAAGGTCGTTTTGTTGCTATTTGTAGAATTATAAGAATTGCTTATGATACTAAACAATATCTATTATATCAAAAATACAGCGATATTTTATTGGATTTGAATGCAGAACATACAATGAACGAAACAGACCAAAAATTAAACAAGAATGAAGAAAAATCATTTGTTCCATTTGAAATTGTATTACAAGTTCAACAGAAATTACAAAAAGAATTTGAAGCCAATCAATCATATAAAACTAATCAAGATTTATTGCTTCTCTCGTTATATTCATTAATTCCTGTTATGCGTGATGAACTCAAATTATTAGAATTTACAACCACTAAAATGAATGATGGAGATTACATTTATATTAAAGGTAATGATATTATTTTAGATTTGAATAATCCCAAGAAAAAACACGAAGGCATTAAATTTAATATTACTAATGAAGCACCACATTTAGCGGATATCATTTATACAAGTTATAAGTTATTTCCCCGTCAATTTGTATTTACCAATTATGATAATACAGGAGAAAAAGCAAAAGTTCAAAATCTATCACGAAGACTGGTCAAAATGTTTGATTTTACAGGTAAAAATGTTGGAGTTAATTCATTGAGAAGTTCATATGCTACTTATCAAGATAGAAACAGAATGACAGTTAAAGAAAAAGATGCATTAGCGAAGAAAATGAGAACCAGTCGCAAATATTTAGATTTGAATTATATTAAAATTTTACCTAATACACAAACACAAGCAGCAATGACCACACCTGAAATATCTAATACTAAAAAAGAAACTGGATTAAATGCATATCAAAAACAACTGATGAGAAGTAGAGACTATTATGAAAATAATAAAGATAAGATATTAAACAAACAAAAAGAATATAAAAATAGTATTCCTAAAGAAGAAAAAGCAAGAGCAAAAATCATATACTTTCTTAACAATGATGAAAATTATAAAAATAAAGTCAAACCTCAAACAGTAGAGAAATACAATATCAAATATATAAATGGTATATGGGTTTAAAGTTTAGCGAAGTTAATAACTCGTTTAAAATTCTTTTTTTCATTTTGTGCGGCTTTAATTTGTGCTGGTGTTAATTCAAACCACGTGATCGGGGTTTTTTCATTTATTTTTATTGTTGGTCTGTAAATATCGCCAGTCTTTTCATACCCTACTTTCCCTCTTTGGTTCAACCACCGCTCATCGAACCAGCGCTTTAAATTTGATTCTTGTCTATTACCAATATACGCATCATCATTTTTATATTTCTTTAAATACTCTCTTTTATATTCTTGAACTAATAAACCACTTCTATATGCTGACGGTTTATATTTGCTATGTATATTTTGCTTTATTTTATCATATAATATCTGGTCTTTTGGTGTTGGCATTTTCTATATATTATAACTATTTAATTTTTTCTATTCTTTGGAGTAATTCATCAAATTTTACCTCATTATTTCTATTATTTTCATCAAGTTTCAATTGAATATTTCTATTACTTTCATCAATTTTTAATTGAATCTTTTTATTATTTTCATTAATTCTATTTGTAATCAGATATATATCAGATATATAAAAGAGCATACAACTAAAAGCACACGATAATATATTTTTATAATCAAATATCATTGTTATTAATACATAAGATTATTATATTCTTTTATAATTAAATTATAAAAATATGTTTCTAAATCGTTTAGTCCTTTCAATCCTGTTCCTATAATCATATCTTGTGGTAATCGATCGAGGATTTCGATCTTGTGTTCTGTATATGGATTATTTGATAATGATGGAACAACTATATCATTTTCTGATTTTTGAAATGGTTGAAGCATAGAAACTATATCTTTTGAACTTCTAATATCATATTGTTTTCCAATATTTTTAGTTTTATTTATTAAATGTGTTGGTGTAATAGCTTTATTTAAAGTAATAATATTTTTAACTTGTGGATCAGTTCCCAAGTCTTCAGCAATTGCTCCTGCAAGACTGTGACCAAGTAAGTCAATATTTTTATCTGTATATTTTTGTTTGATTTTGCCTAAAATTTCTTTTGGTTCATTAAATCGTTTATCATTATATCCAAATAACATTTTAGCATCTGTCATAACATCTTTAAAATCGCTTGTTCCTCTATTAACCATCGTAATATCATTAGTATTCTTATCAACATAAACTTTAGTTTTATCAGTTGATAATTCAGGGTCTAAATAATAGCGGTCATCAATATTAGCTGCGGTTTTATTTTTATTTTTATAGCTTTCATTTAATAGCTTATTCAAATATTTAACTTCTACTTTCCCGCCTTTAATTATTGGTCGTCGTCTATTTTGATATGACATTCTAATATAATATAATGATTTATTTTATACTATCTCAACTATATCAGCTGTTGCATCAGTTGTTGCGAGAAAATTTAAAGAGTTTGGCAATGATTTTTTTCCTTGATATTTAGCTATTACCTTCATTTTTATATGATATGGAAAACTAAATGTTAAGTCTTCATATATCTTATCATATTCATTTATAAAACCTTCTAATATTGCTGGTGTTATTGTTTCATTTTTTAGCATATAACTTTCTATTAGGTGTTGTAGCTTTATAATTTTAGTTCTATTGCTTTTATAGTTATTAATACGATCATTTAATTTATAATTGGTTGATATTGCTAATATGAGAGTATTAAGACCATTTAAGGTAATATTTATAATTTTCATTTTGCTTACATCGATTTCAGAAGAATTCATTATAGTTAAAATAGAAGACCCGAGAATAGTCGGGAGCATAATGCAATTATTGATGAAATTATAATAATTATATGATAAATCGCATAATATATTGGTAATATATGTTTTATCTAATATTAATTTTAGATTATCCATATTACAATACAAAAATAATTTTTTTTAGATGGCTGTTTGGCTGTGTTGCCACTCGCGCGGGCGGTTGCCTGCTCTTTAAGGGATTGAATACCTATTTAAGGGATTGAAACAAAAAAAAGGAAATTATGGTAATATATTTTTGATATGAGATTTACTTTTATTATGATGCCATAAAGAATATTTTATAGAATTCGTATTTCATTTATTATTAACTATTGACAATTCTTTAAGTCATTTTTTTAGATTTTTTGAGATTTAATAAAAATAATAAAATGTCCTCTGATAAGGTTTTTTAATTTAAGGGATTGAAACAATACCAGTTTCTACATCAATAGTGAGACCATTTGATTTAAAGGTAAAAACGAGGACATCAATAGGCACGTTATTGTTATTAGTGAATGAAATATTGAGATTACGAGCGGTTAATTTATCGGTAATATTTGAACGTTCAACATTAACCCAATAGAAACGGTTATAATTCCACCAGGCAGCATCAAATAGACCAGTTGAAACACCAAAATCAGCACTAGTTAATTGTTCAGCATACATTAACTGCTCAATGAAACTTTCATAATTATAATTAAGAACTGATTGGAGAACATTCTGACCTCCAACAGTAACCTGAAGATTTGTAAGTGAAAGAGGATGACCATCAGCAGGGACAGTATCAAAAGGCGATTTAGTGGCAAAATCACCAAAAGAGAATGACGCCTGAGAAGACACATAAGGGACGATTAAAATTCCAGTTGGATGAACTATTCCAGATGATATAAGTTGGTTGAAATTTCCACCAGCAGTAATATTATTATATTGATTGGTTAAAACTGTTCGATAAATGCATTTTTTACCGCGATTACTCATAACATATTCTTCAGCGAGAGCTGGTTGAATAGTAATTTGAGAATAATAAATGCGACAAGCGGGGAGAGGATGACTAGCTGCTGAATTGGCAAGATTGATACCATTAAAAGAAGTTGCAGGAGGTTTAACAAGATATAAACCAGCAGTAATATTAGCAGTTGTAGCAACTATTCCACCAGATGCACTCGCTTCTGTTAGGTAATTAACAGTAAAAGGACAAGATCCAGTGAAACTATTATTAGCAGTTGTAAGAGAATAACCGGGAGTAGTTGTATTTGGACCACTTACAGCAACATTTATAGTTCCAGTATTGATATAAAGACGTAGAAATATATCCGCTTTACGAGTTAGACCAATTGATTGAAGACTTTCAAATACAGTTGATAATTTAATAACCGCATAATCATACCAAACCATATAATTAGTATTAAGGACTTCATAAGTAGGTGTAAAATCATTTTTAAGTTGAGTTATATTAGCAATAGTAGCAGCAGTAGTTCCAAACATTCCATTAACATTTCCAGCGGTAGTATCAGTATAACGACCAAGACGAGATTGAATAGAAGTATTAACGCATTTATCGAATTGATTAGTTGTAAGAGTATTATTATCCTTATTACCTCCTGAAAATGCAGCAGTTGGTACAAATGGACGGTTATTAGTCATTCCATTTCCTGATTTATTTGTAACCGTAGCAGCAGCTGAACCATTATAAACTTTTGATTTCCAATTGTCAGTTTCAGTCATACCAATAGAATAACCAATGGTTTCAAGATCACCAGTGCCCATTTCGCTTAACATTTGAAAGTGTTTTGCGATGTTGAGATATGGTTGAACGTCTTCAACTGTTTTTCCGTTAATTGTTAGGTCTGCCTGATGAATTAAATGAATGAAATTATTTTTTAATGATAGTAAATTGACATTACCAGCAACAGGGCTTCCTACAGCAAGAGTTCCAGCTACAGCAGTAGAACAGGCAGCAACCATTACTATTGGTAAAACTACGAATAAATCATTACAATCTGTAAATCGTGAAGAATTATAAATAGAGCTTAAATCGAATTGAACCAAAGAAAGACCATTATTAGTATATACACCTGAATTGATATCATTTACATATGAATTATATTGTTTATCGGTATAAGGTGAATATTCACCTTCTGATTGAGGATGCATTGAGCGTTCATACTCATAATTATCCGTCATATATTTATGCTTTCTAATATTAGAATGAGAAAATAAATATATAAGCGGGGCTCCTCGCTTATGAAAATAAATATATTTGTATATTATAAGTATTAATATAATTTGATAATGGTTAAACTGGGTTCAGCCATAAAAAATCAAGTTGCTAAGGGTCAAGAAGAAAATGATATTATTAAAAGGAATGCGGATTATTCATTAAATGCTTTTATTACGAAAGACAATAAAAAAAATATGCGTCAAGCACCAACTAAAATTAAATATGGTAAGAATTCATTATTAGATAAGATTATATCATCAAGTTTAAATGAAAATGCTATTAATAAACAATTAGAACAAATATCATATTCAGCAATCAACGGACAACGCCAAACCGAGGGAACATATAAACCTGAAGGCGTTCAAATGTTAGGGCAATTAGGACGAGAAAAACCATTAGAAGCAATAACTAAAGAAATGATAAAAGAGTATCAAGAAGAAGATCAAAGACCATTTATGGTAGATGGAGAAGCACGACAATATGCAAAAGCAGATTATCAACCGATACTTCAATTGCCTCAATCATTAGACGATATAAAGGATGATATGAAAAAAATTTATAAAAATAAAGTAGCAACTGCAAAGACTATAAAAGATGCTGAGGAATATTTAAAAACTGCTTTTGAATATTATAATGGTGTATTAAGAGATATAAATGTTTTTGGTATGACTGATGCTAAACGTAAAGAAAAAGAACAAACTGAACGGCATATTCGTCAAGAGAGAATGAAATATGACCAATTAAGAAATCAAATGGATGTATATGAATATGAAATTAAAAGACTATTTGACGAAGGAAAAGAAATTAAACGTTTAAATGCTTTAATACCTGAAAAAAATCGTGAGGAAGTAGCAAAATACGAGCAATCATTACTTCAACATAATAGAAATAGATTAAATATTCAACAACAACCAAACGAAAGCGAAATGGAATATTATCAACGCTTACGAGAAATTGAAAGAACTAAAATGGATCCGGTATTATATAAACAATACTCAATAAATAAGGTCTCAAAAGAGTTAAAACCAAAATTAGGAAATCTATTTAAAGACGAGGGACAAATTGAAGAAGTAATCAAATCATTATCTGAAAGTGATAAATTTATTGTTAATAAAAATTTTGATAGAGTTGAAAAAGATTTTATTGATAAATATGGTTATAATCCATCAATGAATACTAAAATGGCAATAAATGCAATATTAGATCCTTTTGCATCTAGTTCATCTAGAATAAAAGATTTAATTAAACGCAAAAATGCCCAAGATTTATATATACCAGATTTAAAAAAAGAACATCAACAACAAGCATTTCAAACTTTAAAAAGTGTATTTAAAAGGAAAACAATTGAACCAAAATATGCAAAAGATCTTGATAAATATAGAGATGAAAAAGATAAAGAAGTTCTTGCTGAACAAGCAAAAAGAGTAGAAGGTATGGAATTAGCTCGTAATAGACAACAACAAAGAATGAATGATATACTAATTGAACGAGAAGCAGCAGCACAACAAGCGGCAGCAGCAACTAATATACAACGAGTATTTAGAGGAAATGAAGGAAGAATTAATGCTGCATTAGTTAGAAATCAGAATAGAATAAATGCTCGTAATGCTGTAAGACAAAGAGCAGCAGAACAAGTAGCAGCAAGAGAACTTTTAAGAGGAATAGAAGGTCAAGCACAATCAGATTTAATAAGACTACCACGTCGCGAACCTTATGCATTTATTAATCCAGTTCCAGAAAGAGTTTTATCTCAAAGAGAACAGGAGGCAATAGAAAGAACAAGAGCTAATGAAGAATTATTAAAATTTCAAACAGCTGAACGAGATAGAAATAGACAAAATAGACAAGCAACATTAATTCAGAGTGTATTAAGAGGTCATAAAGGAAGAAATAAATTTGAACAGGATAAAATAGATAGATTAGTTCAATTATCAATGGAAGCACAACAACGGGGACAAATGCAAGAACCTTTATATTTTTATACATCACCAGAAGTATCACCAACATCATTAACAGCACTTTCAGGAGCTACAACAGTAGCGGAACAAATGCGTTCAGGACTTCGCAAACCAAGAAGCGATTTAGGAGGTGAAAGAGGACCATCTAAAAAAACTTTAAAAAAAGAACTACAAAAACAATTAGATACAGAATTTTATGAAACACTTACACCAGATGAGCTTAATTATTTTAATAGTAAAAAACGAATAGGTGGTAAAACAGTTACAACTATATTAAATGAAATCAGAAAACAAAGAGAAGGACCAAAAGGTTCAGGATTTAGAAAACCGCCTAAAAGACAGGTTAAAATAAATCCAGAAGAAAAAAAGAAGAATAGACTTCAATTAGTAATAGCACAAATTAAAGCTGGAAATACTAATCCTAAATTAATATTAGAAGTCAATAAATTATATAAAAGTTTATATGATATTGATAATGCGTTTATGATGTTAAAATAAGAAATTATTAAATCCACATCTTAATATTTTAGAACTGTCAGTCGTTTTTAAGTCGATCAATAGAAAGCCTAATGGCTGAGATACGCAATAATGATAATATCTTTCAATTTCTTGTGGTGTAAAATGATCGCTTAATCCGTGATTACTAATAATTCGTTTAATACTAACTTTATCATTTATTTTAAAGCAAAAGATATAATTGCAATTTCTACTAATAATTTTAGGGACTGATGTATAATTTTGAGATATATAAACAGTTGTGAATCCAAATTTGCGAGAACTAATTGCATAGTCTTCTAATATTTTCATTTGCTTTTTTGATAAACAGATAAAATCATCGAATACTATTAATTTACTTATTTTTTTGTCTTCATCGTCAAATGATTGAACTGGTGGAACTTCATTCACATCATTTATTAATTCTACTTCTGGTATTTTATTTTTCAAATATTGATATAAGGGCTCATCAGTGGTTGAAAATGAACAAATGATTATTTGCTGGTATTCTCCGGATGATTTTTCAATATAATTCATTAATGCATTACTTTTACCAGTGCCAGACGCTCCAATCATAAGTATTCGAGAATTTTTATCTATCATATGATTTTTATATCCTGTTGGTTGTTTTTGCTTGTCTTTTGGTAATAGACTATAAAAATTGGTTAAATCACTCATTCTATTATATAACTATTATATATAAGAAAATAAAAAAAAATAGGGATTCACACTAAATCGGTATTGGAAGTATTTCAATATCTTCACCTTTAAAAATTGCTTCTTGATTGATATTTATAAAATTTCGTAGATATTGACGATATTCAATGATTTCATATCGTTTCTCATCACTAATTGGAAAATCTGATAATAAATATTTGTCTGTTAATTGTAAATATGAATTGCGTGTATTGCGTTTTAATTCTAATCTCCAATATTCCACTACATCATCAAAATTCTCTATGATATTATTCATAAGGTTTCTTATATATACTAACTATAAAAATTAATTCTTAAACTTGTTGAAGTTGTGTATGAGATTGTGGGATATACTATAATATATTTAGCATTAGTTCCATTCTCAATAAACTCTTCAACGGTCATAGTTAAACCATAATAATTTGATATAGATGCTACAATACCACCATTATTATATATTATTCGTCCGTGCCAACACGTATAATTTGGTGCTGGATGTGATGCGGAAAAATGAACCATACAATTCGCAAATGATGAAGCATCAATAAAAAATCCAAAATATGTAATTAATGAACCTGATTTTACTTTACTACCATAAGAAATAGATGTCCCGCTTGAATAATAATTTGCTCCATAAGTCGTTATTGACTTTAAAATATTTATACCAGTATTAAAAAATTCTATTACTCTATTCCCATCATTATTAAATAAATGTCCTCCTCCTGATGTTGCATAATGTTCTATCCGACCACTAAAACCTGCTCGTTGATATCCACTTATAACAATTCTTGTATTATTAGTATCATCTACATTTTTTGTTCCTATTAATGAATAATCAGTACTATCATTTGATATTCTTAATCTTGCCCCGTCTCCAACTTGAAGAATATTAGTTGGTATGCTTGCTGTTCCTATTCCTACTTTTGTTGCTAATGCTGGTTGTGAAAATTCAGCATAAGTATTATTTATTGTAAGAATGATATTATTACCACCGAAAAAACCTAATTTAATACTTTGACCCGTATTTTGATGATATATATTCAAGGGTGCTACATTTGCTGAGCTTAAAAAAAGACCTGTTTTATCCACTCTTAATCCTGAATTATCTAATGCCCCGAAATATCCATATGAACTAGCATAAAAACTTCCTGTTTCATCAATTCTCACTCTTTCGTTTGATCCAGCTGTGAAAAATTTAATATGACCAACTCCGTGAGTGAGAATTGATATATTACCAGTATTTCCAGCAGTTGGATTTTGAGCCATCCCCATATCTTTATTTGGTAATGTTTGATAAATTGAATTACCACCATCATCAGCATTAATTCTAAAACCTCCTAAATTAGTATATCCTGTTACTTGAAGGGCATAATTACCATTCCATCCTGCTGTTTGTACAATATCGACTAAAGGTTCAGGATATCCAGATGAAGAACCGCGAATAGTCAATTTTGTATTTGCTGAAGTTGGAGTTGCTGTTCCTATTCCTACAGCTCCATTATTATCTATAAACATTCTTTGTGTCAGTCCTGTATAAAATTTATGACTTCCAGCGGATGAAGTCCCAAGCCATAAATTATTATTTTCAGTTCCTAATGCAATTGGTGATTGTCCTGTGATAGCTTCAGTTAAAATTAGTTTAGTTCCAGGACCTCCAAATTGTCCAATATCTGGTGGTCCTGATGTTCCATTATTTATAACTGCTTTTCCATTAACATCTAATTCTACACGTGCAGTTCTTAAAATACCTAAAAAACCATTGAGAGTTCCTCCAATTATTTTTAAATATTTAGAATTTGCTATTGCTTCTGTTAAATAGGTTGCTACAGTAGAAAAGAAACTAGAATTATAATTAATACCACTAAAATATGGATTTGGTGGTATTTGCGAACTCATTTTTATGTTCTATTCTATTATATATAGATAATTTTAATTATTTTTCTTCTTAGTAACCCGCGGCATATAATGCTCCTCCAAATTGTGCTCGTCTATTTGCATCACGTGTGGCACGTCCTCGTGCTAATGCTTCTAATTGTGCTGGTGTTGCTTTACGTCCAGTTTTTCTACGTGGTTTTTTACCACTTGCTAAAATATTGGCAGCACGTTTAGCACGTCCTAATGCTAATGCTAGGCGTTGTTTTTCAGTTGCTGGTACTCCTTTAAGTCCTAATCCGCTTATTGGTTTTAGTCTATTAGCATCACGTTTAGCTCGTCCTATTGCTAATGCTGCTAATTGTGCAGGTGTTGCTTTACGTCCAGTTTTTCTACGTGGTTTTTTACCACTTGCTAAAATATTAGCAGCACGTTTAGCACGTCCTAATGCTAATGCTTGACGTTGTTTTTCATTTGCTGGTACTCCTTTAAGTCCAAGACCTTCAATTTTATCTTTAATAAAATTTCCTCCTAATTCTAATGATTTATCAACTGCAAATTTACCAGCAGTTTTTGCGAGATTAACTGCAGCTTGTTTTGCGAGATTTTCTAAAAATCCAGCTCCCATACCTCCTCCATAATTTTTTTTCATTCCTAAACCAACCATAGATGCTAATTTTCCAGCGGTTGGATGAACTAATCCAACAAGATCACCAATTATTCCGCTTCCTTGTTTAGCTATTTGTTCTTGATTTAATTTAATTGTTAATGCTTTACCTTTACTGGTATTATGATTAAATTTATATTTTTGTTCTTCTGTTAAATTAATAGTATGTGCTGTTCCTCTTTTAACACGAACATTTTTACCTTTTAATAGGTTATTTAATTGAATTTTGGATAATTTGCCAATTGATGTCTCATAATACATTATTATTATTATTATATTTCTATATATAGGATATAAAAAAATAAAAAATGACATTAACAACAACAAATGATTTACAATTAAAAGAATATGCTGAAAAAATGGGATTACCATTATTAAACATTCTTATGAGAGATGAAATGGATGAAATAAATAAAGATGGATTTTATATAATAAATCTTGATAATAGTAATGGTACTGGCACACATTGGACATCTCTTTTTTATCATCCTTTAAATAGTTATTATTTCGATAGTTATGGATTTGTAGCACCGTTAGAAGTTGAACAGAAGATAAAACCATATATATATAATGATGCTGATATACAGGATTTTAACAGTAAAGCGTGTGGATATTATGCTTTAGCATTTATAAAATTTCTTAACGATAAAACAAATAAAGAAGTTGCATTTAAAGAGTTTTTAAGACTATTTAAAGACAATACAAAAGAAAATGATGATATACTAAAAAAATATTTAAATTTAGCTTAACGGATGAATTTTAATCCACCACCTCTGCTACCTTTACTTTTCTTTTTAGCTTTTGAATTAATGCTAACATTACGAACTAATCCTAATAGATAATTATCCATATTAGAGCTAGATCCAACACCAGAACCATAAGAACTATAACCACATCCAGCAGCACCACGACCATATTTATATTTATAAGGTTTAAAGCCTCTAGCACCATAAGCAAATAATGCTTTCTTATACATTCTATTATAAGGATGATATTTTATTTTGATGCTATTAAAGATTTCTTACGAAATAGAAGAGTTAAAAGAATATTGGGGTCATTTAAATAGATTATATCATTATTTTGGTCTGTAAGTGTTATTATCATAGATGAATAACTGCCTTTCGTAAGTTTTACGAATTTTTCAACTGATGGTTGATAATTGATATTTTGTCCAAATGTTGCCCCCTGAATTTGAAAGGCATCTAAAATATCACTTGGACTAACTACAGGATTATTCACGAGACTGCAATGAACAATTATAGAATTCACTATTGATGCAACTGGTGGTTTTTGAGTTGAAAGAACTGAATAATTGGTTGTTCGAGGCAGTGTTGGTGGATATTGTCCAACGGTAAAACCTAGATAATTATTAAAATTTGCTGGTATATGTAAATGTGGTGTTCGATCACTTGTAAATGTTGAATATCCAATCCAATTTGCAGGCTGCGACCATCCAACAGGAAGAGTGCGAGGAACAGTATATAATAGAATTTGAATAGAGTATGATGATTGATTAACATAAAAAGCATAATAATAAACATTATTACCAGTCGCATCAATTAAATATAAACCATTAGTAATTGCAAATTGTTGCATATATGTATTAAAATCTTCAATAGTATAAAAACCATCAGGAATAACAACATTAAAAGTGGTATAAGATCCAGCAGCTGCACCGGTTGGAAATTGTAATGTAAATTTATTATTGTTATATGCTGATGTGATGTTAAAAATAGAATAAGGGATTTGGGCACTACTTAACATAACCTCAAAACCGTAATCGATAGAAAAACCACCACCAATAAAATTATATGTATAAGTGCCATTTGTATTTGGATTGCTTAAATTACCACTATTGATGACCAATGTGAATGAGTCTGACATTTTCTTATATTATATATAGATTATAAAATAATAACTATCCATTCCAGGTTAAAGCAATACTTAGATTATTTGGGCTATAAATGTTCTCTTTCCAATTTCCTTTTATGTGTGATGCTCTATTTAAATAATTGAGTCTTCTTTCCTCATTTTTATGTTTGGTATAATCCTCATAATTAACATTCCCGAAATGGACCAATTTTTTAGTATTTGGATCATATATAGCATACTTTTTATCTTTTCTTTTGCTTAAATATACCTTTATATCAGGATTATTAAAATACTGTTGTGCATTTTTGATAACTTCTTTCGGATTTGAGACTTTTTTCAATTGTTCCAATTTATCTTTATAATGTTCATCATCTTCATCATACCATAATAAACAAGACATTCATATATTTATTAATAATAAATTATTTTCATCTAAATCTATTTAAATAAATATAATAAGTTTTTTTCTGTATTTGTTTTCATATTTCTTTTTTGGTTAAATTTACTATCTTTATTTTTAACATTTTTTTTGTTTTCTTTAATCTGCGAAATATTAACAATAAACATTAATCTATAACTATTAAAGAATATTATTTTTATCTAAAAAAGCAAATATGACTTATTAAGCCGTATTTGAAATACAAAAAAAATCAATCAAATTTAAGCATATCATATATAGCATTCATTTTTGCAATTAATTCTAATTTTTTACTTCTTGTATAATTATTGATGCGATAAGTTCCATCTTCATTTAATGTTTTGCTGCATATTTTATATAATTCTTTGACAGAGTATAAGGATAAATCTTTTTTAGTTCCTTCTTTTTTTCCTTCAAGTGCTGCTTTATTTTTTTTATGTTTTGTAGAATTTAAATGTTCAAAGACCATATTATCATTAAATGCAACATAATTACAATTACAAATTAAGCAATGTTCAGTATTTTTTAATTTATAGTCTTCTTTTTTCTGTTCAGCATTTTGAAAGCAGTCCATACAACAAATTGACTTGCATTTTTGTTTTTCTCTTGTAAATTCTCGTTGATAAGTTTTATCATTTTCGTCTTTATAATGAATTGGATATACTTGGTATTCTTTGCAAAAGTCGCACTTTTGAATTTTAGCTTCTTTATCAGCTTTAAAAACTTCTTTATATTCGTCTCTTAATTCTTCTTTTTGTTTTTTTATTTTCTCATTATTAAATTTATTAATTTGTATTTCCTTATCAATTGATGCTTTATATTGTTCTTCTCTTTCTTGTTCTCGTCGTTCTTTTTCTTTTAAAATATTAATTCTGTTTAATTCGATTTCTTCTTGCTTCTGTTGCTGTTCTCGTTTTTTATTAATAATTTCATCGTCAATAAGTTTTTTATTAGAATATACAATATGAAGCATATAATTATTATATTCTTGATGGTCAATCATAACAAAATTTTTATTAACACCATTAATATTTTCACTAACAATTTTATAAATATTCATAGGTTTAATAATATTAGTTGTTGATGTAGGGTCAATATAATCAATAATATATTTATCTTTAACAATAGATGAAATATTTGTACCATTGCTAACAGAAAATTTTATCAGTTCTTCCTCATCTTCTTTTACTTTGTTATAGCAAATATTACAATAATATTCAGCGTCTGTATCTAAAGAGCCTATAATTTTGCTATAAAACTTTTTGACATCATTATCAGAACAACAATTACAACATTGTGGCATTTTTAACATATTATATAATATATATATTTCTTATATACATTTTATATATTTGGTTTAAACGATATTTTTCTAAGTTTTTTTATAAAGATAAAATAGATAAAGTATTATATATTAAAATTATTATAAATTATAAATAAAATAAAACTTAGATTATTATCGTTTAAAGTAAAATATTAAATTAATTGGACATAAGAGAAAGAACCAAAGATAATATAAAGTGAAATTATGAAGACTATGCAGCAATTAGACGAATATATCATTTCTTATATTAATAATCGCTTAATTATAACAGGAAATAATGATGATTTTATATTATCGTGTAATATCCGCCACGATTTGGATGTATCATATCAAGCTATCGCAAAAATATTTTTATCTTTTAGCAATATTAAAAAAAAAGTAATGAGAGGTTCAATGCATTATATAGGTATTAAATATAAATAATTAGCAGGGAGCGCCCCGCACGCGCACAGCCATTAATTATTTGTTCGTTCTTTTATTTGTCTTTTCGTCTTTTGTTAGTTCTTTGCTTTCTCTTAACATTCTTTTTTCTTCTTTTTCTACCTCTTTCCCGTATTTAATCGGGTCAATGCCCCATAATTTGCATAGTCTTTTTGACTCCTGTTCAAGAAATTTATGACGTTCAACGCATTTCGGGCAATAAATGCAATTACCGTCAGCAGTTTCTTTAACAATCATTTCCATCATATTGACTTTACACCAACAATCCTCGCATTCTTCGTAATAAACATTAATTTCATCCATTTTTAATATACGTTCTTAATATGAGTTAATAATATAAATTATCCTTAAATCAATTTCGAGTTAATAAACGGGCGAACGCATAGCCACAATAGGAAAATAAGAAATCAATTGATATTGCT
>Ga0114974_10001953_pt1 | contig 16085 bp, 18 predicted proteins | sample S_130206_EF_Meta_FD_87318 | JGI IMG/M metagenome (GOLD analysis project Ga0114974, IMG submission 87318) | Freshwater microbial communities from Lake Simoncouche, Canada to study carbon cycling - S_130206_EF_MetaG | ecosystem: Environmental > Aquatic > Freshwater > Lake | place: Lake...
AGTAATTAAGGTCACGCTGTTGGGAATGGTCATGGCGGTTAAACTAGTACAACCAGAAAATACACCCACAGTCCCAGATCGAAATCCAGTACTACCAATCGTTTGTAGTCCTTCTGATAAGATTACGGTAGTCAAACTAGTGCAGTTTGCAAATGTCTCATCTTCAATAGTGGAAATGTCAGCGGGAATAGTGATAGCAGATAACTCAATACAACCCAAAAATGTCGAATAACCAATGGAGGTCACGCTACTGGGAATGGTAATAGCAGACAACCCGGTACACCCTGCAAACACCCCAGTACCACTTTCAAAACCAAATATAGAAATATCGCTTATAGTTAGTAACCCTTGTGGTAAGGCTACGCTAGTCAAACCAGTACAGTTTTGAAATGCTGATTTACTAATGGTTTGTAGTCCATTTACTAAGGTTATTGTAGTCATAGCGGAACAGTTTCTAAATGTCTTATCACCAATCAATGTCACACTGCTGGGAATGGCGATAGACATCAAACTGGTACAGTTTTCAAACACTCCAGAATTATCGGACTGAATAACACTCACTTCACCAATCGTTCGTAGCCCGTTTGATAAGGTTACGGTATTCAAATTAGTACAGGTAGAAAACGCTGCTTTTCCAATCGATGTCACGCTACTGGGAATGCTAATAGTTAACAAACTACTACAATTGTTAAATGCCGCGTCACCAATCGTTTGCAGTCCATTTGATAAGGTTACAGGATTCAACGCTGTACAGCCACTAAATGCTGAATCACCAATCGATGTCACGCTACTGGGAATGCTAATATTTAACAAACTACTACAGCCTAGAAACGCCGATATACCAATCGTTTGTAATCCTTCTTGTAAGGTTACGACATTCACTCCTGTACAGTCTCGAAACGCCGATACACCAATCGATCTCACACTACTAGGAATGCTAATAGCAGACAAACTAGTACAGCTTAGAAACATCGATGAACCAATCGTTGCTAGCCCATCTGATAAGGTTACGGAATTCAATGCTATACAGTATTGAAACGCTCCTTGACCAATGGATGTCACGCTACTTGGAATGACGATACTAGACAATGCTAGGTTAAGAAAATTGAGATTCGCCGCAAAAGCAAAATCACCAATTGTTAATAGCCCTTCTGATAAGTTGACGGATCGCAAAAATTGACAAAATGCAAACGCCGTTACACCAATGGATGTCACGCTACTGGGAATGCTAATATTTAACAAACTACTACACTTTTGAAACGCCGATGGACCAATTGTTAGTAATCCTTCTGGTAAGGTTACGCTTTCTATAAATTGTTTGTTCACAAATGCACCACTACCAATCGATGTATAACCAACAATAATTACTTCTGTTTCATTATTGTAAACCGCGTCTACTGCTTCTTGTGTTAATTCTGGATCGCCTGGTCCAGAAGATGTAAAAGTAATCTGAGTCATTATACTATACTATAATATTTATTATTTTACTTTTTTCTAAAAGAGTAAAATAATAAAATAATACTTATCCACAGGAATATTTTTATCCTTGGTTTTTATAAATGTAGAATCAGTAATCTCTTCTAAATCAAATGAAAATATAGTGGGATGGGCGTAGGCATACAATATTATTTACACATCCAGATCCGCTAGCACCTACTGCTAGATATAATACATTAGGAGGACATTATAATATATAAAAATACTTCTAAATTTTGTTTATTATGCAAAATTCACAAGAAAACTTAACTCATTATTTATTTTATTCATTATTTATTTTATTCATTATTTATTTTCTTCTTTTAGGAGTAATATTTGATTTTATAACTGCTGTATTTGTATTTATTTTTTTAGTTTTTATTTTTTTACTTTTAAATTTTTTGTTATTATTTAATTTATTAGAAACACTATTCATCATTGATTGAATAGGTATTTTTGGTCTAGATGCTGAAGTGGATTTCATCATTTCTTTAATAGGCACTTTTGGACGATTAGCAGAAGTGGCTTTCATTAATCGCGGCATAACTCCAGGAACTCTTTTACCAGATGTTGCTTTCATAATTTCAGGCATTAATTGTTTAGGACGTTTAGCAGAAGTTGCGTTCATTAATGCAGGCATTACCCCTGGTACTCTCGGAGAACCAGTTTGTTTTATCATTTTCTCCATTCTCTTCGCTGATCCTCTTGATCTTTCTTTATTAGATTCCTTATCAGCTCTAACTTCTAATTGATCAGGTAAAGAAGAAATATAAACAGTAGTTGCACCAGCCCCAGCCCCTCCTGTCACAGTTACATTTCCTTGTGTGTATGCATCTGTCGAGGTAGATGTAGGACTCCGCACTTCGGTAGAGGTAGATGTAGGACTCCGCACTTCAGTAGAGGTAGACGTAGGACTTCGCACTTCGGTTGAGGTAGATGTAGGACTTCGCACTTCGGTAGAGGTAGACGTAGGACTTCTCACTTCAGTAGAGGTAGACGTAGGACTCCGCACTTCGGTAGAGGTAGGGCTCCGAACATCAGAAGATGAACCACCGCCAGCCTGATTATTTCTATTGTATTTTTCTAATTGAGCTTGTAAATATTGTTGTCCTATTTGATCTAATTGTATTTGATTGGATAAGTTAGCTATACGGGGTAATTGCGCTTCAACTAATTGATCAGGTGTTAAAGGTGTAGACGATGGCAATGGTTGAGATAATTGTGTTATTTGATTGGCTAAATTTGCTAAATGATTTATATTATCTAATTGTGCTTTAACTAATTGGACAGGTTGCACTGGCTGTATGGGTTGCACTGGCTGTATGGGTTGCACAGGCACATAAATATATTGTGTTTTTATATTTCTTGCATATTTTTTAGTTTGTTTTTTATTTTTTCTTGGAGTTTTATTATATTTTAATGGATTTTTATTAGTTTTTATTAGTTTTTCTTATTTTATTTATTTTACGCATTACTTATTATAATATAATAATTTTTTATATATAACTATATTATAATGTTTAGTTTTGTTTCTGGATTATGTACTCCGTCGATGATATATTTTGTTATTTCATTTATTTACTTAATACTAAATAGTTTTTCAAATTTTAATGTTCTATATATTATTAGTCGATTGATTTTTATTATGTTATGGTCTTGGTTATTGAACTTTTTATGTACCCAAGGTTATAGTATTATTTCATGGGTGATAATATTATTGCCTTTTTTTGTTATATTTTAGATAATCTTTAGGAATTTATACAACCTTTTATGCGAAGTAAACCTAAAGGTTGAACCAAAACAACCTTTTTGGAAAAGTGCAACAAAATTATACAATCTTTTCCCAAAAGGTTGTGTAATTTTATTGTAATTTTATTGTAATTTTGCTGGACTTTTGCTGGACTTTTGCTGCACTTTTTCTAAAAGTGCCTTTTTCTAAAAGTGCCTTTTTGGTTCAACCTTTTTTTAAAAGGTTGTTTTTAAAAGGTTGTTGTTTAATCCTCCCCTCCAACCGTAAACATTTTAAAACGCGTTTGTTTCATCATAGCGTCAGTTACGCGGTGTTTCATAAAATAACTATAGTCATGTTTATCCATTACTAAACTACTAATAAAATAGAGAGAATACATACCACATTCTGTATTCTCAAACTGGTGTTCAAAAGGCGCGTTCTGTGAAAATTGCAATACAATATTCAATGCTTTCGCCTGTTCAATAATCCGTTTACATAGTACATCAATCTCTTTCGGAACGGGATCGCCATTGCTATCAAAATAAAAAATAAACCCCTTCTTAATATTTATAAAGAGAGAAATCCAATGTGAACCATTTAAATAGTGGGGATCGGTATTAAATATAATTCCGATTTTATTCTTACCCTTTTTAATATGGCTCTTTAAGTTGAAGTTACATAATTCATCCCAGACGCATTTACCATACATTACCCGTTTATCAAAGTCGATGGGTGATGGACCAATAAAATCAAAACATTTATAGGTTTTCTCGTATTGTTTCATGACGTTTTCAATATCGACACTGGAGAGCCATTCCGTCGGATTCTTTGTCCAACTCTTCGGAGATTTTGGCGTAAAAGTATAAGAGGCTAAGTCTTTGTCTACCTCATGTATAACGAATTGTTGTTTTAACCAACAGGATTCAATATCACAGACATCTTGCATATTTGTTTTTAATTGCTGCCAAATTTCATAGGTTGAATCAGTTTGGATTTTATGATCAGGATGACGTGCATTCCATAGATTTTTCATTTTAATAAGGGCGCTATCGCTATAACAGGTGAATTCTTTCTTCTCGGTAGAGGGAGCGCAATTGGCTTTTTTAAACGCACGTGTATCTTTATTTTTTTGTGTTTTATGTTTATTTTTATTATATTTTTTGTTCTTATTATTATTTGTTTTCTTTTTATTATTTGTCATTACTATTAGTGAAGAATAATATTTTCTATGTAATAATATTTTCTACGTAATAATATTTTCTATGTAATAATATTTTCTACATTTACTACGTTTTCTATGCTTACTTCATTATCTATTTCACTAGATACTTCATTAATTGTTTCCAGTGCAGTACTTGTAACATCATGTGATTTATTTTTATTTTTATTTTTATTAGATGTTTTTACCTTTTCTTTTACTCCTTTTATTTTAAGACTGGGTTCTTTCAAATCTATATCTAATATAACAGGTATAATTCTTACTTCTTTTGAATCATTTTTCTTCTTAATTACAAAGTTATCTAAAGTTGTAGGACCGGGATATTTTCTCATTAAACTATCATTCATTTTAACTTCTTTTATCATAAGATCTGCAGTAGATATTAAATCATCTGCTAATAAATCATGCGCCGATAAATCATGCGCCGATAAATCATGTGCAGATGCAGGGTCACCAGATGAAAGGTCACTAGATACAAGGTCACTAGATACAAGGTCACTAGATACAGGGTCACCTGATGCAGGTAATGTATTATCATATTGTTTTTGTATAATATCAGTTGTATCTAACATCTTAAAATATTTAATTAGTCCATTTACATATGCATCATAAACATGCTTAATATAATCATTATTAGGTATCTCTCCTTTTAACATGTCTTTGGTCAAAGAAGAAATTCTTTTTCTGTAAAATTTTATATCGGACTTATTAGAAGCCGCCTTAATTTCCTTTTGTTGTTTTATAATTTGTTGATAGAGAGGATTTGTTAAATAGGTTAAAGAGGCAAGTTTAGTATCAAATGGTTCCATATACAACCTTTTTAGAAAAGGTTGCGCCAAAATACAACCTTTAGAAAACAACCTTTTAAAAAAGGTTGAGCCAAAATTAACACATAATATTTGTGTTAATTTTGATTACGTTTAGTTGTTTATTTTTGCTACACTTTTTCTAAAAGTGTGTTTTGGTTCAACCTTTTCTAAAGGTTGTTTTAAAAGTGTGTTTTGGCTCTACCTTTTCTCAAAAGGTAGGTTTTGCTACACTTTTTTTAAAAGTGTGTTTTTGACTTGCTGTCTTACACAATTATCGAAAAAGGTTTCATTAATGCCGCACGTATTAGGATTAAAGGGCATAAATTCTTGCTTCGTAAATAAATCCGGAAAAGGTTGTTGAACCGCCTGTCCCGTAACCTCCACCTGATAGAGATCACTCGTTGTGGGGGGAATATAATAAGCCTGATCGCATTTTTGAAGTGCGAAAAACTGATTGCGTAATTTGGAACTATCATCAATATTTGTAGCATATCCACTCCAGGGAGCTTGAGCATTTCCCGGATTAAAAGTATTTGCTAAACTATACGTCGGCATTCGCTCAATCGGTACTGTCGGTATCGCCCGTCTATCAAAAATAGGCATCATTGCGTATTTAGTTGACACCGGTCGAATATCAAATTGTGCTTGGAGTTTTTGCGATGGAATATTGCGATCAGAAATTCGATCATTTAATTCATCTACTCTATCATTATTGCAGAAATATAGACCATTGACAACACCGTACATATATAATACTTTTAAAAAAAGTATAGCAAAAAAATACTTTTAAACTAATACTTTTTAAAAAATACTTTTTTATACTAATAATCTAAATATACTTCGTTTGTAAATGTATATATGAAATAAGTATATATGAAATAAGTATATATGAAATAAGTATATATGAAATAAATTCTTCGTTTGTATATCTATCTTATGAAATAAATTCTTCGTTTATAAATCTTATGAAATAAATACTTCATTTGTTTTATCTGCATAATCCTGCACGTCTTCAATCCAGTTGAGCAGAGGCAAGTACTTATCATGCATTATACTATTGCCTTGCTGATCGGTAATTTCACCCGTATACATTCTAAATGTATAACATCCTCCATAGCAGTCAAAATTAATGCGGACATCTTTCAAAATATTTATAATTAAGCTATCATATCTAATAACACCCGCCACATACCAATCGCATGATTCGCATTTATTTGAATGCGCCATCTTATAACCATCCGGCACATAATCGTGATTTCCTTTTATTATACATCCGTCGTCGTGATATTGGCAATATACAAATGTATATTCACTCATTTCTTTTCTTGGTTCAAAATGGAATATTATAAGAATTAAAAAAGATAAAGTATTTCAATTTTTTATATATTTTTCATTTTTTATATATTTTTCATTTTTTATATTTTTTCTTTATTCATAATAATCTGATCTTGAAATCCAGTAATAGTAAAATATCATTTCTTCCTCATAATCGAATAATTCATTATCTTCTTCGATTGTTTTCAATTCACTCTGTGTTAACATTTGGCGTCTCATGCTGTAGGATCGCGATTCTTCCCTAAAGATGTGGTTGTATTTTTGATTTTTGGAATGGTCCCTCTTTAACTGTTTCTTTGCTTCTTTATCTTTTATTCGTTGTTGCGTTATTTCTGGAATAATTTTCTTTGAATTTTGCTGTCGTCTTGATCCGCACTTCTTTGATGATGCAGAGAAATCTGAATTATTGTAATTGTCATATTGATCCTCGCACATATCTTCAAGAAGACTCATGTTATTAGTATAAATACAAGTATTGATACTAATTATCTTAATTTATAAAAAGTATTTCAATTTTATATATATGTAAAATTGAAATTAAATATTGTATAATAGAACAAAATAAAATAACATGTCTAATATAACTTGCAACCCTTGTAATAAAAATTCAGAAATTATAGTTATTTGCAAACCCAAAGAAGGTAAATATTATTCAGCAACGTATTGGACACGGTGTACAGGCGATTTTCCGAATGAGATACATTATACTGATTATACTAAACCTATTGAATATGCTGGATTATATTTACGACATAAACAAATAGGTTATGGGGATAGCGCTGATCACTTGGCTATCTTTCTAAAAGACGGGAAAGAACATGAAATTGAATACGATTATGATTGTAAACGAGCATTTTATGAAGTAGAACCGGATAATAATTAAGATTACTTCTTATAAAAGATATTCATATAAAAGAATAAAAAAAGACCTTACCAGTAAATCTTTTTTAATTATGTTTTTATATTTTTTTAATTATGTTTTTATATTTTTTTAATTATGTTTTTATATTTTTTTAATTATGTTTTTATATTTTTTTTTAATTATTTTTTTATAGTTTTTTAATTATGTTTTTATTCGCAATCAGCCCATGATGTAATAGGTTTATACGGCTCGTCATCGTCTTCATCAGAAGATGAATCGCTGTCACTATTCACTAATTGTTTTGGTGCAGGTATAGGTGGTGGCGTACGCGCCAATAGTTTCTCCAGTGTATCGGCAGGTATAGCCGAAGGTAAAGCCGAAGGCATAGCATTAGCCAAAGGCATAGCCAGCGCTCTTTGTGACACTGCCTTCGCCCAGCCACTCAACATGAATGCATTGCCTTTTTCACCCAAAGATGATGTAAGCATTGGAAACAGCGTCATATTTTGCACAGGGACAACATCTTCTTCTTCCTCGATGTTTAAGCTAGCGAATTTGTTCGCCGTCGTTTTGATAGAATGGATATTTTCAACGTTCGGCTTTTCAACGTTCGCCTTTTCAACGTTCGGCTTTTCAACTGTCGCCTTCTCTGTCACCATATTTTTTTTAGGGCAATAACGTTTAGTGTGTCCTTTGTCTCCACACTCTTGGCACTCAATTGCGAGTAAAGCCGGGCATTGCACAAATCCATCCGCATCGAATTGATTGTGCTCCATAAATTCACTCTTCTTCGCGTTGTAACAAAAGCGGCAGAATTTGTTATCTTTATTTTGTTTTCGGGGACTCGGGCATCGTTTTTCAATATGCCCGTAGGCATCGCAGTTTTTACATTTGTATTTTAAAAGTTTAGGGCAAGTAAGCACCCCATCAACGGGTTTGCTAAACTGCCAGTGGGAAGTATAGACTTCCTTGGATTCGCCTGCTCCCTCGCAGAATTTGCACGAGGACTTGTTTGTTTGCTGTTTCATCATTTTCTTTTCGTCTTTTACTTGTTTGTTCTTTTCAGGTTGTTGTTTGTATACTATGTCATTCATTTATATATCAATTTTATAATTTCTTTAACTATTTTCTCAAATTTTTTTCAAATTTATACTTATTTTTCAAATTTATACTTATTTTTCAAATTTATACTTATTTTTCAAATTTATACTTATTTTTCAAATATTATACTTATTTTCCAATTAGAAATACTATTAATTTTTATCTCCGGTCGATTTATATTATATATAGCACACTTCCCTCTCCATGTTCCATATATTACCCATGTATTATCATATTGTTCATACTGTTCATTTCCATCATCAAATTTAATTATTTCATATATTTCTGATGTATTTGCTTCAAAATATATCCAATTATCATCGCATATATAATTATCATCGCATTTGTAATTATCATCGCATATATAATTATCCATTTATATTTATATAAGTATATATTTATATATATATTTATATATAATATGTTGCGTTTTACTATTAACAACTTCCGCTGTATGATTGGGCAAAAGACTCATGGCGTAGATCTTGGCGGTGGTATGATATTAGAAAAATTAAAAACTGGTGTAATCAAGAAAAACATGGATATTGATATTAGCCATATTTCAATAAATAAATACGCGGACTATTGGAAAGGTTATAAAGCCGTAAAGGATAACTTAAATAAAGGTAAATTTAATATAAATCTTGGTGGTGATCATAGTATAGCTATATGTACGATTCAGCCCTTATTGGAAAAATACAAAGAAGATTTACTTGTTGTATGGATTGATGCACATGCGGGATTGAATACTTTTAATTCATCCCTTACGAAAAACACACATGATGTACCTATGGGTACATTATCTGGTATGATGGATCATTGGTATCCAGAAAATAAGAGAAAACATATTTTATATCCAGAGAATCTTATTTATATGGGACTTCGTGATGTTGATGATTTTGAACGTAAACTGATTAAGGAAAAAGGGATAAGTAATTTTCCGAATTATACGAGTGAGTTAATAGAGAGAATCAAATATCATCCGGCGAAACATATCCATATTAGATGTGATATAGATAGTATTGATCCATTACTCATGCCGTCGACGGGAAATCCGGTGCCTATGGGACTAACACTTAATAATGTTATAAATATTATTAATTTGACAAAAACGCGTTTAGTAAGTTTTGATTTGGTTGAATTCAATCCACTTATTGGAAATCGACGAGAGCTTAATACAACACTTGCTAATATTAATAAAATATTAAGACATGTATTAGGATAGATAAGATATAAAATAATATATAAAATAATATATAAAATAATATATAAAATAATATATAAAATAATATATAAAATAATATATAAAATAATATATAAAATAATATATAAAATAATATAGGTTTTGCCACACTTTTTTAAAAGTGTAGTGTATATATGTTCTCTCAATGGCATAAAACCCTCTTTAATTATATGTCCTACTTATCAATATTTTTTATAATAGTTACTTACACTGGTGTGTTTTATATAAATCCAAAATATATAACTACTGTACATGATTATATTTTATATTATGTCTGCGCGATCTTACTCATTCGTTTTAATCCTTATGTTAGAGAGGATTATGCTAACCAATCCAATGTGGTATTTGATAGAAAAATCGCCTTTACAGCTGGCATTATACTATTAACAAGTATTGTAGGACAACATCTGAGTATTAGATAAACATATTGCGTCTGCGCGTAGCTTTACTCTTTATTTGCGTTTTATGTTTTCGCGTATTCTTTGACCGACCCTTTTTAAAGAAATTCTCTAAATGTATTAACAATTGTTTACTAACAACTTTATCAGCATTTTGTTCCACTGCACTCTTTGGTCTCACTATGAAATTATAAACTTTCATAGTTTGTACAATATTATTTATAAATTCTTTTTTACTGGCGACTGCATCAGTACCTGCACCTGCACCTGCACCTGTGCCTGCACTTGCACCTGTGCCTGCACTTGGCATATACTTGTTATAATATCTCTCTGCCATCTCTTCAAAAGGCATCGTAAACACATAGGGTTTAACATTAATATAGTAAACATTATCCTCCTGCATTAATGGATGAAATTGATCATCGATAAAACAGATCTCCGCATTATTAGGAATTTTAGTACAACGGATTAAATCTGCTACACTTTTATCATGACTAGTTCGGCACATTTCAATTATTTTATCACGAATCTTAAAAGCAGCTATGATTTTATCGAAGAGTTCGTATTCCAGTTTAGTATTGAAATAATCACTTATCATTTTTACCCAACTTTTTGGTCCCTGATTGTTAGTATAAATCATGACATGGTCACACATTTTATTTTCTTTTTGTATTTTAACAAATTCTAATATTTTGAAAATATTTGGTCTTAAGAACTCCTCAAATAAATCAAGGACTTCGAATAGTTTTTCTTTGAATAAATTATGTCCGTAATAGTGTTCAAGAGCACTCCAAAATATACCGACTTCAATAAAACAACCTAAGGTTTCATCCAAATCAAATACGACTATTTTTAATGGTTTGATTGGTGCCTTTGACATTATATTAGATGGCTTATTATAGAAGGAGAAGTTATTTTTATAATTAAAAATAAAATGGCTTAATACTAATAATAAGGATATTAAGATTGTTATTAGTAATGGACCATTTTCTATAATGAAATTCATATATACTTTTTATAAAAAAGTATTGCAAAAATATCTATATACTTTTTATAATTACTTTGTATATAATTACTTTGTTTATAATTACTTTGTTTATAATTACTTTGTATATATATAAAAATCTTTATATACCTATAAAAGGACATGCGTCTGTCTCCAAATGACTATATATCCATATTGAAATACTATAATATTGATATTATTGGTATGAAAGCTAAGGTAATAAAACAAAAGGCAGAAGATATTTTAGCGGAAAAGTTATGCCGGTGTATTAAAAGTGTTGAAAATAACAATAGTAAAAAAAACAACTTAAAGGCAATTGCTGTTTGTAAAGATAGCGTGTTAACTAAGAAGAACTTGAAAATTACTAAATTTAAATGCAAGAAGTCCAGTAAATTGCTTTATACTAAAAAGAATAAACATAGTAAAGTTGAAAAAACAAGGAAACAATTAAGCATCTAATTTCATTAAGTATCTAATTTCATTAAGCATCTAATTTCATTAAGCATCTAAATACTTTAAAGCAGAGAGAATAACCAATTCTTGTTCATTTAACTTCTGGAAGATAATATTTTCAGACATATTTAGCTGAAACAGATGCCCCCAACTATTCTTACAGACTAAGTGTATATCATCCTGGATTTGTTTCATATGGCATATGATTCCGCCATTGGTTAGTTTAATACTTTCTTTATTTGCATTTTTCAAGGATATCCAGCGAATATAACTACCATATCGTAAATCCTCCAAATTATCAACATGACGATAGGTTTTTACTTTTTTAAGTAAGGCTTTGTGGGATTCTTTAGGTAAATGGAGTTGTTGAAGAATATCATTCTTATCTTTTGCGATCTTTTCATAATTTAAATGTATAACACTTTCATTATTTTCATTATCAAGAGCAGAGAGAAGTTTGTTAATGTCCATATAATACTTCTATAAGTTTATATTGAAGTATTTTTTATAAAAGTATATATAGAATGTCTGGTAAAAATTTATTTGTAGTAGTAAGTAGTGTCGGCAATTTATTTATCGGTGGCGGCGGTCCTACATTTATAACAAACAAGGATAAATATATTCCTGCGGATAAGCATTATTTTACTATTTTAGAAAAAAGTAAAATAATAAATATTATAGTATAGTATATTATAATGACTCAGATTACTTTTACATCTTCTGGACCAGGCGATCCAGTATTAACACAAGGAACAGTAAACGCGCTTTACCAGAATGAAACGGAAGTAATTATTGTTGGTTATACATCTATTGGTGATAATGCTTTTTATAACCGTCAAGCTATAGAAAGCGTAACCTTATCAGAAGGATTACTAACAATTGGTAATTCAGCGTTTAGTTTGTGTCAATTTTTGGGCTCCGTCAACTTACCAGAAGGGCTACTAACGATTGGTGCATTTGCTTTTGGAGGGGATGATATTCTGTTCGCTAACAATTTTTTGTCTAGTATCATCATTCCAAGTAGCGTGACATCCATTGGTCCATCAGCGTTTCAATACTGTAGAGCATTGAATTCCGTAACCTTACAAAATGGGCTAGAAACGATTGGTCCATCCGCGTTTCAAGATTGTCGTAGTTTGTTAGCTATTAGCATTCCCAGTAGCGTGACATCCATTGGTCAATCGGCGTTTCAAGACTGTACATCATTGAATCCCGTAACCTTATCACAAGGATTACAATCGATTGGTCCATCCGCGTTTCAAGGGTGTACTATTTTGTCTGCTATTAGCATTCCCAGTAGCGTGACGTTGATTCAAGATTCGACGTTTGAAAACTGTACTATTTTGTCTACCGTAACCTTACCAGAAGGGCTACTAAGGATTGGTGTTGAGGCGTTTTATAATTGTAGTAGTTTGTTAAATATAGTTATTCCCAGTAGCGTGACATTGATTGATACAAGCGCGTTTCAAGGCTGTACTGATATGACTACCGTATCCTTATCCAATGGGCTAGAAATGATTGGTAATTCGGCGTTTCAAAACTGTACTATTTTGTCTACTATTAGCATTCCCAGTAGCGTGACATCCATTGGGCAATCTGCATTTGCTAACTGTACTACTTTGACTACCGTATCCTTATCAAATGGGCTACTAACGATTGGTATAGACAGCGACCTACCTGGAGCATTTGAAAACTGTACCAGTTTGATGTCTATCGCCATTCCCAGTAGCGTGACAGAGATTGGTGAGAGGACATTTAGAAACTGTTCCGATATGACTACAATAACCTTAGTAAATGGACTACAAAACATTGGTCAATCGGCGTTTCAAGGCTGTAGTAGTTTGACTAGCGTAGCCTTACCACAAGGGTTAATAGATTTAGTTTTTGTTTTTGGGGGGGGGGGGGTGTTTGCAGGTTGTACCAGGTTGTCTGCTATCACCATTCCCAGTAGTGTTACCACTATTCAAGATGAGACATTTGCAAACTGCACTAGTTTGACTACCGTAAACTTATCAGAAGGACTACAAACGATTGGTAGTATATTTAATCCTAGTACCGTGAGTGTGTTTTCTGGTTGTACTAGTTTAACCGCCATGACCATTCCCAATAGCGTGACCTTAATTACTTCTACAGCGTTTGGTAATTGTATCAATTTTAGAGATGCATTTATGAGTCAACTTGAACTTGATAATTTAAACGCAATACCTGGCGTTAGCTTAGTCAATGGTTTTAATGCAAATTTTTTTAGCGCAGCTAATGTTACCATCCATATTACAGATCCGCCCACGCCCACCCCGACGCCTACGCCTACACCCACCCCGACGCCAAGCCCTGGTCCGACGCCTACGCCTACGCCCACACCCACGCCAAGCCCTGGTCCGACGCCAAGCCCTGGTCCGACGCCTACGCCTACGCCCACGCCTACGCCTACACCAAGTCCTGGTCCGACGCCTACGCCTACGCCTACACCAAGTCCTGGTCCGACGCCTACACCAAGTCCCATGCCTACGCCCACACCAAGTCCGACGCCCACACCAAGCCCTGGTCCAACGCCTACACCCACACCCACACCTACACCAAGCCCTACGCCTATACCTATTAGCGACATTTGTTTCCCTGCAGGCACACCCATACAGACCGACCAGGGTATCATCAATATTGACTTATTAAACTCAGCAATACATACTATTAATGGTCAACCCATTTTACATATCACAAAAACGGTTACCCTAGATAAATACCTCATTTGTTTTGAAGCAAACTCTATGAAGAAAAATATTCCAAATAAAAAGACCATTATGACCAAGGATCATAAAATCGATTTCAAAGGACAGTTGGTGCAAGCCGAACGGATGTTGAACGTGTCTCGTGAGGTAAAGAAGGTGAAGTATACAGGTGAGGTCCTATACAATGTACTGTTAAAGAACTATAGCACAATAAATGTGAATGGGTTAATATGTGAAACACTCCACCCGGAGAATGCAATTGCCAAGTTGTATAAGAATAATTATAAGGAGGAAGAGAGAAATAGGTTTATTTCTTGAATAAATTATTCTGTAATAAAAGGTTGGACCAAAATTAGTATATAAATATAATACTATATACTATTTTATACAAAAATGAATCCATCAATACCTCTATCTCAATTTTCATCTCAAGGTAATAAAAGAATATTATGGGAGCTTATGACAGAAAATAATGTATTTAACAACATACCTGATAAATATGTGACAAATGTTAAAGCTGATTTTGAAAATTGTCTTACGCAGATGTCGCATAATATAAAACCGCAAGATTCGATTTTAGAACTCAATAAACAAGTTATAATAAAGATGATTAATGGAGTTGTAAAATATGCTATGACTACACTTGCTACGCCTACACTTGCTACGCCTACACTTGCTACCGCTGCCGAAGTATCCACAAAAAAACAACAACAACTCCAAAGAGGTTTTGAAACAAAAAGAGAGGAGTTCAATAATTTAATTCAACCACCTAAACCAGCCACAATTGATTTTACTGATAAATTAGATGATGAACCTATTGGATCTGAAATGGATATTAAACTCGCTCAAACAATTGCCTGGAGAGAAAAACAATTAAGTCAAGTCTTGGAAAAACAAGATACATCCGCAGCAAATGCCTGGATTAATAATCACATTAAAATCGGTGATCCAACTAAAATTGACGAGAGAAGTATTGTTAATATTAAAAAAGTTAATTTTGCCGATACAATAGTAGAACCGACTACTATAAATTTTATGGACAAGCTTAAGAGGAAAGATGTAAATGAAGATAATAGTATAAAAACTGATCTAATCAAAATCGATATAGCATTAATCAAAGATGATATAGCATTAATCAAAGATGATATAGCATTAATCAAAGATGATATGAATACATTAAGTGAACAAAATAAATTACTCTTGGAAAATATAGATAAAATTATGGACATGTTAATTAAATAAAAATTGATTTATATACTTCTTCCATTTAATAACAATACAATAAATGTTTGGTATTAAACAATTACTTGGTACAAATACCTGCTGTTACAAACGTCATTTTCAAGACATATATGAATTTATGAGTTCACTAATAAATATTGGTTTATTATATTATTTTGGTCTTGAAATTTACAATTATAGTTACAGTATTGGCTATAATTGTACGGATTCAGTCCTATATATGGATTATACCATACTTGGTAAAGTCATAGTAAGTATATTTAAACTGTCAAGTATTTTACTCTCTATATGTTTTTGGTGTGCTTTGTCTCCAATAATACTAGAGAAATTGGAGTGTGATTGCACCGCACTTTTGGAAACAACCTTTAAAAAAGGTTGAGCCAAATGGAAGCAAGTATAAGCGAAGCAAGTATAAGCGAAGCAAGTATAAGCGAAGCAAGTATAAGCGAAGCAAGTATAAGCGAAGCAAGTATAAGCGACTTA
>Ga0114974_10001954_pt1 | contig 16078 bp, 14 predicted proteins | sample S_130206_EF_Meta_FD_87318 | JGI IMG/M metagenome (GOLD analysis project Ga0114974, IMG submission 87318) | Freshwater microbial communities from Lake Simoncouche, Canada to study carbon cycling - S_130206_EF_MetaG | ecosystem: Environmental > Aquatic > Freshwater > Lake | place: Lake...
ACCCCGACGCCCACGCCTACGCCTACGCCGACCCCCACGCCCACGCCTACGCCTACGCCTAGCCCTACACCCACGCCTACGCCTACGCCCACGCCTACTCACACTCCAATACCAAAGCCAATAATACCTGTACCTATATGCAGTAACAATGTCTGTCCACCTCCGGTCTATTCTAAACCATCTACGTCGTTTGGAGGAAATACCAATATGCCAACCTCTCTAAATACAAAGGCGTTTAGATATTCGCAACTAGTAAGTCTGCCTTTTCGAGCAAGAGGCTCCGGTACAGTTATTTTTGTAAATAATACAAATGCCAAAAATGCGGTTAATCCTCCTAGAAATAAATTTTAGATTATTTTATATATAAAATCATTTTATATAAAAGTATTTATTTAGGAAAATTTTATATATTATTTCTTTTCATAATATATAAATGGTGAAGAAACATATGAAGAGTTCTGATGGTAAATATCACATTGCTGGAAAAACCTATGAAGTTTTAGAAGGTTCGCGTGCGCAAGTCGGTCATCATACTGCCTATAAAACTCCTGGCGGTTTGACTTTAAGCGATTTAGTTAAGAATAAACATGGACGTTATGTTTCTAAGAAAAAACATTTTACGGCTAAGAGAGAAAATCGTTTAAAGAAAGCTGGTTACGGTACGGTAAAGGGAAAATTTGGTGCGGTTAAGATAAATGGCACTAAGAAGCATACGAGAACGAGACGGCATAAACGTAAGTAAATAAGTAAGCATAAACGTACGTAAATAAGTAAGCATAAACATCAAACCTTCCACCAACTCGCTTTAATTAATCCATCTTCATCAATATGAACATTTATTAATTCTAGGGCTATTTTTTCAAAATAGTGTTTACTGGCATTTATGGGATTACTGGCATTTATGAGATTACTGGCATTTATAGGACTTATTACAGTATTAGCTGATGTATAATATTCATATGCATCCGTTAAGGATTTAGTCAATAATTCTTCTTGTTCACTGCATTTCAGCTTGAATAATTCTAAGGAATTTATCACATCATTTCGTTTATCCCAAATGTTACTCTTAACATTTTGTATAAATTTATTATCAATTATTGTTATATCAGGATAAAAATGATGGATTAAATCTACCAATAAAGTTTCATTCATATTTAGGCAACTTTTCCCATTATTTACCGATTGTTTAAATAGCCAGAGTACTTCATCCACTTCCAATTCAGAATCATACTCTATAATAGTCGTATCCCAAAATTTAATAAACTTTGCAACCATCGGTAATTGCGTACTCGTAATATCTAAATAACTATCAGTTTCTTCATCATAAGTATATTTATCCTTTAGCATATTTTTAAAATTTGTATAAAATATAATATTAGGAATATTCTGTTCTCCTAGATAATTCTTCCATAGGAAAACCATATTTTTACTATTCACTTTAGCAGACGGCATTATAGTAATATTTCTCTCTAAAAACTTATCCACAATACTCTCAGTAGTATTTTTATTTAAATAGAGAGCATGTTCGACTAGCTTGACTTCGGTGCATTTATGTAAAAAAGCATCGGCAGACCCATATCTTTGCGAATAATGGGAAGCTACACATAATATGTCAATCATATTCTTTAATAATTCACTGGTTAATGTGAGTTTTTTCATTTTATTATTGAATTGTATCAATCGACAATCTTTATAATTATGATCATAGAATTTAAATTTGATATTATGTAAAATAGTTGATATACCAAAGAAAGAATAGCTTTGATTACTGATCTCTCTCAATAATTCTTTAAATAATGGGGAAATAATGTAAATTAAATTGGCATCCGCCCCGCTGGCATTTGTATTTGCCGGAGCATTCTTTATCATTAAGCAATCGCCTATAATGGTTAGAAAATATTTCGCTTGGTTCCGTGTACTAAAATATAATGGACATAATATATTAATTACAAACTGGATTGTCGTTGATTCAGGAATAGCGCTTAGTGGAGATTTTTCCTTTATACGTTTTAATATAGTATTGTTTGTTTTGTGCTTCCAGTCCATTAAACTTTGTTCATTTGTAATTGTACTGAGAATTTGATGCTGAATGTCATCCTCATTATAAATCTTAAAATGAACTCCATCATAATGTAAAAAAAGTTCAGATTGGGTACTATAAAAGTAATTATTCTTTTGTAAAAACCGGTTGGTAAATTCGTCTTTATCGCTAGTGAGTTGTTTTTTCCTAGTTTCGCGTTGTTTATAAATATTTACGGAATTTTCTAATGATGCGGGTAGGAGTTTTTCCATATAATTACATAAACGCCCATACACGTAGTCATTGCTTTCATATTTATTTATTAGAGTATCTAATATTTTATGTAAATTGTCGCGTGTAATTGCATTTATAGTATCCATTGCATTTATAGTATCCATTGTTACTATAAATATATTCTTAAATCTTTATATACTTAATATTTGTTATATTTTCTTCGTCTAGATCGTCCACCGCCTCTTAAATCCATTTCTCCAACTTTTCGATATTTTTTCTTGTGAGTGAATCTAGAACCTTTCTTTTTTCTTGTTTTACTAATAGTCAACTGTCCAAAAATATTAGAAAGCATATCTTCATCGGATTTTTTTGTCTTATTTATTGTTCTAGGAGTAGTTAATTTCATTGTTTTTGAAAATAATCCACTTAATTCATCTATATTTTTATCGATAATTTTACCGGATCGTAACTTAGTTGTCATATATATAATAGTAATATAATAGTGTCTCATTTTTTCTTATAAAAGTGTAATTTTGCCACACTTTTTTTGCCACACTTTTTCTAAAAGTGTAAAAGTGTCTGTCTTTTGCCACACTTTTTCTAAAAGTGTAAAAGTGTTGGTTAAAACCAATGCTTCAATTCCAACTGTTTATCATTGCTATAAGATAATACTGGTGCTGATAAAGGAATTACTAAAGTACTCGCATCCCGTTTATACTTCATATAACCTTCAGCTTCACCATAAACTTGATTCACTGCATAATTTAAGACTAAGTCATTTAAGGTTTTTATTTGCCCTGGAATATCTACATTGACATTTTTTGAATGTTGAAGGAAAACACTGCGCATTATAATTTTTAATTCATCGCCATTCTGCTCACCAATTACATATTGCCCATTAGACCTATTATACACACCTGCACGAATGCCATTTTGCACAATTTTCATATTTTTAGAACTAAAAAAGGTATCAGATAAAGGTGTGTCATTCCAATTTCCGGTCATTGCATCTCTAAAGGAACTTATTTGATTCACTGGTATACGATCGGTCATTGAGAAACGTGTATCTAAATTTGGACCGAGAATGTTGACTCTACCGTTGCTTTGCATATGTTGGCTAGATTGCATATGTTGGCTTTGCATATGTTGGCTTTGCATATGTTGGCTTTGCATATGTTGGCTTTGCATATATATATTTATATATATATATTATTTATTTATTTATTAAATAGTATATATATAAATGAGTACTTTTCAAACAACCGTAATGTCAATAGCAATAGTTTTGTTAATACTTTGTTTAATATTTATTGGTATTTCCTTATATAGAAATAAATATAACAAGGATTTTCCGCCCATTCTTGCCAATTGTCCGGATTATTGGATAGATGAATCTGAAACAAATAATGGATCTAAATGTGTAAATAAACAAAATTTAGGAAATTTGCAATGTGATAAAACCATGGATTTCTCAGGATCAATGTGGAGCGGTGATGCTGGGCTATGCGCTAAATCAAAGTGGGCTAAATCTTGTGACCTCACTTGGGATGGCATTGATAATAATTCTGGGTTATGCGCAACCTTTTAAGAAAAGGTTGAACCAAAATTCACAACCTTTTAAGAAAAGGTTGAACCAAAATTCACAACCTTTTAAGAAAAGGTTGAACCAAAATACAACCTTTTAAGAAAAGGTTGAACCAAAATTCACAACCTTTTAAGAAAAGGTTGAACCAAAATACAACCTTTTAAGAAAAGGTTGAACCAAAACACAACCTTTTAAGAAAAGGTTGAACCAAAATCCACAACTACGTCAGGTTCTATTTAACCATTCGTTATGGTTAAATTTTGGTTCTATTTGACCATTCGATACGGTTGAATTTTGGTTCAACCTTTTTCTAAAAGGTTGGTCAAAAGGTTGGTCAAAAGGTTGTGTAAAAGGTTGCTTAAAAACAATTCCTTATTATATCTAATGGATACATTAGATATAAATTCTATTTTAAAGAGAGAAACCATATTTAATGACATTAAACGTATATTAACTAATTTTGAAAAAAATAAATTTGATTGTTTAATCAAAAGAGGTATATATATTTATGGTGCGCCAGGTAGTGGGAAAACCGAGTTCATAACCCGTTTATTAAAATATATAAATTATGATGTTATCAACTATGATGCCGGTGATATTCGAAATAAATCCATTATTGAAACCATAACTCGTAATAATATGTCTAGTAAAAGCGTTATTAGTCTTTTTACAAAAACTCCTAAACCAATTGCTATAATAATGGATGAAATAGATGGCATGAATAATGGCGATAAAGGGGGAATTAATTCACTTATTAAATTAATTCGACAAAAGAAGACTAAAAAACAAAAATTAGAAGAAACAACATATAATCCAATCATTTGTATTGGGAGTTATCATCAAGATAAGAAAATTAAAGAATTAACTAAAGTGTGCAATACATTTGAATTAAAAATTCCAACTAATAGTCAAATTAGTCTAATTATAAATAAATTAATGGGCGACATAGATAGTACATTAAATAATAATATGACCTCATTTATTAACGGGGATTTGCGTAAATTATCGTCGATTTATAAAATCTATAATAATACTTTAAATTCTCAAATTAATGATAGTAATAATATGTTAAATAATGAATTATTTACTAATATATTTAAGACTAAAACATTCAATGAAGATACAAAAATCATAACTAAAAAATTAATAAACGAGAGATATTATTTAAATGATCACATAACCACTTTAAATGAAAATGATCGAACAATTGTAGGACTCCTATGGCACGAGAATATTATTGATCCTTTGAGTAAAATAGACAATAAAATAGCCTTGCCTTTTTATTCTAAAATATTAGATAATCTATGTTTTGCGGATTATATGGACCGTATTACTTTCCAACACCAAATATGGCAATTTAATGAAATGAGTTCCTTAATTAAGACATTTCATTGTAATAAGATGTATCATGATACCTTCCCGAATAAACCGTCGTTTAATCCGTCAGAAATGCGCTTTACAAAGGTCTTGACCAAATATAGCTCGGAATATAATAATGCGACTTTTATTAATGATTTATGCCAGAATATGGGATTAGATAAAAAAGATACGTTTGCCCTCTTCCTGGATCTACAGAGCAAATATTCGGATGAACATATTAAAGAATTGCTAGAGAATAATGATATTAGTAAATTATATGTGAATCGCATTTATCGCTATATGGATAAGTGCATTGATGAGACGACGTTGATAGATAGTAGTAATGGGTTAGACACCAACCCAACCACAACCTTTTAAAAAACAACCTTTTAAAAAAAGGTTGAGCCAAAATATAACCTTAACGAATGGTTAAATTGAACCTGACGTAGTTTTAAATTTGGGATGTATTTTTGGTTCAACCTTTTTCCAAAAGGTTGGTTGTTTTGGTTCAACCTTTTCCTAAAAGGTTGGTTGGTTAGTCCAACTCACAATTCAGTGTCCCCGTAATTTTACTCATACTAGGTTTTTGAAATCCCAACTTCTCTTTAAATATAAATACCTTATTATCTACCTGTAGTTTAGCCCAGTATCGATCTATGCAATACAAGTGGCTCTGTTCTTTATTTGCTAATAGTAATTGATAACCCTCATTAACTACGTCATATACTTTCTTAATATTTCTCTTATTAATCAAGTATCCGGAGCTCGTCGTACATATTTGTTTCGACAGTATTAATAACGCATCATCATCATCATCATCATGATCATCATCTTCAAAGTCTTCTCGCCTATGATATTTAGACGCCGAGAGAAAACATATATCATAATCATATTTTCTCTCTAAAAATGTAAACAGTCTTCGTTTATTATCTTCAACAGAGGAAGTAAATATAAAATCATCTTCTAAAAAAAGACAGGTTTCATGACCTTCATTCATCATCGTCAATAAACAATCCAAATGATTTTTTGTCGCCCCAATATAAACATCTGTTAATTCCCTATCTTTCTTCGCCTTATATAAGTGAATCTTATTTAAAGGCGCATGCATCAACGCCAGTTGGAGAATCGTATCATTTGTGCGTTCAAATTCATTTTCTAACCCCATAATAAAGATTTTATCAATTTTCTTCCAACATTCGGCACCTTTAAATTCGTCAAGTTTGATATCATCCCTATAAAGTAAGTGTTTATATATTTTATTCGACTGGGGTAATGCCATGTAATCATCCGGATAATTCCCATAATAAATAACTATTTCTTTTATATCATTTTTATCTTTTATATTATCATTCGGTAGATAGCTCGGATCACATGTACCAATTATTTTATAGTTCAATTCTCTCGCTAACCCATAGAAGAATTGAGTATTATGTTTAATATGCGGTGTTATTTCATATTTATAGTATTGTTTACAAACGTCCATACAGCCCAATAAGTTTTTCTTATAAAAATATGCCACAAAACAATAGTCTAGAATTTGTGATTGAATAGCGTAGTCGCAATTATTTAAGCCATACTCTTCCACAACTTTTATCATTAAATCGTTCTGCCCTTGCATGCTTAACCACTGTAGCTGTTCGACAATATTATACTTAAAATAATTGAATTTAGGCTTCTTTATATAAATATCTTTGTCCAAAAAATAGTCAATAACATTTCCGCAGAAATTAGTGCCGTCATTTTTAAAAGCAATGTTTTTCCATTTCTCTCCATGAAAAGCGCATATATTCGTATATACTATGATCTTTTCTTTTATTAAGGGATAAATAGTAGCATTCAAGGTATTCTCATCTGTACCATAAATATACTTTGCACCATCGGTTGAGAAGGTTTCTTCTATCTTTAAGAAGAGTTTCGTAAATTCTGTAGAGAGAATAGTATTATTATCGACATTTTTAAAACAAGAAAGACCACCAGTTATCTTGGATTTATGCCAATAATTATCGCGTATTACTTGACATATTAGTGAGTTATCATTATCCTCCGAATTTTCTATAAAATCATTGATGCAATAACGATCGCGCTCATTGACTTCGCTATCGGCATCACGAATAATAACATTTTTTGCACCCGACAGCAATAAGGGTTTATATCTGTACAGCATATTTACCGCCCCATCTTTATGAGTTTCTACGACATGCACATTTATATATTTTTGTAGATAGTTAGCAATAAAATCTAATCTATATGTTTTTCCAAGATAAATATATATAGAATATCCGGGAAAATAAAGATTAATGATACGCATGTTCTCTTCTAATCCCAAATAGTATTTTAAATCCGCGCCATACAAACAAAAGGAGAATATATTCATGTTATTATAATAAATAAGATGAATATGTTTATATAATAATTTATATTAGATTACATTAGTTATCCTTACCTATAATTATAACAAATAGGATGTGGTAAATTGTATAATAATTTATGATTGTCTTTATATTTATAACAAATTTTGTGAAAAATTCTACCATTTAATTCATTCCATCCAATTGGATATTTTCCATTACTTATTTCTGCATGATCTTGGGGAAAAGTCGCTGGATACTTTTTCAATAAATCTATTTTTCTATCTAAAAATGATAACATATCATTATACCAATCGATCGTTATCGGTGTTTGAGGTTTACAAATATAAGCTCCATTTCCTATTAAATGAAACCAATGTGTTTTTATTGACTCATCTCCTGCTACACAACCTTCGTCACTTTCTCTATAACCAATTATCCATTTATCACTGTTTTCTAACATATCAAATGCATTCAACCAGCTTCCAGTTTGTTTCTTTATATCACTATAACCGCCGCCGTAAAAGTTCATGAAATATGCTTTTAAGTAATCACCTTTTTGTGTTTCAGATAAATATTCATAGGCTGGGTGTAATGGATGCTCTGGGATAATATAGTTTTTTATATCATTTTCATATAAACATACGATTTTACAACCGGTTGTTTCTTCCATGTTTTTTAAACACCCCCTTCTCTGCTGAGACATTTCATTTGAACCTGTCCACCAACAATAAATTATTCTATCCATATATATTGTTTATTACGAAAGCTTTAAATTAATAAAATCAAGTAAATAAATCTAATAAATCAATAAAATCAATAATTTTGCCCATCACCATGTTTTAAATCAATATAAGTTAACGGCTCTCTTAAAAATACACAATCTGAATAGTTGAATAATTCTTTCCAATATGCATAATCATCGGCATAGGATAAAGATGGAAAATATCCTGCACTAGCAATTATTCTTTTATCAAACATAATAGAAGATCCGCCGCAAGTACAATTATGAATGTTTAAATCATGCAAAGTCCATATATTTATTTCATGTTCATACATTCTATTCAATACCTCTATTTTACCTGCCTTATCAAAAATGGCGTTCAATTCATTCCAATATAATCCTTTATAATGCCATGGTTTATAAGTATTGCTAGAATTATATTTCCCATATCCAAAATAAGCTTCTGTACAGGAAATCTTACAGCCTGTTTCTCTCATTGCTGACAGTTGTTTTTCTATTTTTGTCGGAAGAAAATAATCATCATCATCTAGAAAGGCGATATATTGACCTGTGGCAATTTTCATTCCAAAGTTTCGCTGATAACCGCCGGGACACGCAAATCCAAATATACTTTTACTATTCTTGGGTAAATGAATTATTTTCACATCCTGCCAATCATACTCATAATACTCTTTTTGCGTAGAGCAATCATTTACTACAATTATTTCAATGTTTTTATGCGTTTGTTCCTTTACAGACTTAACCGCATTCAATAGATATTCAAATCTATTATATGATGGGATAATGACAGTAACTTTATTAGTTTCTACTTCTACTTCTGATTGTGGTATATGTACATTCAATTTCTCTCTTATTTGTTCTTGTATTTTTAAAATATATTTTTCATTACTTTTGAAATCTCTATGAAAATGACAATCATCATATAAGGCTATAAAATTCACATCACCTTTCTTAATATGTTCATCATACATATTGACATTATCTACATTTATCACAAGCCTATTATATGGTCTATTTAACACTTTTAAATGCGGATATCTAATTAATTTATTATACATTAGTTCTTGATCACTATACCATCCACTTGACCCTGGTATACCATTATAATTTTTATTATAATTATTTATAAGTTCACGTTCTATATCTTTTTCTGACTTTATATTAAAGATATCTGACCATGCAGAGGGATGCGCTGCATTATAACACATAAAAATTTGTTTTCCTTCAATGAATTTATAATAAATAAAGTCTTGTTTTTCAAATGCATCTAATCCTTCTGTATAGAATTTATCATTCGTTGGTAACATGTCCATATCTGTGATCATTACCATTTCATCATCAGGTAATTTTAACAAGGCTGGATAATATATTCTTATATTCTGTGCTATATAAGCCGTATGTAATATATAATTCATAGGTTTATCCCATAAAATAATATTTTCTTTATAGTCTTCCAATTCTGTAGGGATGCTTTCTCCAACAAATACAGCAATAAACTTTATATTAAAAAACCTCCAAAATAATATCTGTTTGGGAATAAACTTATAATAACTAGGATTATTATTGGTTGCCGCCAGAACTGTTGTGAGTTTCATAGTATATTTAATATAATTATTAATGTTTATATATATATATAAACACATTATGTGTTATAATATATACAGATGAATAGAGTATTATCTAATTCAAATTATGGTACACATATGGTCCCTTTAATAACCGCAATTCAAAATACAAGTGGAGATATTTTTGAAATGGGATGCGGTGATTATAGTACACCATTACTTCATGCCGTTCTATGTAACACACAAAGAAAACTTCTATCAGCAGATACCTCGTTACAATGGTTAAATTTGTTCAAATATTTAGAAAATGATAAACATATATTCGAATATGTTAAAGTATATGATGATGATTGGAGTATAAATCCAAAACCCTATATATGGGATTCTATTGGCGATCAGTTATGGAGTGTTGTTTTTATAGATCATCGTCCAGGGGATAGAAGAAAAATTGATATTAAACGTTTTGAAAATAAAGCTGAAATAATTGTGGTACATGATACTGAAGAAAAAAGTTATGGTTATGAAAGTGTATTTTGTGACTTTAAATATCGTTATGATTACAAGATTTATAATGTGTATACTACATTAGTTAGTAATACAATAGATGTAGGTAAATTATTTATATAGATGAATATAGATTCATTATTTATTTATTTATATATATGTATATACCATCTTACTCTCAATATACTCTTTATCATATATTGCTACCTTTGTTGTGCGATCCATCGTACTATAAGGAATAATTATTTTATTGTCTTCTACTACCAAGCCAATACAATATTCAATGCATTCTCCTTCGAACTTAAATGGCGCACTGTAGCGTAATAAGTTAAGATCCTGATCGAACACAACTAATAGATGATAATAGTAGCGTGGTTTTTCATAAGAGACGATGTGAACAACGAACCATACTTCAGAATGATACACTTCAGAATGAATGCTATAACCACATGATGATCCCCTCGCATATTTGAATATCCAAGGCATAGTTTTCTCCTCCACATTTTCCAGTATTCCAGTTTCATTATTAACCTTGCGGATTTGTAATGGAAACCACTTATAAATCATATGCACCTCTCCTTTATAATTCACATACGTCCAATTCTTCTCGCACCCCGAAGTATTCTTGCACCCCGAAGTCTTCTTGCACTCCGAAGTCTTCTTGCACCCCGGTTTAATATCTCGCGCCTCCGCCCCCGACCCTGTCCACGTAGTCATAACACCAATATCATCGTCTATTGTCGCATAAACCCCACAAGAGACCCCCACAGTATTGTCTTGATGATAGCCTGTGCCTGTAAATAGTATTTGTCCTTTATCTTTATCACTAAAAAGTCTGATATCTTCGATGCCTATATAACGGCGATCGACATATTCAAGGTCTATTAATCTCTCTTTTTTAATAGAAAAATCTTTTGTTAACTCGATTGCCTTGTACATGGAAATAATATGCTTATCACAGTCGAGATAATTGCCATCTTTATCTATTTTATAGTTCACCAACCGCACATTTAGCAAGTATCCATCATTATTTTTTATAATACAACTCGAAGATGAATTAAAATTATATTCTATAGCATTTACTGTATGTTTAAGAGAGAAGGTAAAATCATATGTTTTATCAGCTTTAAGTATATCCAGATAAAACTTCATATTACTTAAAACGCTGGTTATTATACTTACATCATCGCATTTATTCATGATTGTTATGATATGCTTATTAATATCTCTGATACCAAGATAATAGGCAAATACTGAATATTCGTAGTCAATTTGCCACTTATGTATGGGATCCCTATACTTGTGATCCTTATACTTGTGATCCTTATACATGTGATCCCCTTTCATTAAAGAATTATACAATTCCATGGCTTCCTTCGCTTTACCATCAATGCGAAATTGTCTCATTTTTTTATAGATATCTTCAGCATGATTAGCTTTAGCATTAGCGTCAGCATTAGCGTCAGCATTACTTTTATCTTCAGCATTACCTTTATTGTGTAAAATTATCCATATTTCATTAGTCTCTTTATTTTCCTGTAGCAAACTATCAACTTTTTTAAACAAATCACTTGTGCTCTCGTCTTTTAATAGAAAATCTTTATAAAAACACATATTATTCAAGGTTAATAGCAATAATTCCCTCGGCATAATACCATTTACTAGAATATGCTTACAACAAATATATCCACCCTCTTTATCATTTGCATAATAGGCAGAGATCGAATTATTGTATTCTAATATGTCTTGATATTTATCTTGTTCTACAAAAAGTCTTCCTTCCGCTAAATTGCGTTTATAACCTTTATATTTATGATACAAGAGATTCACCATAATATTGTCATCTGAGTTCCGATAACAATCCGCTGCCTTTGCTATACCTTCCAGCCGTTCATTATCATATTCACTCGTTTTCAACCAATATTTTAAGGCATTAGGTTTATCTGACTTTTTATAATAAATATTACCAATACTATAGCAGGCACAATACTTCTCTTGTAACCAACCATTCATTCCTAATAATTTTATAAATGTTTCTATAGCCTTGTCATCTTCGTTATAGTCCCGATAACTATTGCCGAGATAAAAGACATAACGGGTATTGCCAGGTTCATCTTCTAAACCCTTTTCTAGTAAAGCGATGTCCCGTTTATATTTATCGCTTTTCGCGCCCCCATCGCCAATATCATTGATAAAAATTTCTTCTTTTGCAAATACTTTTCCCCCGATACTATTAATAGGCGTACTTAAATATTCATGCGTCACGCCCACATAAGAAAATAAACCATTGTTGCGCACTAAACGGATATTCTGATAATAAAAATTATCATTGCCTTGAAATAAATAATAGAAATCTAAAGAGAGCGATGCTTTATCAAAAGTGCTACTCACTTGGAGGATCATGTCCGCATCAAGTAGGAGTACGTAGTCGGACATACCGAGACAACCCTGCAAAGCGACATTCCTATTATGGGCAAAGTTTTTAAAAGGTTCGTATATAATCTTCCCTGTAATGCCTTTTGATAAAAAATAATCTGTAATAATTTGTACGGTGTCGTCGGTTGAACCAGTATCACATATACAATAACAATCGATGATATTTATCACTGCGTCAAACATGCGAGTAATGATTTTACTTTCATTCTTTACAATCATATTTAAACATATTGTGGGTGTGTTTTCTTTTAGGTTCAATTCTTTAAGCTTTAATTCTGTCATTTTTAATTCCATCTAGTAATAATACTTAATTATATTTTAAGTATATTTTAAGTATTATTACTATATATTTACATTTATTTTTATTTTTATTTTTATTCCTTAAACCGCTCTTGCTTGGCTTCCCACTGCTGAATAAGCGCTGGCTGGACAGTCATTCGCCGATGCGACATAAATTGTTGGGGGCTATCATAATAGCATTGATTTGGCGAGGAGTTTGGCAGAGAAGTGAATTTCATTTTTCTTCCACTGCTGTCATATGTGCCTAGGGTATCTACGACTTTAAATAACCGCCCGGCTTCCAAAGAACCGGTTCGCCATGGATATTCAACACCAGTTACAGCATTAACAATAATTTGAGCTTGCCTGTTAGACGGATAATAGGCTGGCTTCTTTCCAGTTGTTTTCACTGATTCCTGAAAAGTATCAATTTCCGCATCTTCATACTGCATTAAATATTCACTTGCCATTCTGGTAATATATAATAAAAGAAATTCTTTAAGTGGTTTATTATTTCTTTTACATAGGGTTTGGTCACACCTTTTTCAAAGGTGTAAAATTTGCACGGGATTTGGTCACACCTTTTTCAAAGGTGTAAAATTTGCACGGGATTTGGTCACACCTTTTTCAAAGGTGTAAAGTGCATCATTAAGCATCTCTATCTCCATATCTTTACCCTGTAATAAACTAGTTAAGTGATTAATGTGTTCATGTTGCTGTTGCAATATTTGCACAATTTCTTTTATCGACAGCGTCTTCGGCGGATCATCTCCAATCTTAATCGTCACTCTCTGCATACCTTCATTATTTTTCATTCTCTCTAATTCTGATTCTCTTGTTCGTTTTAATTCTTCAATTTGTTTTAATACTTCAGGTTTACCTTCGGGTACACCATATGAATAATTTTTCAATACATCACCAAGCCGATTCATATAAAAATCTTTAATATCAGGATCATTTATAAATTGTTCTACTTTCAAATCTGTGAGCTTAATATAATCAGGGTGTGCATTTACCAGTAACATTTCTTTATTCACACTATTATGATCATGAGCAAACACCAAAATACTTTTAAAGGGATCTAACTGGACAAAAGGTACAGAATAATTATTTAAAAATGAACGTTCTTCGGCTAAGGCAAGAGTGTCATCATATTTATGATCTTTTAAAAGCTCACGGCGAAAGGCGAATGTCGCCGCAGTCGAATGCTTTGGACCATATGGACCAAATTGATAAATTTTATCGAGGGATTTAAAATAAATATAGACAATACTACTGCCGGCGCACATGGCATCCGGATTGGCGATTAAGGTTTGCACGGCATGCGAGACACGGTCAGGTGGATAATAATCATCGTCATCCATATAAATAATAATATCGCCTTTGGTCTTGGCGTTCAAGAGATTTCTTTTCTCTCCTAGTAACATTCGGCGCTCATAGGGAAAATATTTAACTTGTGGAATTTGTGTAACTAAATCGCCAATTTTATCTGTACCATCGTCTATAATGATCCATTCCATTCGCTCTTTTGGATAATCCTGTAATTCAAAACATTTTATCATATAGGGAATAAATGGACGACGGTTAAAGGTGGGTGTACATATGCTAATAAAAGGTAGATGTTTTTTATTGTTCATTATAATAATTTATAGAGATGCGTTTAAATTATTATAATGTTAGAGATTTATAATTTTGTATATTTTGCTGCACTTTCTATTTACTTCGCATAAAAAGTGCTATTTTGGCGCAACCTTTTCCAAAGGTTGTGCTTACGTTTTTGCTGCACTTTTCCTAAAAGTGCTTACCAAAAAGACTTAATAATCATCCCTAAATAGACTACAAACATGGTAATGGATATAGTATTATCTAGATATGAAAAGGCGGAACTACACACTAATAAACCAAAGAAGAGAGAAAGCGCTTTTACATTACAACCAATTATTTTTTTAATCCTTTTAAAATCCGCTATTATAGGTAAAAACATAAATGTAAGTAAATATTGCATGGATTGCACGATTGATACGCTAGAATTTATAACCCATGAATAAATTAGAAACATTCCGACTAAGGCGAATACCCATCCTTCTTTAAAGAGAGAAAACCAACTAGAAAAGAAAATGAAAATTATAACCAAGGGAAATACTAAAAACATCAATGGGCTCATAATAAACATTTGAAATGTTTCATTGGCAAATATATTTTTCCCATCTTTATCGGGAGAAAATAAAGATAACCACTTTTGTAAAATGAATCGGTCGTTAATATAAGAGTCCGCTACGCCCTTCGCCAGCCAATTTTTGAACCGTTGGAATAATCCATTAAAAATGCCTTCTTCATATGAGCTATATGGAAATCCACCGGTTTTTCCAATGCCAATTTTATTTAGATTTGTCCAATTGGTTGAATATTCTTTACCTGCACTACAGCGTTCTCCACCACCGGACATTTGATTTTGAGGAAAATATTTACTTTCTTCAGTCGGCATTAATTTTTCTAAAAGACTTTCTCCATTATTATCTAGTTTAATAACAGCAGTTGTCATATAAATAAAATTTGCACCTGAAATAGCAATGAGTAGAGTTAATAATATATTACTAATAATAGATAAACCAAAGGGAAGCCATTTATTATCGGAGGTTTCAGATTTTATTACCTTTTTCTTTTCTTCAATAGGAGTTAAACTTGTAGTAGCCATTAATATACACTTTTAAAAAAATACTTTTGAAAAAAGTATAGCAAAAATACACTTTTAAAAATACTTTTAAAAAAAGTGTAGCAAAAATACACTTTTTAAAAAAAAGTGTAGCAAAAATATAGGAAAAAATACACTTTAAAACATACTGTAATAAGTGTGTGTTTTTGCTACACTTTTTTAAAAGTGTGTTTTTGCTACACTTTTTTAAAAGTGTGTTTTTAAAAGTGTGTTTTTGCTACACTTTTTTTAAAAGTGTGTTTTTAAAAGTGTGTTTTTGCTATACTTTTTTCAAAAGTATTTTTTTAAAA
>Ga0114974_10001955_pt1 | contig 16077 bp, 14 predicted proteins | sample S_130206_EF_Meta_FD_87318 | JGI IMG/M metagenome (GOLD analysis project Ga0114974, IMG submission 87318) | Freshwater microbial communities from Lake Simoncouche, Canada to study carbon cycling - S_130206_EF_MetaG | ecosystem: Environmental > Aquatic > Freshwater > Lake | place: Lake...
ATTCTAGTAGCTATACTGCTGCTGATGTACTTTCAAAGTTATTAACTGTTGATGGTACTGGCTCTGGTTTAGATGCTGATACTTTAGATGGTTTAAACTCTGCCACGGCAAACACTGTATCTACCATCGTTGCACGTGATGCTTCTGGTAACTTTGCAGCTGGTACTATTACGGCTACCCTTACAGGTAATGTCACTGGTAATGTCACTGGTAACGTCACTGGTAACGTAAGTGGCACTTCTGGTTCTACAACAGGAAACGCTGCAACAGCTACTGCTTTGGCAACAGCCAGAACTATCGGTGGTGTTTCGTTTGATGGTACTGCAGCTATTAACTTACCTGGTGTAAATACATCTGGTAATCAAAATACTAGCGGAACAGCTGCTGGACTATCAACTACTTTAGTGGTAGCTAGTGGTGGTACTGGTCAAACATCTCTCACAGCAAATAACGTAATTCTTGGTAATGGTACATCTGGAGTTAGCTTCGTTGCGCCTAGTACTTCTGGTAATGTACTAACATCAAACGGTACAACATGGCAATCCACAGCGCCAGCCGCAAGTGGTATCTCAACAGGCAAAGCCATTGCAATGGCTATGATTTTCGGATTCTAAGGAGCAATAAAAAATGGCAAACCCAAACATCGTTGGCGTAACATCAATTTACGGTAACACCTCATACTTAATACCTTCTAATACATCAGTTACTACATGGACTGCATTAACTCCAGCTTCTAATAGCGTTACTAAAGTTAACAATATTGTTGCTTCTAATGTAACAGCTTCTGCAGTTGCAGTTACTGTTTCAGTCAATAGTGCAGCATCTGGTGGTGGTACAGCATATCGTATTGCTTATCAAGTCAGCGTTCCAGCAAATGCATCTTTAATTATTGTTGATAAAACAACATCTTTTTATGTTGGTGAATCGCAATCTGTTGTTGTTACTGTTGGCACGGGAAGTGCACTTGAACTTACTGCTGGCTACGAAGTATTGACTTAATTTAAGGGGATCTGACTATGTCATTGCGATACGATGCAGGGATATTAACTGCTACCTACCAGCCTCTTAAAACTCCAAATGCACCTACTGTTGGTACAATTACTAGAGGAACTACACAAGTTTCAGTTCCGTTTACAGCACCTGCAAATACTGGCGGTGGAGCCATTACTTCTTATCGAGTTTATGTGACAAACACTTCTACTGGTGCAATTACTACAAATACTGGAGCATCATCACCAATCGTTGTGACTGGCTTGACTAATGATCAGGCTCATACAGCTAGAGTTTCTGCAATAAATACGTATGGAGAAGGTCCACAGAGTGGTGTTTCTAATAGTGTAACACCTTCAGGTTCTGATCAGTTTGCATATACTACTGCAGGTACATATTCATGGATAGCACCAACTGGTGTTACTTCAGTTTCTGTTGTTGCTGTTGGTGGTGGTGGCGGTGGACAATACTACGCTAGCGGTGGTGGCGGTGGTGGCTTGGGTTACATAAATAATTACTCAGTAACTCCAAACAGTTCTTATACTGTAGTTGTTGGAAACTCGGGCACGGGTTCCAATGCAAATAGCGACTTAGTAAATGGTGGTAATAGTTATTTTGTAAGCACTGGGACTGTAAAAGGCGGTGGCGGTGGCGGTGGTAGTGGACACTATAGCAGTTTCGGTGCAGGTGGTACAGGTGGTACTTATACAGGTGATGGCGGTGGTAATGGTGGTAATGGTGGTAGTGGTGGTGGTAGCAGCGGAACAGGATATGACCGAACTGGTGGCGGTGGTGGCGCTGGTGGCTATGCGGGTAATGGTGGTAATGGCGGAAATCAAACAAGTTCATCGGTTTCTGGCACTGCTGGCTCTGGTGGTGGCGGTGGTGGCGGTGCGAGTGGATGGAACAGCGCTGGAAGCGCAGGCGGTGCAGGCGGTGGCGGAGTTGGTCTCCTCGGACAGGGTGCAAGTGGAGCAGCTGGCACAGGATCAGGATCAGCGACAAGTACAAGCGCAAATGGTGGTGGTGGTGGCTCTGGCGGAGGTAATGGAACGGTCTTTAGCGGTATTATCGGAGGTGGTGGCTTTTATGGCGGTGGTGGAGTTGGCGGTGACCTAGTTAGTAACAGTGCAGGAGCCAGAGGCGCAGTTCGTATTATCTGGCCAGGTGCTACACGTTCATTCCCATCAACAAATACAGGAGATGCATAATGCCTAATTATTCTGGTCTTTGGACATCTACCCAGCAAATGCAAGCACAGAACGCAAATCTGTGGGCTTCAGCGCCACCTACAATTGGTGCGGCTGCTTCTTTCAGATCTGCAACTACTCATATAATAAAAACAAATGTTTGGCCATTAACGACCACAAAAGCAATTATTTCGTTTCATGATTATACAAACGATGGTCTTTACGCAGTTATTGCATCAATAAGTGGCACTACCATAACATATGGAACTCCAGCTTTAATTAAATCTACATTTAGTCCATATGGATCAGCAGTGGTTGCTTTAGATGCAGCTACAGCATTAATTGTTTATGAAAATAATGCTAATAATTACTTAGACGCAAGAGTTTTATCAATTTCTGGTACTACTATTACGGTTGGTTCTGCTGTAGCAAACAGCGAGGTTTCTCAATATCCTTCTCTCGCACCTCTTACATCAACAACTGCACTATGTGGTTATTCTGGTGGAAAGGCAGTTGTTATTTCTGTTAGTGGAACAACTCCAAGTTTTGGCTCGATTGCTGATGCCGCTGGTGGGGCTAATTCTTCAGTATCAGTTTATGCACTATCATCTACAGCTGTAGTAATGATTCGAGATGATAATGCAAACAGTAATAATCCAACTGTTAATGTAATGACAATTTCAGGAACTTCTATAACGATGGGATCAAACGCTGTAATTGATACTGGTGGGGTTAGTGCTAGTAGTGGATATGTTGGAATTGCTGCAACAAGTAGCACTAGCGCCATAGCTGTATGGAAGTCTGCTGCGACAGGAACTTATCCAAAAGCAGTAGCCATGACAATTTCTGGAACAACACCTACATTCGGGACAGTAATAACTCTTGGTACTAATTCAGATGCGGGGGCATCAGCAAATCAATCAATGGCTCCAATATCCGATAGCAAAGCTATTTTTGTGCTTGGTACTACTGGCGTACAAGGTGGTGCTTATGTTCTATCTAGATCTGGAACGACTTTGTCTGCATCTGAACTTTATTTAACAGTGACACCAGCTGGAGGTCTTACCTATACTGGAAGTGGATCATCAATAGCGAAGTTGAATGGTAACATTTTTATAAATCCTTATAGAGTCGCCCAAACCCGTGGCGATGCTCAAATTATAATAACTTGATATAAATCGGTGACATAAATGACAACTCCAACATCTTTTTCTCTGTCTACAAATATTTCTGAATGTAATGTTATTACATTTGCAAATGGAATAGAGTCATCTTCTCTACAATTATCTGAAACATCATTTAATCTCCTTTGGGTTACAACTAATGGCTATGTGTTACCAGATGGTATTGTTGGTTATTTGACTGGGTTCTTTTCACAGGCAACTAATACATTTACTATTGGAACTGGAAATCAAGTTTTATTCTGGAATGGAACAAAAACTGAGTTTTCATCAATCGACAAAACTGGTGGTAACTGGCAACTGGTATCATAGATAGAACACAACATGATTAAATTATTCCCTTCAATAAATACAGGAAATTTATAAAAATGAAACTTTTTATTAGAATTAAAGATGGTATGCCATTTGAGCATCCAATTGTAGAAGAAAATTTCCGTCAGGCATTTCCTAATGTAGACATAGATAATTTACCAGACAATTTTGCTGAATTTGTTCGAGTTGAAAACCACGTTCTTGGACCATATGAAAAAAATCAAACTTTATCTTATCAGTTAGTTGATGGTAAATACACTGATGTATATACTTGCGAACAAATGACTGCTGAAGAAATCTTAGCAAAACAAGAAAGAGTTAAAACACTTTGGCCACTGTCACCGATGTTTTATTCTTCTTGGTCTTTTAATGAGACTACTTGTTCGTATGAAGCACCCGTAGCTAAACCTGAAGATGGCAACATTTATCAATGGCGTGAGTCTGATTTATCTTGGGTTATTGTGCCCACTCGTCCGAATGGTGAAGGTTGGAATTTCAATATTGAAACAGGATTATGGGTTAAAGTATGAGTTTAAATTATCCAGGTGGATTAATTACTGCAAATCCAATAACACCAGCTGGTCCATACGACAATGGTGCGGCTTCTGGGATTTGGACATTAGATCAGGCGCAATTTTGGCTTAAACAAGGTCTTTGGCCAATTGCTGGTAATGTCGCGCCCACTCCAGCTCTTTGGGCTGCCCGTGGAACAAATTCTGGTGGCACATCGAATTTGGCAATTTCATCTGCCAACTTAACTACAACTGGAAATTGGACGTTTTGGGGTAATCTTGAAGTTGCACGTATATATGGTGGTGTAGGCTTGGCTTCAACTACTCGTGGTATATTTGCTGGTGGTTACGGTGTTGATTCTTATATGACACAAATAGGCTATGTTACCTTCGGCACTTCTGGTAATGCTGTATCTTTCGGTACTCTCAGTGCTGCCACTGGCTCGAGCAATGGTGTTGGTGGTGTATCAAGTCCAACTCGTGGGGTGATCATGGGAGGTGCCAGCGCCACCCAAAGCGGCAGAACTGATGTAATGTCGTATATAACGACAGCTACTACAGGTAATACAACATCTTTTGGTAGTTTATCTCAACAGGTAGATAACCTTAACGCAGGTGGTTCTAGTGGTACACGAGGGATGGTTGCTGGCGGATATGGTAATTCAACTGGTACATCTGCTCGTATTGAATATATCACAATTGCCTCCACTGGTAATGCTACATCTTTTGGAAATTTAACAACTGGACGTTTTATTCCTGGTGGCATGAGCAACAATACCCGTGCGGTATGGGCAGGAGGCTCTTCAACTACCACAATTGATTATGTAACAATGGCATCAACAGGTAATGCTACATCTTTTGGAACATTAACATTTAATGCTGGTGATGCTTCTGCAGTAAACAATGGAATACGTGGGTGTGTTGGTTATTCTGGTGGTCAGAATACCGATTATATAACAATCGCCACGACTGGAAATGGAACTTCATTTGGCAGCCTTACACTTCATGCAGCTGGCGGTATGTTAATGGGGTGTTGTGGTGCCCAAGGTGGACTTACTTAATATTTGATTTATAATAATTTGAACTTTAACATATAGGATAAAAACTTGAACGATCTGACTATTAAAAATATTTCGACTGCGCTTACAACTGCCAAGCCTGAGTATGACGTTATGCTGAGTAACATCGACAAAAAATTGCCTGCAGTAATGAAATCTACCACCAATTTCTTTAAGGGGCATTCACAGTTTATGAATGTTACTCTTGATATAACAACACTTACTCCCTTGCGTTCAATCTACCAATCATTGGCTGAAATTGAACAGACGAGAGCAGCGTTGCAAGAAACTCACTTTAAGTTAAAAAAATCAGAGATTGAGTGGCGTCGCAAAGAGTCTAAGTTGAATGAAACTACCGATCCATTTGATCGTGAGTTATTGGAATTAGAAATCACAGAAGCCAAAGCAAGTGCTTTTAGCACACAAAATTACATGGAAGGCGCAGTTCGTAAACTGAACTTTTTCATTAATCAATATGATAATATCTTAGCAAAAATAGGTAAAACTGAGATAACAGAAGAAGACTACGAATTAGAAGAAAAGCGTTACCATGTTATGACTTGTATGAAACAGGGTTTAAATGCTGCTCGTACTCGTAATGGTATAATTGATGAGGGTAATATGATTTATCTATTTGACTTGGGTATTAATGCTGCGCAAGCCCAAGCTGAGGTATTTGCCTACTTAAGTATGGAAAACGAAATGATGTCTAAAGGTATAGCACCTACGCATGAGATGACTGTACAATGGCTAGAAGCCTGTGCTGATAAGTTCCAAGACTGTGCCGCCAAGTTTGCCGCAAATCGTGGTTTTCAAGTTCTTGATCGTCAGTCATTGACAAATACACCTCAATTGGAGAATTAAATGGCACGTAATGTAATTAAATATCGTTTAACTGCGGAAGGAACAATTCCTGATTTTATTTACTTTGGTGATAATGAAGTGAATGGTGCTTTTGCAGTTTCTGATCCTACTGCAACTTGGCCACGTGATTTGGTAATAATTGGTATTACAAATGATAACGCTACGGGAGATTTTGAAGTTATTCCCACAAAAGCTGATTTGTTGGCTTATTTGACATCAGTTGGAACGGATTTGGAAATGCGAGATCCTTCATCTGTTACAGGCAATTTACTTCCATTTGACGCAAGTGCTGCTACTGATTGGGTTTGGGATCGTTTTAATGCTCTCGGTGGAATTTAATATAACCAAAAGAAAATTATAATTATATTAAATCCCACTTCGGTGGGATTTTTGTTTGCATTCTATAGAATTATAAATAAAGAAGTAAAACACGGAGTTATGAATGGCAACTGTAGCGAACATCTTTATAGATCAAGGCAGTGATTATAGCAATATAATCACTGTTGGGGCATCTACTGGCGAGGCATTAAACCTAACCAATTATACAGTTAAATCTCAGATGAGAAAGTCATATACATCTTCAACAGCATATGCTTTTACTTCCTCGATTTATAGTGCGGCAACTGGCAAAGTCAGAATTGAATTATCAGCTGCACAATCAGAAGTTATTCCCCCAGGAAGATATTTGTATGATTTGGAAATTTCCTCTAGTGCTGGGGTTAAAACTAGAGTAGTTGAAGGTATTGTAACAATAACACCTCAAATAACACAAATTTAAGTAAGCAAATATGTCTAATGAGCTAATCGTAACACTACAACAAGAAAATCTTGTAACAGTGTCGTCTAATTTGGATAATCCAGTATATCTAGAGTCTCTAGGTTCTGTTGGCGATGTAGATACATCAACGAATGGCAAAGTGAATGGGTCAATTCTAGTCTATAAAACAACAACAAACAAGTGGACATCCACAACTACCCTCGATGCGCAGAACATGGAAGGTGGAGAATTTTAACGGAGAAATAAAAGATGGCATCTATTATCAGAATTAAGCGTTCCAGTACTGCGGGAAATCCTGCTACTCTTGGCGCAGGCGAATTAGCATACTCAGCATTAAATGGTGCGGGTGGTAACCGATTATACATCGGTATGGGCGCAGAAACCAGTGGCAACGCAGCAAATCACTTTGTTATTGGTGGTACATACTATACTGGTTTAATTGATGCCTCAACTGCTGGTACATTAACAACAAACCAATCTTCAATTCCAGTTCTTTCGTCAACTGGTACAATTGATACTTGGAAAGTTGGCAATACCCAATTAACAGGAAACACATTAAGTACAACCAACAGTAATGGTAATTTAGTACTTAATCCTAACGGCACTGGCATGGTGCAAATTGCTGGCACTTGGACACTACCAAGAGACGCTGGTACAAATGGATACGTATTAACTACCAATGGAAGTAACACTGCTACTTGGACTGCACAAGCATCTTCTAGTATTGCTCTTGCTGCTGGTGGTGGAACAACTGGTACTGTTTCTACTGGTAGCACGTTAACCTTTACTGGTGGTAATGGTATTACCACTTCAGTCAGTGGTGCAACAGTAACAATTTCTTCTATTGGTGCTGGTGGTTATACTTCTACTGCAACTGGTGGAACAACTACTACTTTAACATCTTCTAGCACTGCTAACCAGTTCTTCACTGGTTCAACTACTCAAACAGTTAAATTACCAAGTACTGCAACTCTGACTGTTGGTCAAGAATATTACATTACTAACCAAAGTACTGGTGCATTAACAATCCAGACTTCTGCTTCTGGTTCAATTACTACAATTCCAGCTGGTGCTGGTGCTGTGTTTACTGCTGCTTCAACTGGCGCAGAAACATGGGTAACTGAATTTGATGGTGCAACAACTGTTACTGGTTCTGGTGCATTAGTTCTTGGAACTAGCCCAACAATCACTAGCGCAACTCTTACAACTCCAGCCATTGGTTCTGCTGGTTTTACTGTTGCTGGTTCTTCTTCAGGCACTACAACTCTTGTTGCAACTGCCGCTGCTTCTGGTACATTAACTCTACCAGCTGCAACTGATACTTTAGTTGGTCGTGCAACAACCGATACTTTAACTAATAAGACTTTAACTAGCGCAGCACTTACTACACCAACTATTGGTTCTGCTGGTGCTAACTTCTCTGGTTCTACTTCTGGTACAATTACTGTTACCGCAACTGCGATTGCTGGGACAAATACTTTAACTCTACCAGCTGCAACAGATACACTTGTTGGTAAAGCTACTACTGATACTCTTACTAACAAGACTATCAACTTAGCTAGCAATACTTTAACTGCTACTTCTGCTCAGTTGGCAACTGCCCTCTCTGACGAAACTGGTACTGGTGTTGTTGTATTCTCTAATACTCCAACTCTTGTAACTCCTGTATTAGGTGTTGCTACTGCCACAAGTATTAACAAAGTAGCGTTCACTGCTCCAGCTACTGGATCAACATTAACTATCGCTGATGGTAAAACACTTACTGCAAATAATAGTTTAACATTCACTGGCACTGATGCATCTTCAGTGGCATTTGGTGCTGGCGGTACTGTTGCTTACACTGGTAATAAATTAAGCGTTTTTGCTGCAACTTCTTCTTCAGAACTTGCTGGTGTTATCTCTGACGAAACTGGTACTGGTGCATTAGTTTTTGCTAGTAGCCCAACACTGGTTACTCCAGTTCTTGGTGTTGCTTCTGCCACTTCTGTTAATAAGTTAACAATTACTGCTCCAGCAACAGCAGCAACTTTGACTATTATTGATGGTAAGACTTTAACTGCAAGCAATACATTAACATTCACTGGTACAGATGGATCATCTGCTGCGTTTGGCGCTGGTGGTACTGTTGCATATAAGGGAACTGACTTAGGACAATTTGCTGCTACTACTTCAGCTACATTGGCTGGTGTTATCTCTGACGAGACTGGTACTGGTGCTCTAGTATTCGCTAGTAGCCCAACTCTGATTACTCCAGCACTTGGAACACCTGCTTCTGGTGTTATGACCAACGTAACTGGTCTACCACTAACTAGTGGTGTTACTGGTACATTGCCTATTGCCAATGGTGGTACTGGAACTACTACTGGTTCTATCACTGGCACTGGTGCTTTAACATTTACTGCTGGTGGTTCAAATACTAACGTAAACCTAGTTCCAAACGGCACTGGTATCGTTGATGTTGGTGGTAAGCGTGTTGGTAATGCGGCAACTCCTACACAGTCTACTGATCTTACTACTAAAGCATACGTTGACTCACTATCAAATGGTTTAGATGTTAAAGCATCTGTCCGTGCTGCAACTACTGCAAACATTACTCTAAGCAACACTCAAACAATTGACGGAGTTGCTCTTTCAGTTGGTGATCGTGTTCTTGTTAAGAATCAATCTACTGGTTCGCAAAACGGTATTTACGTTGTTGCTTCTGGTGGATGGACTCGTGCTACTGATTTTGATAACTCTCCAGACATTGAAGTTTCTCCAGGAACATTCTTCTTCGTTGAAGAAGGTACTACTCAGGCTGATAATGGTTATGTAGTTTCTAATGATACTGCTATTACTATTGGTACTACTGCCATTACGTTCAGCCAGTTCTCTGGTGCTGGTCAAATTACTGCTGGTGCTGGTTTAACTAAGTCTGGTAACACTTTAGACGTAGTTGGCACTGCAGATCGTATTACTGTTAATACAGATAGTGTTGATATTGCTTCAACTTATGCTGGTCAATCAACTATCACTACTCTTGGTACTATCGGTACTGGTGTTTGGCAAGGTACATTGATTGGTGCTACTTACGGTGGTACTGGTGTAAATAACGGATCAAATACATTAACTCTTGCAGGTAATGTTACTCACGCTGGTTCATTTGCACAAACCTTTACTGCAACAGGAACTACTTCTGTTACATTACCAACATCTGGCACTCTTGCTACTTTGGCTGGTTCTGAAGCACTAACTAATAAAACAGTTAATGGCTTAACAATCACTAGCACAACTGGTACTCTTACTGTTGTTTCTGGTGGCAGTTTAATCACTGCTGGTGCTTTCGCAACTACTCTTACTTCTACTGCTGGAACTAACGTAACTCTACCAACAACTGGTACTCTTGCTACTCTAGCTGGTTCTGAATCATTAAGCAATAAAACAATTACTGCTTCTTCATTCGCTGGTTCTGTTGCTGCTAGTACTCTTTCTGCTTCTGGTGCAGTTACTTTAACTAGTACTACTGATGCGTCAGCTGTTGGAACTGCTGCTGTTGTATTATCTGGTGGATTGTCTGTGGCAAAAGCAATGTTTATCGGTACTAACATTACTGGTGCTGGTGCGGCAACATCAACTCTTGATGGATTTAATATTGATGGTGGTACTTACTAAGTAACGCTAAATAATTGATGGGGTGAAATTCCCCATCCCAGTATATACTGGGTATCATTTTCTACATAGAATAGGTTATAATGGCTAATAAGGTTTTACTAAAACGCTCTGCCGTGCAGAACAAAAATCCAATAACGACTGATTTGTCGTTAGGGGAAATTGCATTAAACACTTATGATGGTAACCTATTCTTCAAGAAGTCTCCAGGTGGTGTAGACTCCATCGTCTCTGTCGTTACACTAGACGGCACACAAACCCTCACAAATAAAACTCTTGCATCACCAACTATTACTGGTGCGCTCACTCTTTCCGATACAACAGCTTCTACATCTAGTACTACAGGTTCATTGAAACTTGGTGGTGGCTTAGGCGTAGCTGGTAACATTTATGTTGGTTCAGCAAGCAAGGTTGGTTATGTAAACGCAAGTAATGTAAGTGCAGTTTATCAATATTACAATGCTGCAACAAATAGTTTAGACACAGTGTTCGGATAATGCCAACAATAACTAAACTATTTTCTACAGGTGTTCTTCAATCAAGTGTTCAGCTTGATGAAGTTACCTATGATTCTATCAAAGTAAGTCCTACTGGAGTTTATGCTGATCTATTTGATGAATTTACTGGTGCCCCTGTCGTTGATTCTAGTTTAAAACTTTGGTTAGATGCAGCACAGACTTCTAGTTATTCAGGTACTGGATCTACATGGACTGATTTGAGCAGCAATGCCAAAAACTATACTTTAAATAACTCTCCATCTTTTAATACAACATTAGGTGGGGGTGTATTAACATTTGCGGGAGCAAGTAGCCAGTATGCAAATGCATCGTCAACACTGTATAACTCTACAACAACTAATGCATACAGCATAAACATTTGGGTTTATCCAACAGGTGCTGGTCAAATAGTATCTGTAAACGGGCAAGCAACACCCAACACTGGATATCATTATACAGCCATAGAAATAACGGCTGGTGGGTTAATATACTTCGGACAGTGGACAGGTGGCATGACTACAGTTGCCACTAGTTCACAAAGTTTAAATGCATGGTACAATTTAGTGCTTACATATAACGGAACTGTGGCAACTGCATATGTTAATGGCGTAAGTGTTGGTTCTTCTACTATTGCTTGGAGTGCTCCAGGAGCCAATACTTTCTTCTCATTAATGTCGCAAGATGCTACCAAAATGACTGGTACTACTGCCTACGCTAGTGGTAGCGTTGGAGCATTTTCTGTCTATAATCGTGCGTTATCACTAGCCGAGATTGTACAAAACTTCAACGCATTATGTGGAAGATACAATAAAACAGCAATAACTTCAACACAAATGCCTGTTGTTAAAAGAGACACCAGCACGGGAACTATTTTACTCAATGGTTCTTTTGATGAATATACAAATATGTTATCTGCTGGATTGTTTAAGACAACATATGCAGGATATTTTGCAGACGTTGTATCTTTCTTCGCCACTGCAACTCCAACAACATATGGTACAAACCCATCAACTTCTGTTCAAACTACAGCAATTTCTGAAGCAGGAAGCGATGATGGTTCAAACTTTAGTTGTCAATGGATAGGTTATTTTTTACCAACCACAACAGAAACTTATACCTTTTTTACAGCAAGCGATGACGCTTCCTATGTTTGGATAGGTTCAAATGCATTGTCTGGATTTACAACTGGAAATGCAATAGTAAACAATGGTGGTGCTCATGCTGTTCAAGAAACAAGTGGAACTATTTCTCTTACCGCTGGCACATATTATCCAATAAGAATACAGTTTGGTGAAGCTGGAGGTGGTGATGCAATGACATTTAGTTATTCTACACCAACGATAACTAAGACAACAAATGTTACAGGTAGAGTATTCTATGATAGCAATACATCTGGGTTTTAACATTTAAAAGTAACGGATAAATAGAACACTATGGCTAAACTACTCTCTGGCACAAGAATATACGGATCGGTAACGGTAGATACAACTGCCACTATCAGTGGTATAACATATCCATCTGCCGATGGAACCAATGGTCAAGTTATTACAACTAATGGTTCAGGGCAATTACAATTTGCCACAGTTGATGCTAGTGGCGTGAATATTGGTGGATATCAGAATTCATCTTTTACATCATTCCCAACAGGAGATTACCAAGGAACTGATACTTATGTTGGATCATCTGGAGTTTCTTCTGACGCATTTGGAGTATCATTGTTAGCAACATTTACATGCATGGATCCAATTGGATCTTTACAAACAACAGATCTTGGTGTACTAACATAAAGATAAATAGATTAGAGGAAATATTTAAATGCCAACACAAGTACAATTTAGACGAGGAACCACTACCCAGAACAATGCGTTTACTGGTGCAGCTGGTGAAATCTCAGTCGACTCAACACTCACTACACTAAGAGTTCATGATGGTTCTACTGCAGGTGGAGTTGCACTTGTTAATTTAACTGCAGCTCAAACTCTAACCAATAAAACTCTTACTAGCCCAACCTTTACTGCTCCAGTTCTTGGAACTCCAGCATCAGGCACTCTTACTAACTGTACTGGTCTTCCCGTAGCTGGTATTAGTGGATTGGGTAGTGGTGTTGCTACTTTCTTGACTACTCCATCATCAGCTAACTTAATTTCAGCTATGTCTGACGAGGTAGGTTCTGGTGCATTATATTTCACTGGTGGTGCTTTAGGTACTCCAGCATCAGGTACTTTAACAAATGCTACTGGTCTACCATTAACTACTGGGGTTACTGGTACATTGCCAGTCGCCAATGGTGGTACTGGTGTTACAACTTCTACTGGTTCTGGTGCAAATGTTCTTGGAACTGCTCCAACAATTTCACTGCCAGTTATTGATAATATTAAATTAGGTTATACTACAACTGCCACTGCAGCTGGTACAACTACATTAACCTCAGCTAGCAATAGACAACAATTATTTACTGGTAGTACAACACAAACTATCGCTCTCCCTGTTACTAGCACATTGACAGCAGGTATGAGTTATGAAGTTGAAAATAATTCAACTGGTAACTTAACTGTCAACTCATCTGGTGGTAACTTAGTAGCTACTGTTCTTCCTGGAACTACTGCACATATTTTATGTATTGGAACTACACTTACTACTGCAGCTGATTGGGATGCTGACTTTATTGCTTTCAGTACTTTAACTGGTACTGGTGCAAATGTATTGGCAGTTAGCCCATCGTTAACAACTCCAAGTTTCTCTAGTATCGTTAATACTGGAACATTAACTCTTCCAACTTCTACGGATACTTTGGTTGGTCGTGCAACAACTGACACATTAACGAACAAAACAATCGCTGCTGGTTCTAATACAATTTCTGGTCTTACCAATAGCAACCTTTCTGGCACTGCTGGTATCACTAACGCAAACTTAGCTAATAGTTCTATTACAGTTAATGGTAGTGCAGTAAGTTTAGGTGGATCGATTACAGTTGCAGCTACTGCTTCTAATGCTTTAACTATTGGCACTGGTTTATCAGGAACATCCTACAACGGATCTTCTGCAGTTACTATTGCTATTGATTCAACTGTTGCTACTTTAACTGGTACTCAGACTTTAACCAATAAAACATTAACTAGCCCAACATTAACAACTCCTGCATTGGGTGTTGCTACTGCCACTAGTATTAATGGTTTAACAATTTCAACTACAACTGGTACATTAACTCTTGTAAACGGATCTACATTAGCGACTGCTGGTGCGTTCAGCACTACGCTAACTGCAACTGCTGCAACCAATGTCACATTACCAACAACTGGAACATTAGCAACTCTTGCTGGTACTGAAACTTTTACAAATAAAACATTGACTAGTCCAACTATGACAACACCTACATTGGGTGTTGCCTCAGCGACTAGTATTAATAAAGTAGCAATCACTGCGCCAGCTACTTCAGCTACAATTACGATTGCTGACGGAACTACGCTATCTACTGCTGGTTCAGTTTCTCATGCTGGTGCATTCTCACAGACTTTCACAGCTACTGCTAATACATCAATAACACTACCAACTACTGGTACTCTTGCGACATTAGCTGGTACAGAAACATTAACGAATAAAACAATCGCTGCTGGTTCTAATACTATCAGCGGATTGACTAATAGTAATCTTTCTGGTAGTGCTGGTATCACTAATGCAAACTTAGCAAACAGTTCTGTTACTGTTGGTAGTACTTCTATTTCGTTGGGTGCTTCAAGCACTACTATTGCTGGTCTAACATCTATTGATGCTACTGTTGGTTCTACTTCTTTCTTTGCTACGCCAACATCTCCAGCGTTGTTTGCTGCAGGAACTGCAGTTACCATTGGTGCCACTACTGGTACTACAACTGTTAGAAATGGTTTAGTTGTTACTGGTGATTTAACTGTTAATGGTACAACAACTACTATTAACTCAACAGTAACTTCTGTTGATGATATTGAATTTGAATTAGGTTCTGTTGCATCTCCAACTGATATTACTGCAGCTGGCGGTGGTATTAGACTTAAAGGTACTACTGATAAAACTATTAACTGGGGTTCAACTACTGGTTGGTCTTCTTCAGAAGACTTCAACGTCGCTTCTGGTAAAATTTACAGAATCAACGGAACTTCAGTTCTATCTTCTACTACATTAGGTTCTGGTGTTACTGGTTCTAGTTTAACATCTGTTGGTACTATTGGTACTGGTGTTTGGCAAGGCACTCTAATTGGTGCTACTTATGGTGGCACTGGCGTAAACAACGGATCAAATACATTAACACTGGCAGGTAATGTTACACATGCTGGTGCATTTACTCAATCGTTTACTGCTACTGCTAACACTGCAGTTACTCTACCAACTACTGGTACACTGGCTACTCTGGCTGGCACAGAAACATTAACTAATAAGACAATTGCTGCTGGTTCAAATACAATTAGTGGATTGACTAACAGTAACTTGAGTGGTACTGCTGGTATTACAAATGCTAACTTAGCAAATAGTACTATCTCTGGAATCTCATTAGGTTCTAACTTAGCAGCATTAACGATTAGTACAGGACTTTCTGGAACTTCTTATACTGGTTCAACTGGTGTAACAATCGCTATTGACTCAACTGTTACTACTTTAACTGGCACGCAAACTCTTACTAATAAGACTCTAACAAGTCCAACATTAACAACTCCATCTTTGGGTGTTGCTACTGCCACTAGTATTAATGGTTTAACAGTATCAACTACAACTGGTACATTAACCCTCGTTAATGGTTCTACCCTTGCAACTGCTGGTGCATTTAGTACAACTCTAACTGCCACTGCAGCTACTAACGTAACGCTACCAACTACTGGTACTTTATCGACATTAGCTGGTACAGAAACATTAACTAATAAATCATTAACAAGTCCAGTTGTAACTGGTACTCAGAATAACAATTCTCTTGTTTATGAAACTACATTTAACGTAGGAAGTATTACTACTGCAACTGCAGTTCATACATTCCCTATTGCAACTTATCGGTCAGCTTCTTATCTGTTCCAAATTACAAATG
>Ga0114974_10001957_pt1 | contig 16067 bp, 14 predicted proteins | sample S_130206_EF_Meta_FD_87318 | JGI IMG/M metagenome (GOLD analysis project Ga0114974, IMG submission 87318) | Freshwater microbial communities from Lake Simoncouche, Canada to study carbon cycling - S_130206_EF_MetaG | ecosystem: Environmental > Aquatic > Freshwater > Lake | place: Lake...
ACGGACTAGGCCAGCCCGCCCGCGCCAGCATCGGCCAGGAAACAATCGAGGGGGTCATTGAGGGTCTGGACGTCGATGGAGCGCTTATTCTGCGTATCCCGCAGGGCACGGTTCGACGAATTACGGCCGGTGACGTGATATTCGGCACCGCCTGAAGCTAACCGATGCTACAGATCCGGCCCATGGCTGCAAAATCACGTGACGAACTCGTTTTCTTACCGCTAGGCGGATCAAACGAAATCGGCATGAACCTCAATCTTTACGGCTACGGGCCGCCTGAAGATCGCCAGTGGATCGTGGTTGATCTGGGCGTGACCTTTGGCGACCAGACCACGCCGGGCGTTGAGATCATTATGCCCGATCCGGCCTATCTCGAAGAGATCAAGAACCGTGTGCTGGGCATCGTGCTTACCCATGCCCACGAGGATCATATCGGTGCTGTGGCCTGGCTGTGGCCGCGGATCAAGGCACCGCTCTACGCCACGCCCTTCACCGCCTATCTGCTGCGCGAGAAGCTTCGCGAGGTGGGCCTTTTGGACGCTGCGCCGATCACCGAGGTACCGCTCGGAGGCCGTGTGACCCTGGGCCCGTTCGAGATTGACCTTCTGACCCTGACCCATTCAATCCCCGAGCCCAATGGCTTGGCAATCCGAACGCCCTTAGGCGTGGTCCTGCACACCGGGGACTGGAAGATAGATCCTGAGCCGATCACCGGTGCCCCAACAGATGATGCCGCCATCCGACGCCTGGGCGACGAGGGCGTGCTGGCCATGGTGTGCGATTCCACCAATGTGTTTGTCGATGGCCATGCCGGTTCCGAGACCGAGGTGCGCGCGGCGCTCAGCCCGTTGATCGCCGGCCTAAAGGGCAAGGTGGCGGTGGCCTGTTTTGCCTCCAACGTGGCACGTATGGACAGCATCATCCGTGCTGGCCAGGCCGCGGGGCGTTATGTCTGCCTGGTCGGTCGCTCAATGCACCGCATGGCCGGTGCCGCTCGCTCGGTGGGCCTGTTCGAAGGTATCCGGCCGTTCGTGTCTGACCACGATGCCAAGAGCCTGTCCGACGACAAGGTGCTGTATCTGTGCACAGGCAGCCAGGGTGAGGCCCGTGCCGCGCTGTTCCGCATGGCTGAGGGCACGCACCCTCATGCCAGCCTGGGCAAGGGCGACCACTGCATCTTCTCCTCGCGCGTTATTCCCGGCAACGAGGTGGCGATCCGTACCCTGCAAAACCGCCTGGCCGACCGAGGGGTGCGCCTCTATACTGAGCGCGACCACCCGGGCATCCATGTCAGCGGCCATCCGTGCCGCGACGAACTCAAACAGATGTACCAATGGGCGCGGCCTGAGATCGCGATCCCCACCCACGGTGAGCGCCGTCACCTGCTGGAACACGCCGCCTTCGCCCGCGACCTGCAGATCGCTCAGGCCGTGGCCCCGCGTAACGGTGACATGGTTCGCCTGGCCCCTGGTCGCGCCGAGGTTATCGATGAGGTCCCATCCGGCCGGCTCTATGTGGATGCCGGTATTCTAACTCCCGAGAACGGCGAGGCCCTCAAAGAGCGCCGCCACGTCTCCTACAACGGCGTGCTGAATATCTCGCTCGTCCTCGACCGACGAAACCGTCTGGTCGCGGGGCCGCTGATCCAGGCGTTGGGCCTGCCGGGCGATGCGGACTATCCGCTGGAAAGCGCGCTGGACGACTTGGCCGAGGAAGCCGCCAACGCTCTAAAGCGCGTCGATGACCGCGATATCGACGAGAGCGTCGAGAACGCCATCAATCGCGCTGTCAAAAAGGCCGCCTATCGAATCTGGGAACGCCGACCTGTGGTCGAAACCGCCGTACTTCGCGTATAACCGGCGGGTACCAGAAAGGAATCCCTATGGGTATCGCAACCGGCATCGCCGTCTTCCTGACCATCTGGTGGACCATTCTGTTCGCCATCCTGCCGCTGGGCGGAAAGACGCACTGGAGTGAGGGCATTGAGCGCCCGGTCAAGGGCATGGACTGGGGCTCGCCGATTGAGACCCACCTGAAGAAAAAGTTCCTGCTCTGCACGGCTGTAACCACGGTGCTGTTCGTCCTGCTGCTGCTCTGCCTGCATTTCCACTGGATCACTCTGCCCACCTTCCCAGGCCGCGTGCCCGGGTCCTAAAAGCGCGGCTGCAGAGTCGCAGGCGAAACTTCGGAGACACTGGATGCAACGGGCCCTGAGCGTCACCCGCGCCGATAATTTCCCGGAATGGTATCAGGCCGTGGTCCGAGACGCGGATATGGCCGAGACCAGCGCCGTGCGCGGCTGCATGGTCATCAAGCCCTGGGGCTATGGCATTTGGGAGCTGATGCAGCAGGATCTTGACCGTCGGATCAAGAACACCGGCCACGACAACTGCTATTTTCCGCTGTTCATCCCCTTGAGCTTCATCGCCAAGGAATCCGGTCACGTCGAGGGCTTCGCCAAGGAGATGGCGGTGGTCACCCATCACCGGCTGAAAATGATCAATGGCAAGTTGCAGCCTGATCCGGAGGCGGAACTCGAAGAGCCGCTGATCGTACGGCCGACGTCCGAAACCATCATTGGCGACGCCTTCAGCCGCTGGATCCGCAGTTACCGCGACCTGCCGCTGTTAGTGAACCAGTGGGCCAATGTGGTGCGCTGGGAAATGCGCACACGACTGTTCCTGCGCACCGCCGAGTTCCTTTGGCAGGAGGGCCACACCGCCCACTCGGATGCCGCAGACGCCATGTCTGAGACCCGCAAGATGCTGGAGGTCTACCGCACCTTCTCTGAAACCGTCTTGGCGATGCCGGTGGTTACGGGCGAAAAGCCTGAGAACGAGCGTTTCCCTGGGGCGGTGAATACGTTTTCGATCGAAGCCATGATGCAGGATGGCAAGGCGCTGCAGGCCGGCACCTCGCATTATCTGGGGCAGGGGTTCGCCCACGCCCAGAACATCCGTTTCCAGACAGATCAGGGCGACTGGGCCTTCTGCCACACCACCAGCTGGGGCGTTTCCACCCGCCTGATCGGTGGGGTGATCATGACCCACGGTGACGACGACGGGCTGCGCTTGCCACCCGCTATCGCGCCGCGCCAGATCGTTATTGTGCCGATGCTGCGCGATAAGCCGGAAGACGCAGAGGTTTTGGCCTATGCCAACGCCCTGGCGGCGGATCTCAACGACCTTACCGCCCTAAAGCACCCCGTGCGGGCTTACGTGGACGCTAAGCCGATCAAGTCGGCTGAGAAACGCTGGAACTGGGTGCGCAAGGGCGCGCCGGTGATCGTCGAGATCGGCCCGCGTGACGCCGCTGGAGATCAAGTGACGTTCATACGCCGTGACGCCCTGCGCGACGGTGACAAGGTTTCGATGCAAGGCGTTGATAGGTCAAAGTTTATCCTCAAGGCACCAGCCCTTTTAACCGAGATCCAACAGGCCCTATTCGACGAGGCCAAGGCGCGGCTAGACGCCAATATCATCGATGGCGTGACCGAGTTCGCCGGGGTCGAGAGCTATTTCGGTGCAGCGGCGGCCGATGATGATGAGGCCGGTGCTGCCTTCAAGGGCTGGCTCCGTGTGGCCTGGTCACGGCCCACCGGCGAGGCCCTGGAGGCGGTCATCGAAAAGCTCAAGCGCTTGAAACTGACTATCCGCAACGCTCCGCTAGACCAGCCGGCCGGCACCTTGGCACCGTGCCTCTTTACGGGCGCGCCTTCGGTCGAAACCATTCTGCTCGCGCGGTCATATTGAGCGCGGCGCCGTTCAGCCTCTGGGAGCGTAGCCTTGCTGGTCGCTACCTGCGCGGCATTAGGCACGATGGTGGCGTAGCCCTGATCTCGATCATCTCGTTCATCGGGGTGATGCTGGCAGTGGCCGTGCTCATCATTGTGATGAGCGTGATGAACGGCTTTCGGAGCGAACTGCTGGGCCGGATGCTGGGCTTCAACGCCCACCTCTATGTCGAGGGCCCGGTCCTGACCGGCGCCAACCGCGAGAACGCCGCCGAGCGACTGCGCAGCGTGCCCGGCGTTATCTATGTCGCCTCGGCGGTCGAGGCCCAGGCCATGGCGGTCGGGCCACAGCAGATTTCCGGAACCGTGGTGCGGGGGGTCAATCCGTCTGACCTGGCGGCGCTGAAGATCGTGTCTGGCAATATCCAGGCGGGTTCCTTGATCGGATTTGGCGAGGGCGAGGACGGCGGTAATCTGATCCTGCTCGGTGACCGTTTGGCCCGCACCCTGGGCGTGGGCGTGGGCGATGCGCTTAGCCTGATTTCGCCAGCCGGAGCGGCCACAGCCTTCGGCGCAGCCACCAGGCAGAAGGACTATATTATTGGCGGCATTTTTAGCGTCGGCATGAGCCAGTACGACGCCACCTATATCTACATGCCCCTAACCCAGGCCCAGCTGTTCTTTGGCCGAGGCGACAGCGCCGACGCCATTGAGGTGCGGCTAGAAAACCCCGATGATGCCAAGGGCTTGAAGCCTGCCATCGAAAAGGCCGCCGGTAGCCTCGCCATTGTCAGCGACTGGACCGATCGCAACGCCGCCTTCTTCGGTGCCCTGGAGGTGGAGCGCAACACCATGCGGCTGATCCTGATGCTGATCGTGGCCATCGCAGCGCTCAACATCATTTCTGGCCTGATTATGCTGGTTAAGAGCAAGGGTAAGGACATCGGCATTCTTCGCACCATCGGTGCGGGCCGGGGCGTGATCATGCGCGTGTTCATGATGTCGGGAGCGTCGGTTGGTGTTCTGGGCACCTTGGCCGGGGTGATTATCGGCGTGCTCTTCTGCCAGTACATCACCGAGATTCAGAAGTTCGTCGAATGGGCAACGGGCACCCAGGTGTTCAATGCAGACGTCTATTTCCTGACCCGTCTGCCGGCCAAAATCGACTGGAACGAAGTGGCCGGCATCTGTGGGCTTTCGATCCTGATGTCGTTTGTCGCCACCTTGCTGCCCTCGTGGTGGGCCTCGCGGCTCGATCCGGTTGAGGCGCTTCGCTATGAATGAGCCGACCCTGCAACTGCGCGGCCTTCGCCGCGAATACGTCACCCGGGCCGGAACCCTCACTGTGTTGCGTGGAGTGGACCTGGATCTGTTCGCCGGGGAGATCGTAGGGTTGGTCGGGCCGTCAGGGTCGGGCAAATCCTCGCTGCTACATGCGGCGGGCCTACTCGAACGGCCCAACGCTGGCACCGTTTCGGTGGCGGGTAAGGATTGCACTAAGCTGCGCGACAACGCACGCACCAAGGTGCGTCTGAATGGCGTTGGCTTCGTCTATCAGTTCCATCACCTGTTGCCCGAACTCAGCGCCAAGGAAAACGTCGCCCTGCCGGCCCAGATTGCCGGGATGAGCCGCACCGCCGCTGGGGCGCGGGCGCTTGACCTGCTGGCTGAACTCGGTCTGGAGGCTCGGGCCGATCACCGCCCGGCCCAACTGTCTGGCGGGGAACAACAGCGCGTGGCCGTGGCTCGTGCCCTAGTCAATAAGCCAAAGGTACTGCTTGCCGACGAACCAACCGGCAATCTCGACCCACTGACGTCGGAGTCCGTGTTTGGCTCGCTAAAGTCGCTGGTGAAAGGGCAGGGGGTCGCCGCCCTGATTGCCACCCACAATTTTGAACTGGCACGCCACATGGACCGGGTCTTCGCCTTGAAAGACGGCCAACTGGAGCCCTGGGCCGGTTAAGGGATGTCGCCTCTGGAGAGGCTATGGTCTCGACAGTCTCCGCAATCCCACAGCCACAATAGCATTCCCAACCCTGGCGACGGTCATCCTATCCTTGAGGGCAACGATCACAGCGATGCGCGAGGTGGATTGCCAATGAGAACAAAACATGAAAGAACAAAATAAGAACTACGGAGGAGTTTATGTCTCGCATCGTTCACGACACACTATCGCTTGTATCTGTCACCGGCTTCGTCTGGATGATGTGTTCGGTGGCGCATCTGGTTGGATGAGTCGTCCACAGGTATGAGGATTGGCTCGGATGGCAACAGTGGCGGAAGGGTTTGTGCATCTTCGGGTGCGCTCGGCCTATTCGCTGCTGGAGGGTGCCATCAAGGCTGATGCGATCGGGCGGCTGGCCGCGGCGGCCGCCATGCCGGCGGTGGCCCTAACGGACCGGGCCAATCTGTTTGGCGCGCTAGAGTTTTCGGTCCTCACGAAGGACGATGGCATCCAGCCTATCGTCGGTTGCGCCCTACCGGTCACTGACATTGGCGTCGCTCAGCCGGAACGCTGGGCCCGCTGTCCCACCATCGTGCTGTTAGCCCAGAACGAGGCCGGTTGGCTGAACCTGGCTTGGCTGTCGTCCCAGGCATTTTTGCGCGCGGATGACACGGCTGAGCCTTCTGTGCCGTGGGGCGAGGTCGCGAGGCGGTCAGAGGGTTTGATCCTGCTGTCGGGTGGGACCGATGGACCAGTCGATCCGCTGTTCGCTGCCGGTCAGGCGGCTGCCGGCGGTGAGGCACTGGCCACGATGGCGGCGGCTTTCTCCAATCGCTTTTATATCGAACTTCAGCGCCATGGCCTGCCATCGCAGGCGGCGGCTGAGCCTGGGCTGGTGGCCTATGCCTACGAGCACGACCTGCCGCTGGTTGCGACCAACGACTGCCAATTCGCCACTCTAGATATGCACAAGGCGCATGATGCCCTGCTGTGTATCGCCGACGGGGCTTTCGTGGGTCAGGACGAGCGGCGACGGCTGAGCGCCGAGCACTGGTTCAAGCCGGCGCAGGAGATGCGGCGGCTTTTCGTTGATCTACCCGAAGCCTGCGACAATACCCTGGATATCGCTCGCCGCTGCGCCTTCATGGTGCTGAAGCGTGACCCAATCCTGCCAAGTTTCCCAACCCAGGCCGGCCGTACCGAACAGGAGGAACTGGCTCACCAGGCGCGGGAAGGCCTGCGCGCCCGACTGGCACATATCGAGCTGGCGTACCCTGAACAGGATTATTGGGACAGGCTGGAGCGCGAGATCGGCGTGATCTCGTCCATGGGTTTCTCTGGCTACTTCCTCATCGTCTCGGACTTCATCAAATGGGCTGTGGCCCAACGCATTCCCGTGGGGCCGGGCCGGGGTTCGGGGGCCAGTTCCCTGGTGGCGTGGTCGCTGATGATCACCGGTCTCGATCCGCTGCGTTATGGCCTTTTGTTCGAGCGGTTCCTCAACCCAGAGCGCGTGTCCATGCCCGACTTCGACATCGATTTCTGCCAGGAGCGGCGGGAAGAGGTGATCACCTACGTTCAGCAGAAATACGGCCGCGACCGGGTGGCCCAGATCATCACCTTCGGCACCCTGCAGGCCCGCGCCGTGCTGCGGGATGTGGGCCGCGTTATGCAGCTGCCGCTGGGGCAGGTCGACCGTCTAGCCAAGATGGTGCCGAACAACCCGGCCAACCCCGTCACTCTGGCCCGCGCTATCGAGATCGAGCCTCGGCTGCAGGAGGCCAAGCGCGATGACGCTTCCGTTGCCGAAATGCTGGAGATCGCCCTGCGCCTGGAAGGGCTTTACCGTAACGCCTCGACCCACGCTGCCGGGGTGGTGATCAGCGACCGGCCTTTGACCGAGCTGACACCGCTTTATAAGGACCCTCGCGCCGAACTGCCGGCCACTCAGTTCAACATGAAATGGGTCGAGAGCGCCGGTCTGGTGAAGTTCGACTTCTTGGGCCTAAAGACCTTGACCGTGCTCGACCGCGCCTTGCGGTTCCTGGAAAAGCGCGGCGCGGGGATCGTGCTAGACGCCCTGCCGCTGGATGACATGCCCAGCTATGAGCTGATGGCCTCGGGCCAGACCCTGGGTGTGTTCCAGCTGGAAAGCCAGGGCATGCGCGACATCCTGCGCCAACTGCGGCCCGCCTCGCTGGAAGAGGTTACCGCTCTGATCTCGCTGTACCGGCCCGGGCCAATGGACAGCATTCCCGAGTATGTCGATTGCAAGATGGGTCGCCGGCCGGTGGATGTGGTCCATCCGCTGCTTGAGCCCGTGCTGGCCGATACCTATGGGGTGATCGTCTACCAAGAGCAGGTCATGCAGATCGCCCAGATCCTGGCCGGCTACAGCCTGGGCGAGGCCGACTTGCTGCGGCGCGCCATGGGCAAGAAGAAAAAGTCGGAAATGGACCAGCAGCGGGCTCGGTTCCTGACCGGTGCCGCCGAGCGTGGCCTGACCGGCGAGACCGCCAACCTGCTGTTCGACCGGATGGAGAAGTTCGCCGGCTACGGCTTCAATAAGGGCCACGCCGCACCCTATGCCTTGATCGCGTACCAAACAGCCTGGATCAAGGCCAATGCGCCGGTCGAGTTTTTCGCGGCCTCAATGAGCCTCGATATCTCCAACACCGACAAACTGGCGGTGTTTTATCAGGACGCCCGTCGCTTCCAGGCCCCGGTGGCCGCGCCCGACATTAACCGCAGTCAGGCTGATTTCGCCGTCGAAGACGGTGTGGTGCTCTATGCTCTGGGTGCGATCCGCAACGTCGGCCAATCCGCCATGGAGCAAGTGGCCGCCGTCCGGGCTGAAGGCGGGCCGTTCCAGGATATCTTTGATTTCGTCGAACGGGTTGATCCGCGCCAGATCAATAAGCGGGCCCTGGAAGGCCTAGCGCGCGCGGGTGCCTTCGACTCCATCCATCCCAATCGCGCCCAGATCCTTGCTGGGGCCGAAATGCTTATGGCGCATGGTCAGAGCTTGGCGGCGGATCGAGCCAGCGCCCAGGTCAGCCTGTTTGGACTGGATCAGGCGGATGCGTCCCGGCCGCGCCTGCCGCGCACCGAGATGTGGACCCAGACCGAGCGGCTCGACGAAGAACTTTCTGCGGTTGGCTTCTACCTGTCGGGTCATCCGCTTGAGGACATGATGGAACTGCTGCGTCGCCGCCGCACCTTGCCTCTGACCGATGCCTTAGCCGCCGCCGAGAATGGGGCAGAGGCCTTCCGCATGGCCGGGATCGTGCGTCGCCGCCAGGAGCGAGCCCAGGCCAGTGGCCAGCGCTTTGCCTTCGTTTCGCTATCTGATCCCACCGGTGAATATGAGGTGCTGTTCCCGCCCGAGGCCCTGGCCAAGTGCCGCGATTGCCTGGAGCCGGGCAAGGCAGTGGCTATCACGGTGCGGGCCAAGCTGCGCGATGGCGAGGTTCGGTTCTTCGGCGATAGCGCCGTGCCGATCGAACAGGCCGCCGATCAGATCACCGCCGGTCTGCGGGTCTTCGTCTCGCCGGGTGCGGTGGAAATGGAGGCGCTGAAAGCCCGCTTTTCCAAGGCCGTCATCGACAAGGACAGTCGCCGCAGTGGCGGAGAAATAACCCTGGTCGCCGCACTGAGCGCCGGTCGCGAGGTAGAGATCAAGCTTCCGGGGCGTTATTGCCTAGACTCGGCTCTGAGAGGTGCGTTGAAAACTGCGCCGGGCGTGGCCTATCTAGAGGAAGCCTAGATATGGCGAACGCTGCGGACCAAGATGGCAATCGCTCGCACGGCGAGCCTTTGGGCATGATTAAGGCCTCGATGATCTACCGCTGCGCCAGAGCCTATTTGATCTCAACCACGCCCTGTTCCCTCGGCTGTCGGAGTAACTAAGACCTTGGGCGCGCCGAAACAGATCATTGACGACCGGCTGTTTGTCGACGGTATCGCATTCCGCTGGAGCGAGCGCCGCGCGCCTCAGTGGTCGCCGAGGCACGGCTGGGTCGGGCTGGTCATTACCGTGGAGCCGGTAGAAGATCCGCAAAAGGTGCTGGTGATCGAATATCCTATGCCACCGGGCTGGAAGCCAAGCGGTGTTCAGGCTCGACGCATCAAACGCCCCCCTACCGTCGATAACGGCGACTTCGCTCGCCAGGTTGGCTTGGCCCTCGCCGCAGGCTGGGACCCGGCGTCACGCGGCAAGCCGTTCGTATTCGGGGCGGAATAGGCGCGCGTGGGATCAGGCGCTTGGCTTTCGCTAACGACGGCCTGACGGTGCAAGCTAAACCGCGCTCAAAGCTTGCTTTTTTCCACCTAGCAGCCTAGACCCCACGTCATCACGCACGTGAGGCGTTCGGTTGTGGTCGGGGAGACATCCCGGTAATCACCGTTCCGGTCGGGGGAAACCCCGGGTTGCTTCACGGAGGTTCAACCGGAAAAAGGAGCAAGGCCACATGGCGCTTCCGGAATTCTCCATGCGTCAGCTTTTGGAAGCTGGCACACATTTTGGTCACCAGACACACCGCTGGAACCCGAAGATGGACCGCTACATCTTTGGTAGCCGTTCCAACATTCACATTATCGACCTATCTCAGACCATTCCGCTGCTGCACCAGGCCCTGGTGAAGGTGCGTGAAGTGGCAGCCAGTGGCGGTCGCGTGCTGTTCGTCGGCACCAAACGTCAGGCCTCCGATCCGGTCGCTACGGCGGCCAAACGCTGCGCCCAGTACTATGTAAATCACCGCTGGCTCGGCGGTTCGCTGACCAACTGGCGCACCATTTCGGGCTCAATTACCCGTCTGCGCGAACTGGAAGGCATCCTCGACGGCGACTCCAGCGGCCGCACCAAGAAAGAATTGCTGCAGCTGACGCGCGAGCGCGAAAAGCTGGAACTGTCCCTGGGCGGTATCAAGGACATGGGCGGTATCCCCGACCTGATGTTCGTGATCGACACAAACAAGGAAGCGATCGCCATCCTGGAAGCCCGCAAGTTGGGCATCCCCGTCATCGCCGTGCTCGACACCAATTGCGATCCCGATGGCATTGCCTTCCCGATCCCGGGCAATGATGACGCGGCCCGCGCCCTGCAACTGTATTGCGACCTGATCGCTGACTCCGTGCTTGACGGTCTGGCCGCTGGCCAAGCTGCCTCGGGCGTGGATCTGGGCGCTTCGGTGGCCCCGATCGAACCGACACTGGCCAAGACAATGACGCCGGAAGCCCCGGTCGAGGTGACCGCTGCGGAAGTTGAAGCCCTTGCTGTTGCCATGGAAACTCCGGCCGCCGCCGCTGAAGTTGCAGCCGAACCTGTGGTTGCCGCGGAAGACGCCAGCGATACCGTCGTAGAAGAACCTGCTTCGACCTAAACAACCGGCTTTCGGGCCATTACCCATGCTGGCCGCTCCTGCCCGGATCGGTCGGCGAACCCTTTAATCTGGAGAACGAGCATGGCTGAAGTTACGGCTGCGCTGGTAAAGGACCTGCGCGAAAAGTCCGGCGCCGGCATGATGGATTGCAAGCGTGCCCTCGTCGAAAACGACGGCAATATGGAAGCCTCGATCGATTGGTTGCGCACCAAGGGCCTGAGCAAGGCTGCTAAAAAGGCTGACCGCGTCGCTGCCGAGGGCCTCGTGGCCGTCGCCCTGCGCGCTGAAGGTGCCGGTTTCACCGGCGCCGTCATTGAACTGAACGCCGAGACCGACTTCGTCTCGCGCAATGACAAGTTCCAGGAAGCCGCTCGTACGGTCGCCTTGGCGGCGCTCGACGCCGATCACGGTCCGGAAGCGGTTACCGCCGCCAAACACGAAGACGGCACGGTCGGTGACATGATCACCAACCTGATCGCAACCATCGGCGAAAACATGCTGGTGCGCCGCACCGCCAAGTTCACAGTCGGCAAGGGCGCGGTGGCGGCCTATGTCCACAACGCCACGGCCCCGGAACTTGGCCGCATCGGTGTTCTGGTGTCGGTCGAGGGCGAGGGTGACCAGGCCAAGCTGCAGGAACTGGGCAAGAAAATAGCCATGCATGTGGCAGCGACCGCTCCGCTTTCGCTGTCGTCGGAAGACCTGGATCCGGCTGCGATCGAGCGCGAGCGTGCGGTCCTGACCGAAAAGGCCCGCGAAGACGGTCGGCCCGAAAACATGATCGACAAGATTGTTGACGGCCAGATCGCCAAATTCCAGCGTGAAGTGGTGCTGCTTGAACAGCAGTTCGTCATGAACCCCGACCAGACCGTCAAGGCGCTGGTCGCCGAGACCGGCAAGCAACTGGGTTCCGATATCAAGGTGACCGGGTTCGTGCGCCTGGCGCTGGGTGAAGGGGTCGAAAAGAAGTCGGAAGACTTCGCCGCCGAGGTGGCCGCCGCCGCTGCCGGCCAAGCCTAAGGCTCAATAGCTGACAAGGTTGTGCGGCGCGTTCGACGCGCGCCGCACAACCTGCTTATCTATGCGCTGCATACGACTCTCGCCCTGACCACGAGCAAAACCGCCATGTCTGCTGCGCTCCGCTACAAACGTGTCCTGTTTAAGGTCTCCGGCGAAGTGCTGATGGGCGACCGTGCCTATGGTATAGATCCGGAAACGGTCAGTGCTGTGGCCCGCGACGTGGCCGAGGTGCTGAAAACCGGCGTTCAGCTTTGTCTGGTGATCGGCGGGGGTAATATCTTCCGGGGCGTCGCCGGTGCCGCGCGCGGCATGGATCGTGCCAGCGCCGATTACATGGGTATGCTAGCAACGGTCATGAATGCCCTGGCCATGCAGGACGCCCTTGAGCGCATTGGCGTTTCGACGCGTGTCCAATCCGCCATCCCCATGTCGACCGTCTGCGAGCCCTACATTCGGCGCCGTGCCGAACGGCACCTGGAAAAGGGTAGGGTGGTGATTTTCGCCGCCGGAACCGGTAGCCCGTTCTTCACCACCGACACCGCCGCCGCCCTGCGCGCGGCCGAAATGAACTGTGACGCCCTGCTCAAGGGTACCAGCGTCGATGGGGTCTATACCGCCGATCCCAAGAAGGACCCAACCGCCGAGCGGTTCGACGCCCTGACCTATCTGGATGTTCTGTCCAAGGATCTACGCGTGATGGACGCATCGGCGATCAGCCTGATGCGTGAAAATGCTATTCCCGTGGTGGTATTCTCGATCCGTGAGCCCGGTAACCTGCGTGATGTGTTGATCGGCAAGGGGGTGTTTACGGTCATCGGTGAACCCGCCGAGACCTAGAAGGAGCTTGAGTTGGCTGCTGCTGAAAAACCCGTACTATCCCGCTACCATGAACGCATGGAAAAGGCCGTTTCGGCCTTGAAGGACGAGTTCTCCTCGCTGCGCACAGGCCGCGCCTCGGCCGGTCTGTTGGACCAGGTTATGGTCGAGGCCTACGGTTCCAAAACGCCGCTGAACCAGGTTGCGGCGATAAGCGTGCCCGAGCCTCGCTCAATCAGTGTCAATGTCTGGGATAAGGGCTTGATCGTCTCCGTTGAGAAAGCCATCCGCAATGCGGGCCTGGGCTTCAACCCAGTGGTCGAGGGCACCCTTTTACGCGTGCCTGTTCCGCCGCTGACCGAAGAGCGCCGCCGTGACATGGTTAAGCTGGCGGGTAAGTACGCCGAACACCAGAAGATCGCCGTGCGCAATGTGCGCCGCGAGGCCAATGATGATCTGAAAAAGGCCGAGAAAGACTCCGTCATCAGTCAAGACGAACTGAAGCGCATGGAAGCCGAGGTGCAGAAGTTCACCGACGAAGCGATCAAGCGTGTCGACGAGAGCTTGAAAACCAAAGAACAAGAGATCATGCAGGTTTAGACGTCGCGTCGTCTGGACTAGGGAGAGAGCTGGGCACCATGACGTCACGCAACGGCGCAAAAGGCTTGCCTGCCCGGCTCATTGAGGGGTCCGGCGATCTGCACGTCGCCATCATCATGGATGGAAATGGCCGCTGGGCGACACAGCGCAGCCTACCGCGCGCTTTTGGCCACCGTGCAGGTGTTCAGGCGCTACGTCGCACGGTGCAAGCGGCACCGGACCTCGGTATTTCCTGCATGACCGTGTTTGGCTTTTCGACCGAAAATTGGCACCGTCCGGCGGCAGAGGTCTCCGAACTCATGGGCTTACTCAAGGCTTATGTTGCCAGCGATCTGGAGCAGCTCTGCAATGAGGGGGTGAGGATCAAGGTGATAGGCCGCCGCGAGGGGTTAGCCGCCGATATCCTCGATATCATTGAACAGGCGGAGCAACGCACGGCCGCCAATGATCGGTTCTTACTGCAATTGGCGTTCAACTATGGCGGCCAGGCTGACATTGTCGACGCTGCCCGTCGTCTTGCTGGCGCGGTTGCGCGCGGCGAATTGACCGCTGAGGCCCTGGATGAGGCGGCATTCGCCACCCAGATCTCGACCGTTGGCGCGCCGCCGCTTGACGCCATCATCCGCACCAGTGGTGAGCAGCGCCTGTCCAACTTCCTGCTCTGGGAAAGCGCCTATGCGGAGCTGATTTTCCAGGATGTGCTTTGGCCAGACTACGGCACCTCCGAACTTGCAGCGGCTGTGGCTGAGTTCCGCGGCCGGGAACGACGCTATGGCGGAAGCCCGGTCAATGTCCACGCCGCCGGCTAAGAAATTCAACTGGAAAAACCTAGGCGCGCGCGTGGCTTCTGGGTTCGTGCTGGTTCCGCTCGTCATTGAGGCCATCTGGTGGGACAAAAGCGGCTGGGGCGTGGTGGTCATGGCCTCCATCGCCGCCGCAGTGCTGGCCTATGAATGGGCCGTGATGAGCACAGAGCATGGCCGTAAGCGGGTCATGACCGTTGTCGTTCTGGCTGTTATTATACCGGTGGTGGTGGCCCGCTATGGCAACAGCGATCCGATCACAGGGATCCGTGCCGCATGGGCGCTTCCGACGGCCTGGGCTCTGGCGGTGCTCGGTGCGACTGTCGCGGCCCTTGCGGCCAAGGGAGCGGTCGAGCGCCGCGCCGACGCCAGCTATGGCGTGGTCTACATCGCTCTTCCCTGTATCGCTTTGGTCTGGCTACACGGCACGCATGAGGGGCCGGCCTGGACCATGCTACTGTTTATGACCACTTGGTTTGCCGACACCGGGGCCTATGCGGCCGGCAATATCTTTAAAGGCCCTAAGCTGTGGCCTCGCGTTTCGCCAAAAAAAACCTGGTCTGGATTTTTTGGTGGGCTTGTGTGCGGTACGATCGCCGCCGTTGTCGTCTGGGGGCTCAACAATATGTCCCTTACCCTGGGGGCGGCTGTGCTGATGGGTATCTTCGGTGCCCTGGCCACCATGGCGGGCGACCTTTGGGAGTCGATTTTAAAGCGCCGCTTCGGGGTCAAGGATAGCGGTGGGATCATTCCTGGCCACGGCGGCCTGCTTGATCGTGTCGATGGCCTGTTGTTTGCCGTTATCGTGGTTAGTGCGGCACGGTTGATCGTGCTGCTGGGCTGGGCCCGCTGATCATGGCGCGCAAGGCGGTTCTGCTCGGCTCCACCGGTTCGATCGGGGTCTCCACACTAGATTTATTTGAAGCTTCCGGCGCAGCCGTTGAGATCCTGGCTTTGACCGCGGGCAGCAATGTGGCCCTGCTGGCGGAACAATCCCTCCGCTGGCTTCCTCAGATCGCGGTCATCGCAGATGAGCGTCTCTTACCCCAGCTTCGCCAGCGGTTGCAGTGCAGTGGAGTGCAGGCGGCCGGCGGGGCAGGGGCCCTGGCCGAGGCGGCTTGCATGAACGCTGATTGGGTGATGGCGGCTATCGTCGGCACGGCGGGTCTTGCGCCCACCCTGGCCGCAGCTCGCTCTGGTGCAGTCGTCGCCCTGGCCAATAAGGAAAGCCTCGTCTGCGCCGGTCCGGCCCTATTGCAGGCTGCGAAGGCTGCGGGCGGGGTCGTTATTCCAGTCGATTCCGAGCATTCGGCGATATTTCAGGCCCTCGCCGGTGAAAAACCGGAACGCGTGTCGCGCCTGATACTCACGGCGTCTGGCGGTCCATTCCTGAACTGGACAAAGGCGCAGATGGAGCGCGCCACCCCGGTACAGGCGGTAGCGCATCCGAACTGGAGCATGGGCGCGAAAATTTCGATTGATTCGGCAACGATGATGAATAAAGGCCTCGAACTGATCGAGGCGGCCTACCTCTTCGATACGCCGGTGGCTCAAATCGAGGTCCTGGTTCACCCCCAGTCCATCGTCCATAGCCTCGTGGACTATGTGGACGGATCTACCCTTGCCCAGCTTGCCCCGCCCGACATGCGCGCGCCCATCGCCTATGCTTTTGCTTGGCCAGACCGGCTGGACGGGCCGGCACCAAGGCTCGACCTGGCGGCGATTGGTTCGCTGACGTTCCAGGCTCCAGACAATGACCGATTTCCCGC
>Ga0114974_10001958_pt1 | contig 16064 bp, 19 predicted proteins | sample S_130206_EF_Meta_FD_87318 | JGI IMG/M metagenome (GOLD analysis project Ga0114974, IMG submission 87318) | Freshwater microbial communities from Lake Simoncouche, Canada to study carbon cycling - S_130206_EF_MetaG | ecosystem: Environmental > Aquatic > Freshwater > Lake | place: Lake...
CCTGGGCTTATGCGCAAACTTCAATCAGTTTTTATATGCGTATGCGTATTCGGCGCTCCAGGAGGGTGAGAAGCCCCTGGCTGTCTATGACATGCAGAACTGTATTTCGCCCAGTTTCCCCCTTATCAAGAGCACATTTGCTGATATTAGCGGGGTGATATATGCGGATAGTATGGTTCCTTCTGCGACATCTCTAAAGCGTATTCAACCGAGGGTTATGGAGACGGTGAAGGGTCTCTCACTCGGTATGCTGCGCGCCACGGCCCAGAAGATTTTCCAGTGGAACTCGCAGCTGACGCCGATTGTAAAAGAGATTTTCGACAAGGCAAAGCTGCCTGGGGCCTTTGATCTCGGTATTCATATCCGTGCTGGTGATAAGATCACAACAAGGGAAATGACTTCTATTTCGATTGATAAGTATATCGCCGCCACGAAAAAGTATCAGGCTGACGCGGGCCTCGATGAGCTCCATATTTTTATTATGACGGATACGATTTCGCTGCGTTCAGCCTTTATTAAGAAGGCTGACCCGAGCTGGAAGGTGTATTATCTGCCGACCCCGCTCCCTCAGCCTGAGGGACACCTCCAGAGTGCCTTTAATAACTCGCCGCGCCGTGTGAAGATTACCGCGTACAACTATTTTATGGCGGAGCTGATTATCATGCAGAGCATCCCCGATATTCTCTGTACTCTTTCGAGCAATGTGGGCCGCTTTCTGTATTATACGGTGGAGCACTACGATGGCATCATGAGTCTTGATGCTAAGATGTCTATCATTTAATCTCAAATAATCTAGCATAGCATAATAGGATGGCCCCGACGAGGAAGCAACGTCTCTTTAATAGTCCTCGTGGCGGGCCAAAGACGAAAGGAATCAAGTACGGGACGGCGAAGAATGCGCGGAAATCCATTCAACTCATAAAAGGCCAAAATAAGACGCGGAGAAAGCGGATTGCTATGCGCATGTATTATCGCGCAAAATTCCACAAATATCAGACGCCTGGAATGCGCGCGGCTATGAAGGTATGGAAAAACTATATGGATAAGATTCCTGGGGTCCAGCGCGGCGGGAAATGCATTACAATGGAAGAAGTTGCAACTATTGTACAAGAAATGTATCCGGATGCTGACCTAGAAGATGATTTGGACTTCAGTTATGTGATAGAATCTTCTGTTCTGCTTGGTACTATCACGGATCCAGATTGTATTACCTTTCAAGAAGTGGTTCATATTCTACAGCGTTATTATAGATTTTTTACACAGGAAGAAGAGCCTGAGCAAGAGGCAAGAAACCGCCTACAGGCTCATGTTTTACCGCGTATTATCAAAAAGCAAAATCGTCTAGGAGCCATAAAGAGTCTTGGGAAAAAGAGGGGCCTTCCTGCGCAAATAAACTCTGAGCTGGCCTCGTATATTACGGGCCTTCCTGGAAATATTAACTCACAGCTAGCACAACTCAATGAAAATAAACAGCGGTTTGGGGTAAGCCTGGCCCCGAGACGTAATACTCGGCGTAGGTAGCATCACATCTTCTTCTCCACATGGGGCGTATAGAGCACATCGGAAGGCGTGAGCTTCGGATGAAGGAGCTGAATCCCTGCTGGGGAGTTGAATTTTTCAGAATCCTTATTCCAGATTTTAATAACATAGAACCCCACACGCTGTGAGCCATTCGGACCATTCATGATTTTTGGACTAATACTTAGGCCAACAATCTGGTCCTCAGGTGCCTCTGCGACTAAGCCGAGCATTGCGCCGATAATATAGGTCTTATACAAGTCGCCACCATCTTCAAACGAGCCGCGAATCGAATAACTACCGCCACGAATATTCTGGTAGTTCTCCCATAGAGGAGGCGTCGGATCCCGCATACAGAAATACATGCCGCGACGAATCTTATCACCGAGCTCCTGGAACACTGAGAGGAGTTCCGCAATGCTGGAAAGCTTCGCAATGGGCTTGAAGGTGTCCATCGTCCACCGCTTTTCCCTTGGTGCATGGAAATACAATGTCCACGTACCAGAAGGCAGCACACTGTTTATATCGATACTCATTGCTGAGAACGATTCTAAGTGTAATGTATTGTCAATTTTAAGTGCTTTGGGCTACAGTCTCTGTCTCTGTTTCCGCAACGGCATTAAAATGCTCCAGGCTATCAATCGGCACCGCAATCGTATCAGCCGTGCTTGTAATAATAGTCGCAAAATACTTGTTCGCAGGATTCAAGACAATACGAGAAGAAAGTGACCAGGCGCCGATAATATGTGCAATAGAGGGAAATGTCTCGGGATTCGAATGAAAGACACGAATCGACTCTACAAAATCCGTGAGGTCATGAACTAGTTGCTCATCGCTGACAACACCCATACTCAGAATGGGCAAGGAGCGGGCCTTGAGAATCGCCTCGATATCCTCCATGGATTGGAAATTCACAGTCCACTCAACAAAAGTCTTTGTGTCCTCTCGGTAATACCAAAGAGGGTGCGCAGAAGAAGGAGCGCCCACATTTACAGCTGCCTTATTGTAGGGCGCCGCAATGCCTTCAAAAAAGAGATTGATTTTTACACTATATGCGTTGACTAGCGTCTCCCAAATATAGTTGGCATTTGTAAGACAGAAATTCGCGGCATTGACCACTCTATTGTAGATACGAAGCAACAATAGGGCGTCCATGGAATATAGTTATATAATGTTCAAAATCCTTAGACCTTACAGAAAATACGGGGCGGGAGCGAATTTATTGGGTATAGGAGTCGGCTGAAGAGTCTTTGAATCCGAGAGAAAGATTCTGTGATCCCGAATAATGGTGCTTCCTATAATAAATAAGAAGGGAGATAGAACGAGCAGCCACGCGGTCCCGTACAGTTTTAGCTGATATAGCATAGAGACAAGCATAATACAGAAGAATCCGGTAAGTGCGTGGATAGGCAGGGTCTTATATCTGTAGTTAAACAGATCGATAAAAAATATGGCGAGAAATATCGCAGTGGTTACAGTTACTGGATTAAGGGAATCCATCTCTACTATACTGCGCGTAAATTAACCCGCAGGTTTACTCTAAGCTGCGGGTTTACTCGCGGGTTTCATGACAATACGATTCTTCTCAGGATTCCAAGTGCCAATAGGATCCATATCGAGCTCGTCATCCTCGCCCATCATAAAGACATTATTACTGGAATCGCGATAATAGGTGTTACCCTTGTATTCGAACTCCTCCAACTCCTCGGACTCCTCAGCCTCAACCTCCTCAGCCTCCTCAGCCTCCTCCTCAGCCTCAACCTCCTCCTCAACCTCGACCTCCTCCTCAGCCTCCTCCTCAGCCTCCTCCTCAGCCTCCCCAAGCGGATACTCGTCGACACGAGAAGCCCCCATCTCCTCGGCCTCCAGCGCCTTCTTAGCATCCTTATTGAGCAGAAGACGGTCCGCAGCACTCAGCGGATTCGCCTCGCTGAGAACAACCTCTCTCTTCGGTACAACCTCGATTCCATGCATGGGATTCAGTGGAAGAATCGAGGCCACCGCAGGAGGCTGATTCCGGAGAACAGACATATTCCTACGCAGCTCCTCCACCTGATTCGACAGAGTCTCCAACTTCTGTAGAATAACCGCATTCCCCGGCTGGCTCGTAACCGGTACCGTGGTGTTCAACGAGCCGTACGAGGGCCACGCAGGAATCTGCTGCGGCAAAGGCATCCCCACCGGGCCATTCGAACCGTTCAGCACCTCTTGAAGGCCATCGAGCTTAGAAGCAAGGCTACGAAGCGTGTCACTTAGCGAGAACTCAGACATAGTTTCTATGCGTTCCCTACAGGTCCCCGGCCTACTCAATTTTTACTGCCGTGAAAGCCCCGTAAATCCCCCAATCTTAATATTCATAACCGTGTCAAGAGTCGATTCCTTATCCTTCAGTGGCTTGCTGCGCTTCAGGCGCAGACCCTCTTCCACAGAACGCTGCGGCAGAACAGGCAGGCCCGCAGCCTTCGAAGTTGAATCGAAGAAATCAATGGGCTTCGTATCAATCGAACCAAGAATACTCACCATTGGCGGCATGTGAAGGTCGACGCGCACCTTCTTACTCAGGAGGGTCGCACGAAAGACATCGATGCTCATGGGCCCCCCAAAGACATTCAGGCACTCTCTCGCAGGAGCAGGAAAAATCTGCCCGATTCCCTGCTGGTCATAGACGCGATGAAGCAGCGCCATCCTCTCCCAGCGCACATGAGGGTCGATACCCTCCTTCAGCAGGTAGGCCACGCCACACTCGGGCGAACAAAAGTTCCCATAGACATTATAAATCCCATTCACCTCTCTCTCAGGAATAATACACGGTTGGTGGCCAAAGGGGTGGACGCACCAAAAGCACGCAATATCAGTCTTCTCAGGCAACTTCTTCGCATCATGAACATCCTTGAACTGAACCATCAGATTCATCTTCGTAAAGCAGGGCATAGGCTTCGCTTCCACGGGCTCTGCCGCAGCTGGCGCATCGACCTTCTTCTGCGCCGCCGCTGCTGCCGCTGCCTCTAGTTGCTCTAAAGGCTCCTGTGCCTCTGAGAAGACATCATGGGTGGAAGCATCGTATGGCTGTGGCTCCGCCCCCTCCTCCGCATGAAATGTAATGTCTGTGGGGCGAATCCCCAGATGTACAATGAGCGGGCGGCGCGGCTCCGCCTGAAAGGAGCCCTCGATTCCCTGGGGAGTTACGACGGCAATAATCTTCACAGGCTTCTTATTCGTCCCCTTCTTCTTCGGAGCCACGACCACAGTCTCCTGAACTGGCTCCACAACTTCGGTCTTCTTCTTATTAGACTTGCTGGGGCGCATTTTCCTACTATACTCATACCGCACTACAAAGTTTAAGCCGTTTTCTAAAATCATGGTCTAAACCCCCAGCTATACCTTACAATAATGAACGGTCTAGGATTACCATATAGAATAGAAAATATCTTACAAACAATGGTCGAGTCGCCCCAGGCGCGCTCCCATCTTCTCTTGATTGGTCCTCCAGGGTCCGGTAAAACGACATCGGCCAGAATATTTGTCCAAGCCCTCCATGGCGCCGCGGTAAAATCGTCGAAATCCTCCTCGTTTTTTGGCAGAGCCCTTTTCTTGAACTCAAGTGATGAGCGCGGACTGGAGGCTGTGAGAGGGCGCGTATATCCCTTTATCCGTTCTTCCTTCGACTCCCTCTTTGTTTCAACTGGGCCGAAGGTCATCATTTTCGATGAGGCCGAGACCTTAACGGACCAGGCGCAGATTGCGCTCCGTCCTCTCCTCGACATGAATCCTCAGAAGATTCTTATTATCTTTCTGTGTAACTCGGTTTCGAGGATTCATCCCTCGATTATTCACAAATTCACCGTGATTCCCTTTGAAGCCCCTACTCTGAACGATTTCCAGCTGCGTATTGAGAATATCATGGGGGATGAGACATGTAAGTCGATGGCGGGTATTGATATTCAGTTTCGCCGCGGCGATATTCGATTCTTCCTATTAAATCCTGGCCGGTATCAGGACTGTGCGAAGTTTTGGCATCAATGTATGACGGTACATCCGTCACAGTTACATGCGAAAATAGAGCAGGCGCTCCCAAAATGGGTATTCTTGGAGCTGGCCATGTTCTGTCTTTGTATTGCGAAGATAACTGGCACATTTACCTTCGAGGCGCTTCAAGAGATGCTGCGGATTAGTGATACCGACCTTCTTCGCTGCTGCTCGTCAAAGGTTCGCGCAAACCTCTTAACAAACTGGTTTGACAGCCACATCCGTATAAAATTGGAGGATATGTCGGCCACTTAAGCGGTACATGGACACCTTGAACTTTACTCCCCTTCGTATCTCTACCCTTGTTACTACGGGGCATCTCGGGTCGACAATCAATCTGGGGAAGCTGTTTGAACAGGTAAAAGAGATACTGATTCCGATCGGCTACATGGGGGAGGGCTTTATGAAGATGGAGCATGAGACAAAGGTGATTGGACACTCGGCGCGTGATATGCTTACCAAGCGCCGAGTGAGTGACAAGACATTCTTCAATCAGAGCACGATTGTCATTCGGAAGCACAGGGGTGCGACGGATGAGCTTAAGGAGGTCAATATTAAGCTGTTCGCAAATGGCGGGTTTCAGATGACGGGCGTGACGAGCGAGGAGTTCTCGAGGAGCGTCTTGGAGTTCATGTTAGCTGCGGTTGCGGGGCTACGGGAGCAGGTGTCCGAGCAGCCGCTTCGTATTCACCGCTTTTCGATTCAGCTGCTGAACTCCGACTACAAGGTGGGCGCACTTATTAAGCGCGCCGAGCTCCATCGCATTCTGTGCCAGCAGTATCGCCTTTCGAGCACACTGGAGACGACGATTTACCAGGGCGTCAATACGAAGTATTATTACAACGAGGCATACGAAGAGAAGCGAGGGATTTGTACATGCCCGAGATTCTGTAATGGCCAGGGAGACGGTACGGCAATCGGGAACTGTAAGAAGATTACGATTGCGGCATTTCAGACCGGCAGTATTATCATTACCGGCGCAAGAAATAAGGCGCAGCTCGACGAGGCCTATGGATTCATGAATGGGGTTTTACATACGCATAAGGATTCGGTGACAAAAGCTCCGGCAGCGCCTATTCCTGCGTAAAATAGTTTGTTGTGCTTTCCCAGAATCAGCCAGAATCATGTCCGCCCCTCCCCCTACTGCTGTAGTTCCGGCGACGAATCCTACTACGGCGAGCCCCATCCCTTCGGCGCAGGTCCTTGTTCACGCTGCGAAGCTGTCTCTTGAGCAGGACAAGCCCATCCAGCTTGACTACTACAAGGACACGGAGAACCAGAAGGCATTTTTAGGTGAGGACCAGGAGACGAAGGAGAAGATGCTGATTAAGTCGAACGAGGAGTTCACCAGCCTTGTCCAGAAGGTGTACAAGGTGCTGGAGGACTACATTATCACCACCGAGAACTCCATTTACATTGTGAGTGGCAAGATCCAGAAGCGCCGCATCCAGGCCCCTGCGCTCCGTGGCTTCTAACACCTCGATTTCGTAATTTTTAACTATAGTCGCTCTGAACCCTATATAGAATATGGAGTTCACTGCGCCCGCGTCATCCGGCTTTACGATATATGGAAAGAGTAGTTGCCCGTATTGTGAGAAAGTGAAGGGGCTTCTTGCCGAGTATAGTGAGGCATTTGTATATGTGAACTGCGATGAGTATCTTCTAGAGGACAGAGATGCGTTTCTCGAATTTATAGAGAAGTTGGCTGGAAAGCAGCATAAGACATTTCCCATGGTATTTGAGTCGAAGCAATTCGTGGGAGGCTATACGGATACTATTAAAATAATGCTCGATAGGCATGATAAGTAAATAACTTCTTTTTCTATTGTAGAATGGCCCGTGGACGCAAGAGCAAGAGCAGAAGCCGCAAGAGCAGCCGCAAGGCGCGTAAGAGTATCCGTCGGGCGCGCGGAAAGCGCTGCTGGTCCGGTGGGTCCCATCAGCTGGTGTTTCCCGCGCCGGTTGAGAATGCGAGCTATGAATCGAGTTTTAGTTCCCCGAGCAAGATGATGCTGAGCCAGGGCAATGAATACCAGTCCCTTCATGCTGGCCAGCACGGGGGTGCCGTTGCGATGAACCTCGCGCCTGCACCGCCCGGCTACACGGGAGTTCTTGAGGATGGGCTTCGCGGCCAGGCGGCCATCACTCCTATTGACCAGTCACTGAAGTCTATCGTGGGCATGAGCGACCAGGCGGGTGGTGCGAGAAGACGCCGTCGCGGAACAAAGCGTTCCAAGCGCTCCAAACGTGGAACGAAACGTGGGCGCAAGCTTATGGGAGGTGCTAACTCGCAGAAGGCGAGTAGTGCGGGCTCAGCTAACACGCGCAAGGCTAGCACTCCTGCGGCGGCTAACTTGAAAAAGCTCGCTGCGACAGCACAGGCTAACTTAAGCAAACTGGCTGCGAGCCAGGCTAAACCCTCTATAAATCCTGGCAACGTGAGCAAACTCGCTGCTACCGCGCAGACGAACTTGAGCAAACTCTCTTCTGTGGTTCAGGCGAACTTGGGCAAACTAACTACTGCGATAGGCCAGGGTGGCGGCGCAGCGGTTTCCCTCGCCAATGCGCAGAACTTTGGCGCACCGGGAATGCTCCTCAGCCCCGGTCAGGAGGCAGCCGCTCTCGGCGGCATGAACCCTGAGTGGAAGCTCGCCATGGACCCTGCTTCCTTCGCGCCGAATCTAAGCAAATAGGCTCTTCAGCTGAGCAGCCTTATTCTGTAAGACAAGCCGCTCGGCGGCCATAACTATAATCATCACTGTAACGTGAAGGGCGCCGCGCCCTCCACTTTTCTGTGGCATACCCTCTCCGGGAATCCGAAGCACTTCCCCATTCTGCGTACCCGCCGGAATCACCACTGCGAGGCCATTCGGATGCGCCGGATGTGTTGGAATGGTCTCCGTACAGCCGAGTAAGGAAGAAGAAAGAGAAATCTGAACAGTTGCCTCTAAATCGTCCGTGCCGGTCACCCTTCGAAACTGAATGGTTTCATCCGCCTCTTGAAGATTAATATGAACATCGCCGGGCTCCGAATACTCCGCCTGATCCGAACACTCTTTTGAAAAGAGAAGAGTCTCCCCCGGCCGCATCCCAGGAAGAATCTTGGCCGTTAAAGATTTCTCCTGCGCCTTGAACTTCTTCCCACCGCAGGGACTACACGCAACCGCCACCCGCTTTCCGGTAGAACCACACTCCTCGCATGGTCGCTGCATCTGCGCCATCATGCCCGGGCCAATCATCATCATCTGAGTCTTTGTACCACTTCCATTACAGCCTCCGCATGTTTCGTACTTCTCTGCGCCCGAACCCTTACATGTCTCGCAAAACTTCTGCCGCTCAAACTTGATATGGAGCTCCTTGCCATGAAAGAAGTCCGCAAGACTGATGGGTATCTCGTGAACCTTCGGAGGACCCTTTGCGCCAGGAGGCGCCTGCTGCCTGGGTCCAGGCCCCCGAGGCCCAAACATTCCAAAGAGATTTCCAATATCAAAGGGTACACCTCCACCTCCACCCCCGAATGGGTTTCCCCCCATATGAAACGGCATGCCCCCACCAAAGGGGATGCCATCCGAGAAATCCTGGGGCGCCTCCGTGGACTCCTGCCCGGTCTGGTCGTAAATCGAGCGCCTCCGGTCATCGCTCAGAATCTCATATGCCTTCTGAAGCTCCTTGAACTTCTCCGCGTCACCGCCCTTGTCAGGATGATGCTCAATCGCCAACTTTCTGTATGCCTTCTTTATATCACTCGCATCGGCGGACCTGGGCACTCCGAGTGTGTCATACAAAGATGGCATCCGTCTTCTATTTAGTGCGTCCACTTGTTTAGACCTTCTTATTGTAAACCCCCCGAGTGCCTAAGAATAGTGTCCCATATATTTCAACAGGATGGCCCTGGAGAGTAGTCTTGTAGGGCAAGAAGAAACTATCCAACTGCTGAATACGGTGCTGCGAGATCCGCCGCACCTATTCATATCAGGAGGATACGGTTCTGGAAAATCAACCATTGTACGAGAGTTCTTGGCCACATACTATTCCAGTCATAAGATATCTATTTCGGATCCTGAATGGGTGCTCTGGCTGTCTTCGGAGCAGGACCGTGGCATTCATTGCGTGCGGCAGTCCGTGGCCGAATTTGTCCGACACAGCTCCGCGCGAGAGGGCGTGTATCGCTTCATCGTCGTCGATGATGCTGACTCGCTCCCTATTATCTCGCAGCAGGCACTGAGGCGCCCGATGGAAACTCATTCACATACCACCCGGTTTATCTTTGTTAGCCGGCATATAAGCGACCTTATCAAGCCACTGAAATCGAGATGCCTTCATGTGGAACTCGACACGATTTCTCCGATGATTCTGGTGAAGCATTTTTGTGGTCAAAATGGCTGCGTTAACTTGGAGATAGAGCCACCTGCGATTGCGATGTTTATAAGTATAGCCCAAACTCCTACGGAGATTCGGCATATTTGTGAGATTCTGTGCTGTTTTTACAGAAAGTCTGGAAAGAAGAATATAACATCGGGCGACATTCTTTCGCTATTTGCGTCCCCGTCATTTTCGATGTGTGTCGATATTCTGCGCGCATACATTCGGAAAGACAAGGAGGCGATGATGAAGCATTTTATGGATATTTGGTCTACGGGAATATCGTATGAGGATTTCCTACATGAACTTACATCTTCCGTGAAGCAAATAGGGTTCATTCCTCCTTCGACGAATCAGGCGATTTATCAGGTGATTTTAAAGGGCTGGATTTCATTTGCGCAGGGTAAGACGCACACGCTCGATTTAATGCGCCTGTTTTTCGTTTAATGGGCTTTACCGTGTTGTGCTAATAAAATTGATGATTTCTATTTGCTTCTATAAGAAGTAGCATAACATGTCTGCGTGTTTTCAGAATGCGTGGCTCCTACTCCATGGGCTTTCGACGCCTATTATAACCTTTCGTGAGCGGCCTTGTATGCCTGCGAAGGGTTTCCTTCTGTTGGAAAAAGACGATTGTTCATCGGTGAAGGTTCTCTGCGCAAATAGGACGATTGTGGAGTGGTTCAAGGACGGGACTGTCCACGAAACTCTCCAGAACGGGGATACAACAATCTTTCCAGCAAAACCGACCTACTCGAGCTTTGCGCGCGGTTCTTACACATTTGCGAACTTCTTTATGGGCTATTTGAGTTTTGAAGGGCGGACGCATAGTAACTACTTTGAATTTCATCGGGGCGGTGCGGTTATTTATCGCAACAGCGGCATCAGCTTCTTATGGAGTCCGGAGTTTCCAGCAAAGGAAGTAGAGGGTACCTTGAGCCATTCAATCTTCTGCGATTTCGACGAGGATAACTTCTGGAGCTGCGAGCGCCGAGACAGTTATTCCTAATACGCATAAAGTAACTTTCGCACAACACGGTAGGAGAATGACCAGTCAATATAAAAAGCTGTTTCGAAAAGAGCCCCCAAAAGAGCTGGTAGAGCAGATTCTCCGGTCTACTGGTCTTCTAGGTCTACATGACCTGAGGTGGTTTACAAAAGAGGAGCTCGTGCTAGAAAATCACGAAGAATGGCTGCCACTCCTTCAGCCTTTTTATTTACCTTGTAAGGCCAAGCGATTTCTCGATACGACTTTAGACACAAACCGCCTGATTACTATTCTGCGGCACTGTATACGAGTTCATGGCTACGATTTATCGGTACAAGAGCGGCTCTATAAGGATAAGAAGCATTCCCTGTATCAGCTACAGCCGACGCAGTCCTATAAGGACTTGAGCGGCTCGACCCTGGAGGTGAGCTTTGAATAGGCTCGCACGCCAATAAGTCAACGATTTTTTTCTGTAAAACAGAAAGAAATCCATGAACTTTCCCTATCTTCTCTACAAGTCGCATGAGCCCGCCCTTATAAAGGCATTTGACGCATCGAATCTCTATCCTGAAGTCGACTCTATTACACATTCCGATATGATAGCTACGGGGGGCACCATTCATAGCTCAAGAGTGAAAATAAGTTTTACTGCGAAGAAGGGCCTCTTTATCCGATATTATATGTATGTTCCGGGTTCAGATGTGTTCAGGCAGCACTATCTTAGCAATGACGAGAAGGCCGCTGTCCAAACGTGGCTAGATGCCATACATGGTTCAGAGGCTTCTCTTAAAAAGGCTGCTGACAACAAGGTCTGAGCTGAGAATCTGCTCCTCGCTCATGCGTAGGAACCAGCCGAACGCGCGCCGCTCCTGTATCTCGGGCCAAGGAATGGGGACATAGACCGCCTCGCAGGTCAGGTCAAAATGTACGCCGCCGTCCTGTCCCGCTGCTAGTAAATCCTCGATTTGAATACGGCGTCCTGCCGACCCCTTGCGCCCCAGCTCGGCCATCGGGCGGACCTCAATGGGCTCCTGGCGCGCATCCGCATCCTTAATAGCATCTAGAGCATCAGACATTTGGTCGCGGCGGAACTCGGCGCCTCCTGCTCGCTTTTCGAGACGCGCGCGGACTTTGTGTTCCCAATCCACCCAGGTAGGGTGTTCGGGAATAGGCGACCATGCGACACGGAGGGAGGGCGCAGAAGTGCCCCCGTCACCCACGAAAGTCACCTCATCGTCGGAGCCGAAGAGTACTACATGCTTTGGCAGAGGCCCCATGGGCTTCAACCAGAGTGTAGCGGGGCTGACCCAGAGGCCCCCCCATTTTGCGAGCACGGCGGCGCGAATCCAATTCAGCTCGGGCTCACGAACAATGGCCTGGGGATTCTGGAGAGGGGTGGGCAGCGCCTGCCATCCTCCGAGCCGTACTGCGAGATCGGACAGGCCGCCAATGACATCTATACGGTAGTCGGCACCGTTCATCTTCACGCAGGTCTCATAACAGAGATTCAAGAAAGGGACATTGATGACGCGGGAAGAACGCTCCTCGAAGGCCGTCCAGCGACGGGAATTCACCTCGGAGTCATTCAGGTAGACCCACAGGGTGGGGAGCTTGTCCCCCTCGTTTAAGATGCGGCGATTCTGCATATGGTCTTCACTGCGTATCGTAGAAGTGACATAGATTCCTCCAAGGATTGTTGTCATAAGGAGTACACTTATGACGACAAGCTGAATTGTTTCGTCCTTCACCATTCCTGTTTGGGGCATAGAAAGAGGAATCACTTATTTGTGATAACAAGCCGTTTCATTCGTTCGAAATACTGGGCGCCGAGGGAATCTTCTTGGGCTGCTCGGAGACGTCGCTGTTCTTCTCGCTTGGCTGCGGCTGCTTCCGCGGCCATAACACCGGCCATTTCCTGGTTTGAAAGAGGTGCTGGAGCTTGTTTTCTGCTGGAGGAATACTGGTCAAAGGACCTCGCTTCGACGCGAACATCTGAAACCTGATTTGTTATCATATTTTCGCTGGTGTACGCGTTCTTGAGATCCGTGAATTTCATGGAGGCGCCCACGGCCGCCGTGTAGCTGCCGCCCCCGCTGCGGCCCAGTTCCACGCCCGACATGGGTGCGAGAGTCAGCGCCTCGGGCTGTCTGAGGGCCACCTCGCCGCCGGCGGCCCTCCTTTTCGCTGCCTCTTCTTCAAAGGCCTGATTGAATACATCGCGATTGAACTTGCCACCGAACTTGGGACCGGCGGCGGCGGAATCGGCTCCTTTTAGCCAGTCGCCGTAGCCGTCTTCTTCGGGGTCGGGGATGCGCGTCTGCTCAAACATTTGATTGAAGGCGTTGATATCCAGCTTCTTCGGATTCAACCGGACAGGCTGAACTATCTCCCATTGCTTGGAATCCTCCTTGCGTGTATCCTGGAGGGCATCCGGGGCGTCTACCACGCCCTCCTTCTTGCGCCCGCCCTTGATGCGGAGGAGAATCTCACCGAGGTAGGCGTGGGCTCGGGTGATGGCCTCAAACTCTTCTTCTGAGCCGCCCTTGTCGGGGTGTGCCTTCAGCGCCACACGCTTGTAGGCTTTCTTTAGCGCCTCCTCCGTAAGGGCAACTTCTTCGGTGAGTCCAAGAACTTCGAGACATTTCTGAAAATAGTTTAAGGCCTTTTCATTCCGGCGCCCCTTCATTATATGGGCGGAGGGCCGCTGCTGGAGCTGCGGCGGCTGGATATGATTCACGATCTGCGTTTGCTGCTGCGGTTGGCTGTAGCGTTGCTGGGAATGCGCTAGCATTTGGGGAGGTTGCTGGACAGCCGTCATGGCCATCTCTCCAGGAAGAGCCGCCGGCCGTTGCCCGGCGTCAACACGGGCTATATAGGCCAGTAAGTGCGAATAGACTCCACTGAGTCTTGCGGAATTCAAATACTCTTGGCCGGCCAGAAGTGTCCGAATCATTTCTGCGCGAGTTACCGGGTTCTGGATCTTTATCAAATCTTTGTATATCCGGATATGTGCCGTATTTTGAATCGCCTGTGCGTTTCCCATTAGTCAGTAAGACGAAAATGTTAGGGTAAACTTTTCCCCAGCACTTTTTCCTGAACACTGAATATATAAATGGCCTACGCGATTGAACAGGACAACTACCGCTCTAAGCGCTCGTATGTATCTACAGGCCCCTTTAACGGTAGCATCTATTCTTATGTTAGCGCTCTGAATACTAGCAACTTCAGGCAGGAGGGCAAGCTTGTGGCGATTACCGCAAGCCCTGCAGGCGTCACCCTTAGCGCGACAAACTGCCCTGCGGGTCGTGTGCTCCGTGAGAATGGTCGTAAACTGTATCCTGGCGTGAACCCTGGACTGCTTAGCGGCGACACGTACCAGGGCACGGCAAACTTTCAGGGTGCTACCGAGGCCGCGAACCATATGTGGGTGGGCGTGTTTGATGCTGTGACGGGCGTGAAGGGCTTCATTAACCCCAATGCGGCCACATTTACGGTCTACAACTCCGACAAGTCTCTGGAGGTCGTTGATATTTATGAGACGAACGGTACGGGTGTCTTTAGTGGCCGCTTCCCTATTAGACCGATTACTGCGGCAGGCACGGCAGTTGTAACGCTTGCCGCGGCGGAGACAGTGAATGGTATAGTGACTCAAGCCCCTGTCGCCGCGCAGGCTGTAAACCTTCCTTCTACAGCGTCTATTCTTGCTGCAATGGGCGACACTGTGGGTACAACCGCAGAGTTTGTTTATATTAATACCAGTGGTGCAAACATTGCTACTATTACAGCGGGCGACGGTAGTACTACATTGGTAGGCGTTGTTACAGTGGCTATTAATACCTCCGCCACCTTTGTCATTCGTGTAACTACCGCGAGCACGGTTGTTTTCTACCGCGTCTAAACCTAAGGTCGCAGGCTTAGACGAGCTGCCGCAAGCGCTCCACGCCAATCACCGGAATCTCGGGTTCGCACTCCCACAGCCAGCGCCGCCCCGCGGAAAAAAAGCCAAAAGAGGCCGGCCAGAAGATTGGCGCGGCCAAGGGCAGGGCCCTGAGCTTCGGATTCCGGACCAACCACCATGAAGACATCGGTAACACCATCGCCAGCTGCTCCTGTGGAGCTACCGGCGAGGAAGGCGCCGGGGCTACTAAGCCCTTCGACCCCATTGCGAACTGGCCCACGAGGTCGCCCCACAGCGGAGGAACACTCCAGGGAAAATACCAGGAATAACTCACCGGCTTCCCGAGATAATAATCCAGAATCCACTGAAGCCCCAGCTCATATTGGGCCCCCACCTGCGCCGCCGTTGCGTCCTTCAGCCAAGCCTGCCTGTAGATGTCCCGCCAGCCAGGAATGAGCCCCCCAGCGAAGCTCCACATACAACTCTCCGCCCGCCACTCAATGGGCAGATTCTCTACATCCGCCATCAGCCGCTCTCGGTCATTCCGGGGCGGCATGGGACGCATCTTGTATTTGTGCTCGAATCCCTTGTAGATATTATACTCCTCCTCAACCGCCCAGGCGCGTACGAGCTCGAGACAGGCCTTCCGCTGGACTACACCGTCCACTACGAGCCGCAGCCCGGCCCGATGCATCTCCCCTAAAGTCTTCACCATCGTCTCATGCCCTGTATCCTTCATCTTGACCGAAAGAGAATGGGGGAGAAAGTCATTTCCGAGAAACGACATGCCACAGGTGTACTCCAGAATATAGTCCATCGGCCGCTGACCCGCCGGGCAGACAACCCCAAGCAGCTGTAGCACATCTAGACACGCAAAGACGTCGTCGGGACTCCGCTTTGACTCGAACTCGGCGAGCTCACGCAGCAGATTCCATGCCGCGACAGTCGGCACCTCCCGCGCAACTCCAATAAGCGAAAGAACAATGAGATCGGCGTCGAGGCCATAGACCGTAACGCGCTTCTCCGCTACAAGATCCTTATTGGCACGCACCCACGCCATTAGCTTCTGCTCACCCTCCCCCGCCTCATCCGCACCACTCACTGCCCACCCACTATGCTTGCCCGCAAGGTCCCGGAGCGTTACACCAAGCTTCTCCATGAACTCCGTGCCCGGTGTAATCGCATTCGTGTCCCACTGCTCCTCGCCGGGTCGTCGTACCCCTGCTTCGGCTTCTGCCGCAGCGAGCCAGCGCGACTTGAAACGCCGCAGCC
>Ga0114974_10001963_pt1 | contig 16041 bp, 13 predicted proteins | sample S_130206_EF_Meta_FD_87318 | JGI IMG/M metagenome (GOLD analysis project Ga0114974, IMG submission 87318) | Freshwater microbial communities from Lake Simoncouche, Canada to study carbon cycling - S_130206_EF_MetaG | ecosystem: Environmental > Aquatic > Freshwater > Lake | place: Lake...
ACATTCATCACGCCCGCCGGGAGCCCTGCCTCATCGGCAGCTTCGGCGAAGATCATCGCTGACAGTGGCGTGAAAGGGTTGGGCCGCAGCACCACCGAATTGCCTGCCATCAACGCCGGGATTACCTTCCAGAAGGCGGTGTAGAACGGTACGTTGTAGGCCGAAATCGCCGAGACCACGCCGAGCGGCCGATAGAGCTTGAGGCTTTGCACCGTGAAATAGGGATTGACCCGTTCGTGCAGCGGCAAGGGATTTTGGTCGAATTCGTGCAGCTTGAGGAACATGTCGACGATTTCGTCGGTCATGCGCAGCGGCGCGTGGACCTGCGCGCCCATCACAGTCGAATTGACCGGGCACCCGGCCTCGGCAATCGCCAGTTCCTTGAGCTTGTCGGCTCGGCTTTTGAGCGCTTCGGAATAGCGCAGCATGGCCTCGCCGCGCTGTTTCATGGTGAGGCCGCTCCACACGCCTGAATCGAAGCTCTCCCGCGCGCCGCCGATGGCACGATCGACTTGTCCGGCGGTGACAGAGTTGATTTCGGCGACGATCGTTTCGTCGGACGGATTTTCGACAACAAAGCTGGCGCCCTCGCCGCGCACGAATTTGCCGTCGATATAACCGGTGTAGGTCAGGACACGTCTCCCGTAAAAATTCGCAATTTCGAACTATTATTCGAATTATCTGCATGTAGCCTTGTGGCTCTCCAGCGTCAATCAGACTTGCAGAGCTTGGCTTATCCGGCAAGGGTGTGCTTAACAGTCGGAACGACAAAAAACGGGAGTGGATACCATGGGCGAAAACGGCATGGCGCGCGCCATTGGCAGGGTTGTGTATGGCCTGCTGCTGGCGCTGATCGGGCTGGCTCTGGCACTGGGCGGGGCCAAGCTGATCTGGCTGGGTGGCTCGTGGTATTATCTTTTCGCTGGGCTGTTCGCGCTGCTTTCGGGCTATAATCTGCTCAAGGGCAAATGGTGGACCGGCGCCGCGATTTATGGCGTGATGTTGTTCTTCACGCTGATCTGGGCGCTGTTCGAAGCCGGGCTCGATGGCTGGGCGCTGATGCCGCGCGTGGTCTCGCCGCTCGTGCTGGGGCTGCCCTTCCTGATTGTCGCGCTGACCAGCCGGATCAAGGCGGATCGCCAAGGCGGCTGGCTGGTAGTGGGCACCGCCGTGGTGCTGGCGCTGGCGGTCTGGGCCAATTCGGGCTTTGCTCCGGTGACGGCAGCGTCATATCCGGCGCCCGCAACGGCAGGTCCTGCGGACGGCGACTGGCTGCACTTCGGCAATGACCAGGGCGGCAAGCACTTCTCGGCCCTGACCGCCATCAACCCGGACAATGTGAGCAAACTGCAAGTCGCCTGGAGCGCGCCGTTCGGGCCGATGCCGCTGAAACCGGTCGGCCAGATCGATGCCACCCCGCTCAAGGTCGGCGATCACCTCTATGCATGCTCGCCGTTCAACGATGTGCTCGATCTGGAGCCGGAGACCGGCAAGGTACGCTGGACCTTCCATGCGCCGCGCAATGACTCAGGCATCTCGGTGGTGCGCTGCCGGGGTGTGGCCTACTATGCCGTGCCGGGAGCCTCGGGCCTGTGCGCAAAGCGGGTCTACACGGTCGTTTCCGATGGCGCGCATCTGGTCGCGCTTGATGCCGAGACCGGCGCGCTGTGCCCCGGCTTCGGCGAGGGGGGCCTCGTCGATACGCTCAAGGGCATGCAGCAGCGCAATGCCGGTTACTATGGCGTCTCCTCCGCGCCTGCCGTGATCCGCGGCAAGCTGGTGTTCGGTGGCTCTGTCGCCGATGGCCAGCATGTCGGCGAGCCTTCGGGCGTGATCCGGGCCTATGATGCAGTGACCGGCAAACTCGCCTGGGCCTGGGACATGGACAAGCCCGGCCAGCACGGCGAACCCGCGCCGGGCGAGCACTATTCCAACGGCACGCCCAATTCATGGGGGCCGATGAGCGCCGACGAGGAATTGGGGCTGGTCTATGTGCCGACCGGCAATTCGACGCCCGACTATTGGGGCGGACATCGAAGCGCCGAGAGCAACCATTATGCGAGTTCGGTCGTGGCGCTCGATGCCATGACCGGCGAGCCGCGCTGGTCGTTCCAGACGACGCATTATGACCTGTGGGATTTCGATGTCGCCTCGCAGCCGGTGCTGTTCGATCTCAAGCTGCCGAGCGGGCCGGTTCCGGCGTTGATCCAGCCGACCAAGCGCGGCGAGCTGTTCGTGCTCGATCGCCGCACCGGCAAGCCGCTGTTCCCGGTGGTCGAACGCCCCGCGCCGCAGAAGGGCGCGGTCGAACGGGTTTCGGCGACGCAGCCGTGGTCGGAAGCCTTCCCGCATCTGATGGGGCCGGAGCTGACCGAAAGCCGCATGTGGGGCATTTCCGCGCTCGATCAGCTGTGGTGCCGGATCCAGTTCCGCGAGGCGCGCTATGAGGGCGCGCTGACCCCGCCGGGACTGACCCCGGCACTGCTCGATCCTGGCTATATCGGCGGTTCGGACTGGAGCGGCGTTTCGGTCGATCAGACCCGCCAGCTCGCCTTTGGCCTTTCAAACCGCACGGTCAACTGGATCCGCCTGCTGCCACGCTCGGAGCCGCGCGCTGCCGCTGCCAAGGCGGAGTCGGCTGGCGATCATGGCCGGTTCGTGGCGCAGGAAGGCACGCCCTATGCCGCCGACGTCCACCCCTTCCTGTCGCCGCTCGGAGTACCCTGCCAGGCCCCGCCCTATGGCATGATCAATGCGATTGATCTCACGACCGGCAAAATGGTGTGGAGCCGCCCGCTGGGGCTGGCGCGCGATCTGGGGCCGCTGCGGATGAAGTCGCATATGCCCTTCACCATCGGCACCCAGAACTTCGGCGGCACGATCAGCACCGCTTCGGGGCTGGTCTTCGCCGGTGGCTCGGGCGACCATGCCTTCCGCGCCTTCGACAGCGCGACCGGCAAGATGCTGTTTCAGGCGGACCTCCCCGGCAATGGCTCGGCGACACCGATGACCTTCCTGTCGGGCAAGGACGGCAAGCAATATGTCGTGATTGTCTCGGATGCCGGGATGAAGGACGGCAAGGTCTGGGGGGCGAATACAGCCTATCGGTTGCCGTAATCGCCCGAACAGATCTAGGCCCAGATTTCCTCATCGGTCGGTACAACCTTGCCCTCGATGATCTGGCCGATGCGGCTGACGTTCATCAGGTGCTTGAAATCGAGGTTTTCGGAAATCGAATTGCCGCCCCATGAGCCGCAGCCGAGCGTGGTGGTGGGGGCAAAGCCGTTGGTCAGCGAGCCGCCTGCGGTCAGCGAGCTCGGCTGGTTGACGACGAGGCGGCTGATCGGCAGCTCAAGCCCGGCGTGGCGGATGTTGGCATCGTCGTGCGAATGTAGCGCGGCGGAGTGGCCTGCGCCTTCGACCAGCAGGTTGGCCTTGGCCTTCTGCACTGCGTCCTCGAAGGTCTCGTAAGGCAGGATCGCGATGACCGGGCACAGCTTCTCGCGGGCCAGAATGTCATGCTCGCCCGCGCCCTTGGCGGGCAGCATGATGAGGCGGGCCGAGGCGGGCACATCGATCCCGGCCATGGCGCCGACTTCGCGCGCCGATATGCCGACCACGTCCTTGTTGAGGTGGCCACCCGGGAACACCACATCGCGCAGGGCCTGGATCTGCGCCTCGTCGTCGGTGTACCAGACCTTGCCGCTCGCGGTGAACAGCGCGACGGTTTCGTCGAACATTTCCTGCGGGGCGAGCACGAACTGTTCGTGGCTGCAGATGATGCCGTTGTCGAAGCTGGCGCCGGTGATGATCTTGTCGACTGCCGTGCCCAGATCAACGCCGCGGTCGATGATGACGGGGACATTGCCCGCGCCGACGCCGAACGAGGGCTTGCCCGAGCTGTAGGCCGACTTGACCATGGCCCCGCCGCCGGTGGCAACCACCACGTCGACGGTTTCCATCAGCTGCTGCGTCTTGGCGATCGAGCCATTGCGCACGACCTGGATCAGGTTTTCCGGCCCGCCATGCTTGCGCACGATATCCATGAAGGCATCGGTCAGGTGCTCGGCGCACTTCTGCGCTTTGGGGTGGGGCGCGAAGATCACGGCGTTGCCGGTCTTGAGCGCGAACATGCCGTTGCACATGGGCGTCACCACCGGATTGGTGATCGGAGTGACAGCGCCGACCACGCCCATGGGCTTGGCGACATAGATCAGATTGCTCTCGGCATCCTCGTCGATGATGCCGCGGCTCTTCTTGCCCTTGAGGCTGTTCCAGATCGCCCGGGCCTTGCCCTTCTTCTTGGTGACCTTGTCTTCATAGTTGCCGATGCCGGTTTCATCGACCGCCATGCGGGCAAGCAGCTCGGCGTTGTCATAGACATATTTGCCGATGTCGCGGACCACGGCGTCGACCTGTTCCTGGCTGAAATTCTCGAACACGGCCTGTGCTGCGCGCCCCTTGGCGACGAGATCGGCGATTTCGGGGTCGAGCGAAACGGAGGTCTGGGCGGTGGTCATCGCAATTTCCTTCTTGGCATTGTCCTGATATGGGCACGCAAGTGTGTTGGTCCAAGTGCTGGCGTGCGCATAGTATGCGCGCGTTCGGCGGCAAAGTGCTTTTGTCATCTGGAGGAATCAACATGCAGAAATGGATTTTGGGCGCAGGTTTTGTCTCTTTGTTATGCGTCGCCGCCCAGGCCGCCGCGCCGATCATGCCCGAAGTGCCGGTGATGGTCGGCGGCGACAGCGAGCAGGATGCTTGCGGCGGGGCCTATCAGGTTGTGCATCTCAATCCGCGTGGAGATAATTTCGTCTCGCTGCGCAGCCGGCCCACCACGACGGGCCGCGAACTGGCGCGGCTGCGCAGCGGCCAAACCGGATTTCTCTGCGATTCTTCGCCCAATCATCAATGGCAGGGCGTGGTCTATGCGCCACCGGGCAGCGACATCGATTGCGGCGTCGGCACGCCGATTGCCCGCAAGAGCGCCTATCGCGGACCCTGCACTTCGGGCTGGGTGTCCAGCCGGTTCCTGGAGCTGATTGCGGGCTAGAAAGTTTCTATTTCTTGACCAGCCGGTGAATCTCTTCGGTCAGCTCGGTATTCTGCTTGAGCAGTTTCTGCATGTCGTCGCTGATATCGAGCAGCGCTTCGGCGTCCTTGTAGGTCTGGAAGGCCTGTTTGTCCGAGGCGGCGGCGGCCACCTTCTGGCCGACCATGATGATCGATAGCAGCACAAGCTGGAGGAAGGTCTGCGCGATCCAGGCAATCAGCGGCCCGGTGCCGCCCTTGATCGCGGTCGGCAGACTGATCAGCGCCAGCGCTGTGAAGGCATAGGCGCACCACATGGTGCCGACGATGTTGGTGATGCGGACTGCCAGCCAGCCGTTGAACCCGGTGCGCTCCTTGGTGGTGGTATGGACGCCATGCTGCTTGCGCTCTGCAATATGCGGGTGGGGAACATGTTCCATGCGCTTTGCCCTTGTTTGTCATGGTTGGCGGCTGGTGAACGGAATTGCTTGGGGGAGTAGCCTTTGGGGCAAGCTTAGGCTAGTCTGGCGATGATAAGCGAGTCTTGGCAGAACCGGGCCGCAAGGAGAGAGTGATGTCCACAGCCAACCAGGCACCGATCAAGGTTATCGATGCCGACACCCACCTGACCGAGCCGCATGACATGTGGCTGAAGCGCGCGCCGGCCAAGTACAGGGACCGCGTGCCGCAGGTGAAAATGCACGAAGGCGTGCGCAGTTGGATCATTGATGGCGACAAGTCGATCGGCACCGGCGCCCATCCCAACAGCGCTGTCCTCAAGGAGGGCGGCAAGATCCGCGATCTCGACAAGTTCCTGAAAGTGCAGTTCGAGGAAGTTCACCTCGGCTCAAGCTCGATCAAGGAGCGCCTCGCGGTGATGGACGAGAATGGCATCTTCGCCCAGATCGTCTATCCCAACATCCTCGGTTTTGGCGGGCAGGCTTCGGCCAAGGTCGATCCCGAACTGCGGCTCGTCACCGTCCAGATATATAACGACGCCATGGCCGAAATTCAGGAAGAAAGCGGCCAGCGCCTGTTTCCGATGGCCTTGCTGCCATGGTGGGACGTGAAGGAGGCGATCAAGGAAACCGCGCGCTGCGCCGACATGGGGCTGCGCGGAATCAACATCAATTCCGATCCGCACACCGTCAAGGGTGACGACGGCAACATGATCCCCGATCTCGGCACCGAGCATTGGTATCCCTTGTGGGAGGTCTGCCAGGACAAGGACATCCCGATCAATTTCCACATCGGCGCCAGCGAGCAGTCGATTGACTGGATGGGGACGCAAGGCTGGCCCTCGCTGACGCGTGACCTCTATTCGGGCATCCAGGGCGCGATGATCTTCTTCAATAACGGCAAAGTTGTCTCCAACCTGATCTATTCGGGCCTGCTCGATCGCTACGAAAAGCTGAAATTCGTTTCGGTGGAAAGCGGCATCGGCTGGGTGCCCTTCCTGATGCAGGCGCTCGATTATCAGCTCAAGGAAATCGCCGAGACCAAGAGCTTCAACAAGAAGCCTTCGGAATATTTCAAGAGCAATTTCTACGCCTGCTTCTGGTTCGAACAGGGCCCACATCTGGCCGAGATGGTCCGCCAGGTCGGCGTCGACAACTGCCTGTTCGAAACCGACTTCCCGCACCCGACCTCGCTTTATCCTTTCAACGATGTCGAATCGCGCCTCGAAGGCATGACCTATGAGGAACGCGCCAAGGTGCTCAGCCTCAATTCGGCGAAGCTCTACAATATCGCGGTGTGAGTCTGCGGGTTAACGCGCCCTGTCGGCCTGCATAACTTCGACGCAGGCCCGCAACAGGCGGTCGGCATGATCGAGCACCTGTTTGCCGCTGATCAGCCCCGGGAAGGGGCCGATGCACAGGTTGTAGATGCAGGTGCCTTGCCGGTCGAAGATCGGCGCTGCGATCATCATCACGTCATAGGCTTCATCAGGCTCGATCTTTTCGGGCAAGGTCATGTCCGGGCCCAGCCGATAGAAGCTGCCGCGTTCGCGCGGGGGCGCCTGGGCACTTTCGGTTCCCGCCGCAAATTCCATCAGCGCCGAAGCAAGGTCCGGCGTTTCGCCTGATCGCAGGAGCACTTCGTAGCCACTGGCGCGGATGGTTTCGGCGCCGCGACGCAGGCCCGAGAGCCAGGCCGGATCGCCGTCTGGCGCCTTGGCCAGCCACTGCGCAATGGCTTCGTCCCCCGACCAGGCAATGAACGGCGCGCCAGTTGGCGGCAGCATTGGGCGCCGCTCGCCGGGCGTCAGGCCGGTGTGCACCCCGCGCGCGTCGCTGATTGCGTGGATGCCCACGATCTCGTCGCCGATGCCGGCGCTGATCAGCACGGGAACGTGAAGCTCATCGGACAGACCCTGTGCAGCGGCCAGCGCATGCCCCAACAGCGGTTGGCAGGCGGGCACGGCCTGGCCGATGGCATGGAGCACCGGGCCCAGTGTGTAGGACCGCGTCTGGCGGTCGCGCGTCAGATAGCCGCGTTCGACCAGTACGCCGAGCACCGCATGGCACGAGGCTACATTGATCCTCGCCGCCCGCGCGATTTCCGACAGGCTCAGCCGCCGATCCGGCGCGGCGGAGAGCAGATCGATGATATCGAGGCTGCGCGAGGCAGACAGCGCCGGACGGACCATCAGCGTTCCCTGTTGACTCGAAGCCTGTTTCGCATACCATCCATATTACATAACAACTTTCGATATTGCAAAAACAAAAGTTGCAGCACAGCGATTGGGAGATAGCTGATGACACTGGCGGTGGACCTTACCGGCAAGACCATATTGATCTGCGGCTGCCACAAGGGCGGCATCGGCGGTGCGACCGCGCGGCAGGTGACCAAAGCAGGCGGCGCTGTGGTGCTGCTCGACAAGGATCAGGAAACGGTCGATGCCTGCGCCGCCGAAGTACGCGCGCTGGGCGGTACGGCGCACACCATGGTGGCCGATCTCTATGATGTGGCCGCCTGCGAGGCCGTGATCCCATCGGTGCTGCGCGATGTCGGGCCGATTGATGGCGTGGCCAACGTGGTGGGCGGCACCACCGCGCAGGAATGGCTGCCGCTCGACCAGACCCCGACCGACGTGTTCTGGAAGACGATGCAGCTCAATTTCGCCTACACCTTCTTTATCTGCCGCGATGCCGCCAAGTGGTGGATCGAGAACGATCGCAAGGGTGCCATTGTCAATGTCGGCTCGATCAGCGCCAAGGACGCGGCGCCCTGGCATGGGCCCTATGGCGCGGCGAAATCGGGCGTGATCGCGCTCAGCCGCACCATGGCCAACGAGTGGCACGAATTCGGCATCCGCGCCAATTCGGTCTCGCCCGGCGCGGTGATGAGCCAGCGGGTGATCGACAAGTCGGCCAATATGTCGGACGCCGCCAAGGCCAGCCGCGATGCCAGCGACACGGTGATCTTCTCCGAGCCGGTCGAGCTCGCCAATGCCATCACTTTCCTGCTCAGCGATCTGGCCTCTGGAATTTCCGGCCAGAATCTGACGGTCGACCGCTCGCTCAGCACCAAATTTTGCGGCGGCGCGCGCAAGAGCCGCAAGGAAGCCATGCAAAGTCAGTAATTTCAATAGATAGGAACGACCAATGGAACTCGGACTGCTTTACGAATTCGAAGCCCCCAAGCCATGGGCAGGGGAACACCCCTGGGGCCAGCGCACCATGGAGCGTATGGCATACAAGAACTGCATCGAGCAGATTGCGCTAGCCGACAAGAAGGGCTTCCACACCGCTTGGCTGGTCGAGCACCATTTCCGCGAAGGCCGCAGTCACATGCCGTGCAATGACGTGGTGCTGGGCGCGCTCAGCCAGATCACCGAGAACATCCGGCTCGGTTTTGGCGTCGCGCTGATGCCGCACGAATTCATCCACACCGCGCGCATCGCCGAGAAGGTCGCGACGGTCGACCTGCTCAGCCAGGGCCGGGTCGAATGGGGCATGGGCCGCAGCACGCCCATGGAGCAGACCGCCTTCAAGGTCGATGTGCCCAATTCCAAGAAGAAGATGCTGGCGGCCGCAAAGACCGTGGTCGGTATGTGGGAAGAGGAATATTACGAGGAGCACTCGGAATATCTCAATTTCCCGGCGCGGATGATCACGCCCAAGCCCTATCAGTATCCGCACCCGCCGTGCTGGATGGCGGCCTCATCTGAGGAAACCATCCGCATGGCCGGGCAGAACGGGCTCGGCCTGCTGTGCTTCTCGATCATGCAGCCGCTCGACAAACTGGCCGAGCTGATCAAGATGTACCGCGAGGAGCAGAAGACGGCCACGCCAGTGACCCGGATCCACACCAATAAGGTCGGCGTCTACACCATGGTGCATTGCACCGAATCGCGCGCCAAGTTCGATACCAACCGAGTGTGGGATTCGATCTGGTGGTGGTACAAGGGCACGGCCGAATTCATCCTCAAGTGGGAAATGGCGATGATGCCGCCCGAGGCGCAGGAAAAGGCTTTCCCGCTGCTCAAAGCCCAGGCCAATGGCGAGTTCGATATCCATTCATTCGACGATCAGGACATGGTGATCATCGGCACGCCTGAGGAATGCCTCAAGAAGTTCCTCAAGTATGAGGAAGCCGGCGTCGATCAGGTGCTGTGCTACACCAATTTCGGCTATCTGCCGCAGGCGGCGGTGCTGGAATCGATCTCGCTGCTGGGGGATTATGTGATCCCCGAGCTGAAGGCGATGGGCGCCACGCGCACGGCCAGCGGGCTTGAACAGTCGATCGCGATGCAGGTGGCGGCGGAGTAATAGCGAAAACTCCTCCAACCAAAGCTCGTCATCCTGAACTTGTTTCAGGATCCATTGTGCCGCAAGCTTCTTTCTTGCCGGTGAGAAGCCAACCGAGAGGTTTGCATTTAGCTTGCGCGGGCGGGGTGGGCTGAGAAATGGATCCTGAAACAAGTTCAGGATGACGTGGATAGATGGGGCGGGGCGGGTGTGAGACCTGACCTGAAGCAGAGGGTGAATGCTGAGCAATGACCTTTGAACTCCCTCCCGAACGCCCCGGCCGCGCGCCCGACCCCGACCTTGCAGCCCGCCGCGGGCAGATGCAGGCGGCAGTCGATGCCGGGGCGTGGAAGACGGCCAAGCCGCCGCTCGAGACCACGCTCGCCGGGCGGCGCTGCCTGCGCTTCAAGGCTGAGGGCGTGGCCCGTGGCTATGTGCTGCAACTCCACGGCGGCGGTTTCCGCATCGGCCGCCCGGAATTCGAAAGCCTGTTCGCCGAGGCGCTGGCCCATCGCTGTCATGTCGAAGTGGTGGTGCCGCAATACCGGCTGGCGCCCGAGGGTCCCTTCCCGGCGGGGCTGATCGATGTGCTGGAATGCCTCAAGGCCCTGCGCGCCGAGGTGGGCGACGCCCCGCTGATCGTCGGCGGCGACAGCGCCGGCGGCGGGCTGGCGGCGAGCCTTGGCTTGTTGGCACCCGAATTGATCGACGGACTGGTGATGCTCTCGCCGTGGCTGGACCTGCGAGTCAATGCGCAGTCCTATGACACCAATGCCGCCAGCGATCCGATGTTCTCGACTGAATCTGCGAGCATCGCCGCCGAGCTCTATCTGCAGGGCTTCGATCCGACCCATCCGCTGGTCTCGCCGTTGCTGGCCGAAATCACCACCTATCCGCCCAGCCTGATCAGCGTCGGCACCGGCGAAGTTCTGGCTGACGACAGCCTGCTGTTCCACGACAAGCTCAAGGCTACGGGCGTCGACAGCCGCCTCAGCGCCATAGACGGCATGGAGCATGTCGCGGTGGTGCGCAGTCTCGAATTGCCGGGAGCAGCGGAGACGTTCGGGGAAGTCGCGGGCTTCGTCGAAGCAACCCTTGCCGGCCTGAATCAGTCCTAGCGCCCCAAGGCAAAAGCAGCAGATTGCCGATAGTCATGAATGCGACACATAAAATTCGTCTAAGCCGCTTGCGGCCCCACTAGCGGCTGCGGTGGGGGCAGGGGGCCCCAGGCCAGTTTTGCGGAATTGCGAGTGAGCCCGAATGCCGTTCACTGAAGTCCTGTTGAATTCGATGGCGGGACTGGGGCTGCTGTTCGTCGGTATCAAGATGGTCACGCGCAATCTCAGCGCGATGACGGGCGATCAGTTGCGCAAGGGCATCGCGCGGGCCAGCCAGCACACCTGGAGCGCGGTGCTGGTGGGTACGCTGACCGGGTTTGTCATGCAGAGCGGGCGCACTGCCTCGTTCATCATGGCGAGCTTTGTCCAGGCCGGAATGATCAGCGCCCGGCGCGCCTTGCCCATCGTGCTGTGGTCGAACTTCGGCTGCACGCTGGTGATCTTTGCGGCGATTTTCCCGATTCACCTGTTCGCCCTGTTCCTGCTGGCAGCAGCAGGAGCCTGCGTTGCCTTCGAGCGGCCCAAGCCGATGCTCAATGCTGCCTCTGCCACATTTGGCCTGGCATTGATGCTGCTCGGGCTGAGGATGATGTCGTCGTCGGTCGAGCTATTGTCCGCCCATCAGGCCTTCATGGCTGGGCTGACTTTGATCAAGTCATCGCTGGTGCTGGTCTTCCTCGCCGGTCTGGTGGTCACCTTCGTGGCGCAATCGCATACGGCCATTATGCTGATTGCCGTGGCCATGGCGAGCCGCGGCATTTTCAATTTCGATCAGACGATCATGGCGATCCTGGGCACCCATGCCGGATCGAGCCTGACCACCTTTGTCACCGGCCCGCACTTTCGCGGCGAATCCCGGCAGGTGGTGATTGCCCAGATCTTCCAGAATCTGGTCGGGGTGGCGCTTTTCCTCCTGTTGTTTGCCGTGATCAAACTGGCCGGCGGATCCTTGGCCGAGGCCGCCCGGCTGGCCGATCTGCAACCTGCGACAATCGCGACAGTCGCAGTGATTGTCGTGGTGGCGCTCAATTTCGTCACGCCGCTGTTGCTCACCTTGCTGCACACGCCTTACCTCAGGCTCTGCGCCAGGCTGTCCCGGCCGCTCCCCGAAGAGGCGCTGTCGCGGCCGCAGTTCCTGCATGAGGAACTGGGCGAAAGCACGATCACCAGTCTGATGCTGATCGAAAAGGAGCAGCTGCGGCTGTTGCGCCGGCTGCCGCTTTATTGCGCGGCGCTGCGCGACGAGGAGCAGGACGCCGATCAACCGGGACCGGAAGAGTATCACGCCGCCTTCGCGCATGTCGCGGGCGCCATCGACCGGACCCAGGGCGCGCTGATGCTCCGCGAGATGTCGGCGGAAGACACCGAAATGTTGCTCAACCAGCAAAAGCGGCAGGAACTGATCAAGGCGCTCGACGAGGCTTGTTTTGAATTGTGGCATAGCTGCCACGAAATCCACGCGGTGCTGAAGCCGATGTGCGAGGGAATCGTCGAGGCCCTGGACACGGAACTGCTGTTTGCCATCGATGCCGCCTCGGGCGACGCAGATGCCAGGACCATGCTCGACACCATGACCCGCAAGCGCGGCGCGGCAATGGAAAGGGTGCGCAAGCACTACCTGTCGGACTCGGAAGGACTGACGCCGGATGACCGGAGTGCGATCCTGCACATTACCAGCGTGTTCGAACGCGCCGCCTGGGCAATGCGTCGTTATGGCGAGCTGCTGCGCTAGCTAACTTGAGTCCCGTGAAGGCACCGGCGATTGACTGATTGACCCCGAACCAGCCGCTGGCTAACAAAGTGATCAGCAAAATAATTTGCGAGAGGATCACCGATGGCCATCAGCCTGCTGCCCGACAATCCCGCCGCCTGGTGCTATCGCAGCTGGGATGACCTTATGTCTATCCCGCGCGAGGAACGCGAGAAGTTGCAGCTTGAGGCTACGCAGATCATGTTTCGCCGCATGCGTGACAAGATCCCGGCGCTGAAAAAGCTTGCAGACCGGCAGGGCGTCGATACAATCGACAGGATCGAGGATATTCTCCCGGTCTGCTTCGATCACCGGGTGCTCAAGAACTATCCGATCCAGATCATCGAGAACCGAGATTTTCCAAAGCTCACGGCGTGGCTGGACAAGCTCACCGCGCATGATCTGACCCGGATCGACCTGACTGGCCTCACCACCATCGAGGAATGGCTGGGGCGGCTCGAGGCCTTCGGCATGCTGGTCACCTATTCCAGTGGAACCACCGGCAAGCTCTCCTTTGTGCCGCGCTCCTACGACGAATTCGGCCCGTGGAAATTCCATTTCTTCAACGTCAACAAGGCCGGAACCGGGGTCGATGGCTGGGTCACCAAGCTGCCTACATTTATGCCCGGCTATCGCGGCGGCTATCAGACCATGCTCAAGATGATGGATCTGTTCAATGTCGACATGGCGGGCGGCCCCGAAAACTACTTCACGCTTTATAACGGGCACATTCCGGCCGATCTGATGGCGCTGTCGGGCCGCCTGCAATCGGCGGAAGACAAAGGCGAGGTCGCCGCGCTGGGACTCGATCCGGCCTTGCTTGCGCAGCGCCAGCAGATGCTGGAACAGGGGCGGCGGCGCGAGGCGGACATGGAAGCGTGGTTCATGCAACTGATCGAGCAATTCCGCGGGGCACGGGTCAAGATCGGCGGAACCTTCTCCGACCTCTACCGCGTGGTCAAGGCAGCGAAGGACCGCGGGCTCGAATGCAGCTTCGCGCCCGGAACAATTGTCACCGGCGGCGGCGGCATGAAGGGCTATAAGGACGCGCCGGATGATTGGGAACAGCAGATCAAGGACTTCTTCGGGGTCGACAAGTTCTCCAACCAATACGGCTTTTCCGAGTGCATCGGCAACGGCCCGCTGTGCGATGCCGGCTATTTCCATTTGCCGCCCTATTCGGTGCCGCTGTTGATGGGCCGCGAAGGCGAGGCGCTGCCGCGCGAGGGCGTGCAGACTGGGCGGCTGGTGCTGGTCGATCTGGTGCCGCTGTCCTATTGGGGCGGCTTCACCTCGGGCGACGAAGTGACTGTCCACTGGGATGGCAAATGCGACTGCGGCTGGGACAGCCCGCGCGTGGGCAAGACCATCCGGCGGTTTGCGGAAAACGAAGGCGGCGACGACAAGATTACCTGCGCCGGGAGCCAGCAGGCCTACAATGAGTTCATGGAATTCGTGCAGGGGGATGCGTGATTTGGCCCCTCCTCTTCAGGGGAGGGGCAGCGAGACTTGGTGGCTCCGCCGCCTAGTCGCAGCGGGGTGGGGTCTCTCCGGCGGGCGCAGCGCCCAGGCGACAGACCCCACCCCAACCCCTCCCCTGAAGGGGAGGGGCTTTTTGGGAGAGTAACATGTCTGAAAAACCACTGTCGGGAAAGGTCGCCCTGATCACCGGCGCCGGGCGCGGGATCGGGCGCGAGATTGCGCTGCGGCTGGCGCGTGACGGGGCGACGATCATCGCCCACTATGCGCATAGCAAGGCAGGCGCGGACGAGGTGGTTGCCGCGATCAAGGCCGGGGGCGGCGAGGCCGTCGCCTATCAGGCCGACATTGCCAAACGCGCCGAGGTGAAGGCGATGTTCGCCGAGATCGACAAGTATCCCGGAAGGCTCGATATCGTCGTCAACAATTCGGGCGTCAGCACGGGCGGCGCATTGGCGGATGTGACCGACGACGAGATCGACTATATCTTCGGCATCAATGTTTTCGGTCCGCTCTACATCGTCAGCGAAGCGGCGAGCCGGCTCGCCGACAATGGCCGGGTGATCAATTTCAGCTCTTCGGTGGCGAAGTATCCGCTGGCCGGCGCCGGGCTCTATTCGGCGGCGAAATGCGCAGTCGAGAGCTTCACTGAAAGCTGGGCGCGCGAACTGGGTGCGCGGGGGATCACGGTCAACACCGTCGTTCCCGGCGCGACCAGCCCGGGCATGATCGACAGCTCGCCCGAATATACCGAATTCTTCGCCAGCAGTTCGCCAATGAAGCGAATCGGCAAGGCAGAAGAAGTGGCCAATGTCGTTGCCTTTCTCGCCTCTCCGCAAGCAAGCTGGGTTACCGGCGGCAATATTCTCGCTAACGGTGCCGCCAACACCTGAGCATCTGGAGAGCAAATTATGTCAGTCAGAACAGCAATCGTCACCGGCGCGGCTGCCGGTATCGGTGCAGCCTGCGCCAGGCGGCTCGCCGCTGACGGCATGGCCGTCGGTGTGCTCGATTTGGATGAAGCTCGCTGCGCCGATACGGTCGCTGCGATCAAGGCGGCAGGCGGCATCGCCATGGCCTTGGGCGCGGACGTTTCGAACCGCGAGCAGGTCTTCGCCGCCGTGGCCAAACTGCGCGCCGAGCTGGGCCCGATCACCGTGCTGGTCAACAATGCCGGGGTCACCGATTTCACCAAGTTCGAGGATATCGAGGACGACCGCTGGGACTTCGTCTTCGCGGTCAATGTGCGCGGGCCGATGCTGATGGTGCAGGCGGTGATCGAGGACATGAAGGCGGCGCACTGGGGCCGGATCGTCAACATCTCCTCTTCCTCGGCACAGACCGGGGCGATCGGCATGGTCACCTACTCATCGTCCAAGGGCGCGGTAGTGACGATGACGCGATCGATGGCGCAGGAATTCGGGCCCTACGGGATCACCGTGAACAACATCCCGCCGGGCTCGGTAATGGGCACGATCATGTCGGAGGCCAACCGCGACCGGTTCCAGATTCCGACTGAAGTGCTTTTATCGACCATTCCGGTTCGGCGCCTCGGCGAAGTGAACGACATTGCGCATGGCTGTTCGTATCTGTGCTCGGAAGGGGCGAGCTATGTCACCGGGCAGACTTTGGGCGTGAACGGCGGGCGCGTGGTCAGTTAAATCGCCGGATAGCGCAGCCGCCCCAGCAGCCGGGTCAGGCTGAAATGTTCCGCGTCAGGCCGCAAGAGCTGGGCCTTGGCCTTCTCGAAGCGCATCACGCCCTCGATTCGGCGCTTGAGGAAGGCCTGGGTTTCGGCCTTGCCATCGCTGGTGTCGTTGGCGAAGACCGCCAGAGTCGCGGCATAGATCCCGGCCAGAATGGTGCGCTTGGTATAGTGGTTGTAGTCGGCCGACGTGTCGCCTGCCAG
>Ga0114974_10001964_pt1 | contig 16037 bp, 13 predicted proteins | sample S_130206_EF_Meta_FD_87318 | JGI IMG/M metagenome (GOLD analysis project Ga0114974, IMG submission 87318) | Freshwater microbial communities from Lake Simoncouche, Canada to study carbon cycling - S_130206_EF_MetaG | ecosystem: Environmental > Aquatic > Freshwater > Lake | place: Lake...
GATTTTCGATGCTGATTCACCAAGGAGCGCTGGCATTTCAGCATTGGTTTCCTAGCACTGATCCATTGCCAGTAATGAAACGTGCGCTTCTAACTAAATAATTGCTGTGGTGCGGTGATAGATTCGCTCAGCACTGAGGTGAGCGATTTCAACGCCTACAATGTGTACGTCACCGTGGGCGACCCAAGTCACAAGAAGAAAGATGATGAAACCGCCAGCGCTTTCAAGATCACGCTCGCGGAGAAAATGCAGAAACTGAAATTACCGTCGGAACGCAAGATTAAGCTCTGAGTTTAGGATGAAATGTGCTATGGACTCACCCATTAGTTTGGCCCATATGGTCATTGATGGAAATGAGGGTGGCTACACCGGTGGAGCGCTGCTTCGAATGGGGCTATCTCTTCGGTGCGCTTGAAGTGGGTGGTGGCGCAAGCGATTTCCTTTACTCGCCGACGGTCAACAAGGTGGCGGACGTACATTTCCTCTATCAGATCGCTGTTTGCGATGAAGACGCGATGTGTGTGGGCATGAGCAGGAAAATATTTGGGGGATCAAGGTTGGAGTTGCGATCGGCGGTAGGTGCTCTGGGGCAATGTCGCACCGTGCAACCGATATCCAGACATTGATTAAATAATCTCAATCCCACCTAGCTTTTTATTGTTAGAATTTTATGGCTTTGTCAATCGGGAACGCATTCCATGAAGTGGAGTTTCGATCCAACGCCAAGACGCCAAAGTCAGGCTCCAAGTGATTGCAGCATAGATTACGATCCTAATCATTGCCCCTAAATTATTTTCAAATGGGCTAGCCCATAAGAACCAGCAGATTTTTCCGGTGACTAATGGAGCGAGATTGTGAAATAGATAAATTCCGTAGGAGAGTTGCCCGATACGTAAGATAGAAGGGTTCTCTAGGATTTTTTTGGTGATTCCGGAAAATCCGACTGATGCCTCCGCGATAAATCCGCACCAAGCGATGGCGAGCAGTGTTTGTTGGAGTGAGCGCAGTCCAAGCGTAGGTAAGCCTAGTTCATGCGCTCCAAAGATTCCAATGTAGCCCGCAAGGGCGACTCCTGCGATCCACCTAAGGGCAGGACTTTCTAACGACATTCCACGATGCACCGCGAGTGCCAATAGTGCGCCGACGCCGAAGTAGTCAAAACAAAAGAAGGTCAACACGTGAGGCCAAGCGAACCATGGGAGGAAATCGCTCTCAAAAAAACGAGACAGCGGACCGATGGCGGTGAAAACTAAAATAGCAGAAGCTAACAGATTCCTTGGTAAAAACCAAATCACCAGCGGCCAGATCAGATAGAATTGTTGTTGGATTGCCAGCGACCAGAAATGATTTGTGCCTTCGGGCCAATAGCCGAGCGAGGCCATATGGATGTTCGAGAGATGAAATACATACCAAGGCAATCCAGATCCAGTCATGTCAGGTGCTTGGACGGCCCAAGCGAGTGCGAGTGCTGCGTAGTAGGGGGCAAGAATCCGCAAGCCTCGGCGGATTTGGTAAGACTTGAGCGCCGCCGCCTTCCACTTGCCTCCTCGCGTCTCATTACGATCAAACTCGCGGAGTAGGGAACCCGTAATTAAATATCCTGTTAGGACTAGGAATAAAAACAGAAACACCTCGAAGGGAAACAAACGTGGACAGTTCGTTGGGCGCCAGTGATCCCAGCAGATTGCCAACATTGCGATGGCCCGCGCGCCATCAAGCTGCCTAGCCCGGTTTTGGGGCGGATCGGCAACGCTGGTTTTTCCCATAAGATCGTGTGAGGAAATTCTGATTGGCTCGAGACCGCTTAAGTAGATTTTTTGTTTTTGAGAATGTCAGTTTGCGTCTTGGAAGCGCTTAGGTGCTTGGTGGTAGCAGCCCGCTCCTCCGGCATCATTTTCAAGCGTCGTCAGTTGCGACTGATTTCTTCGCGGTCTTTTTTGCTGCAACTTTTTTCGCAGGCCTCGGCGGGAAGTCGAAGCCGATTTTCCCGTCCTTCGCATCGAAAGTTAGGTGAGCATCGAACTTGCGTTTTGTCCGGTTAGAAACAAAGCCTTTAAGGACGTCGGTCTTGCCATCGCCGATGAGTTTGAGAATTTGTGCAGGGGGTATTTCACACTGGAGAATCGAATTACCGATGCGAATACCGTGCGGATCTTTCTTTGTGACGATCTCTGGGATGTGGTAAGCTTTTTCGGTGGCATAAACTTTATAGGTCCTGCCATCCTCGGTTTTTGCCTCGCCGATGATTTGTTCTTCTGTTAGTTCTGGCGGACCGTCGCGGTCGTCTCCTTCGAAGACGAAGTTGATCTTGAACTTCGCGTCCATTTCCAGCGCGGCATCGAAGGGTTTATTAAACTTAGAACGAAAGCCGGTGAGCGGGCCGACGTGTTTTGTGGTGAAGAGCAGGATGGCTTCTTCCTCGGTGAGCAAGCGACCGGCGATGTGCTTTTTCGCTTTAAATTTGCACTCGGGCTCGCGGCATTCGTAGGTCGCCTCAGTCTGCTTGAGGTTGACCGCGCCACATATCGGGCAGGTGGCTTTGAGATCGGCAAAGACCTCGCTTTTTGCCAGATCGGCCGCTTGGCGGGCTTTGCTACAAATCTCGTTAGTGTAGGAAATGATTTCCTTCATGAAATCACTGCGCTGGAGAAGACCTTGTTCCATCTGGCGAAGTTTGAACTCCCAGTCGCCGGTGAGTCTTGGTGAGTAAAGTCCCTCAATTTCCATTTCTCTAACAAGAGAAATTAAACGCATGCCACTGCCGGAAACGAAAAGGTCGCGACCTTCACGAGCGAGGTATTTTTGGAAAATTAGGCCTTCGATCGTTGCCGCACGGGTGGCGGGTGTGCCGAGACCTCGCTCGGCCATCGCTTCACGCAGAGCTTCGTCATCGATGAGTTTGCCAGCACCTTCCATGGCGGAGAGCAGTGTAGACTCGGTCATACGTGCAGGTGGCTTGGTTTCCTCGGCGAGAACCTCGACGGACTCAGCGCTGGCGATCTCGTCTTTTCTAACTGAACAGAGTTCGTCTTTTCCTGCTGCGACACCAGGGCGCCGACCGTAAACTTCAAGCCAGCCGGGTTTCACGAGGATACGGCCTTCGGTTTTAAAACAATCTTGTTCGATTCGACTGAGGCGGGTCGTTTGCTCGAACTCTGCGGACGGATAGAAAACCGCGATGAAGCGCTTCACGATCATATCGTAAAGTTTTTGTTCGGCCTCGCTAAGTTTAGAAAACTTGCCTGTCGGAATGATGGCAAAGTGGTCTGAGACTTTTTTGCTATCGAAAACGCGTTTTGATTTATGAAGATGCGGGCCCTTGTCCTCACCACCCTTGAGCACGGCTTTCGCGTATTTGGCCACGTCGAGATCGCTGTTTCCCACGTCCTGCATGGTCTCTCTAACATTTCCAGTGTAGTCCTCAGGCAAATACCGCGAGTCGGTCCGCGGGTAAGTGATCATCTTGTGTTTTTCGTAGAGAGCCTGTGCGATTTGAAGGGTGCCCTTGGCGGAAAACGGCGCTTCGCGTTGTAGGGTGGTGAGATCGTAAAGCTGTGGAGAAATCTGCGTGACCGCCTTTTTTTCCTCGGTAACTTTACCGCTTTTGCCTTGGCAACGCGCTTGGATCGCCTCCGCGGTGAGTTGGTCCCAAATTCGCTCGGGCTTGGAAAGTGGCGCTGACTCGTCTTTTTTCCACTTTTCGTCGATCCACTTCGCAAGGTATTCCCCGGCTTCAACGCCGAAGGTCGCGTGGACTTCGAAATAGGCGGTCGGCTTGAATGCTTGGATTTCTGCTTCGCGCTGGGCAAGGATCGCGAGCGTTGGAGTTTGGACGCGGCCTGCGGCGGTGATGTTGAATCCACCATGGCGCGAGTTGAAGCAGGTCAATGCGCGGGTGGCGTTCAGGCCGACCAGCCAATCGGACTCAGAGCGGCACTTTGCGGCGTCGGCGAGCGGTTTCATTTGCTCTCCCGGACGGAGGTTTTTCCATGCCGCGAGGATTGAATCGTTGGTCATCGACTGCATCCAAAGCCGTTTGACTGGCTTGGTGATTTCGCCGATTTCCATGATGTAACGGAAAATGAGTTCGCCTTCGCGGCCGGCGTCGCAAGCATTGATGATAATATCCACATCCTTGCGCTTGGCCAACTTGAGGACCTGCTTGAGACGGGCCTCGGAGTCTGGGATGGGGTCGAGCGTGAACTTGTCCGGAATGGCTGGAAGGACGCTGAAATTCCAGGCAAGTTTCTTACCATTCGGACCCATGGGCATGCGCAATTCGACGAGGTGACCTACGGCGGATGTGATCACGGCGGTGTCGTTCTCGTAGAAAACATCGCGACCAGAGCCTGACTTTTCAAACTTGCCCAAGACTTTGGTGAGAACCTTGCTCAGGTCGTTCATGACGCTGGGTTTTTCGGCGATAATCAGTGTTTTTCCCATAAAAAAGTAGAACCGTTAAGCGGCGCTGAGATGAGGGACTAGACTCGGGAGGCTGGATTTGGCAAGCGGATTGGTGAATTTTCGCAATTTCGGGTTTTAGCGTCTGGCGTATCTAAAGCCCGGAAACGCCCTCACCAGCCTTCGCATTTCCAGTTTCATCAAGTTAGCTGTCACAATGTGCGCGGGCAGTCCACTGCGCTCAATGATGCGATCCACTGGCGATTCGTCCGTCGTCACTGCTGCGAAAACCGCAGCTTCTTCTTCTGGCAACTCGGGGATTTCCGTGGCGGGCTCAGTTTGGCTGGCTTGGCGGGCGAAAGGCAGTTGCCCGAGGTCGTCAAGCAGGTGACTGGCGTCGGCGACGAGCGTGGCACCGTCGCGGATGAGTTGATTGCACCCCGCGGACGTCGGCTTGTCGATCGGGCCCGGGACGGCGAAAATCGGTTTCCCATATTCTGAGGCGAGGTTCGCGGTGATTAAAGATCCCGACCACGCTGGGCATTCGACCACGAGCACCGCCCGCGCCCAAGCGGCGACGATACGGTTGCGCATCGGGAAAGTCTGCTTGTCGGGCGAGGTGTGCAGAGGAAACTCCGAAACCACCGCGCCGAAGCCGCTGGCAATTTTTTCAGCGAGTGCGAGATTTTCCTGGGGAAAAAGCTTCGCCAAGCCCGAACCTAACACCGCGATGGTGCGGCCATTCGCGGCCACGGCGGCCTCGTGGGCGGCGGTGTCGATCCCACGCGCCAATCCGGAGATGATGGTGAAGCCAGCCTGTGCGATCTGGTAGGAAAGTTTCTTGGTAGCCTGCGTGCCGTAAATCGTCGCCCGTCGCGAGCCCACCACACCGATGGCATGCTTGTCTCGTGCTTCTAACTGACCCCAGACGTAGAGTAACAGCGGCGGATCGTAGGCATCCCGAAGGGGTGAAGGGTAGCCCTCGTCGTCTTGGGTGATTATGGAAATTCCTCGCTCGGCAGCCTCACGCAGTTCGGTAGTGGGATCCGCATGGTCTTGCCATGCTTGGAGAATACTTGCGGTCTCTTCGCCGATGCTGTCCACACGCATCAATCGATCCTTGGCAGCGCCGAGGATGGAAGATGGATTGCCACCAAAAGCATCTAACAATCGACGGACGCGCACTGGACCGATTTTCGGCAGCATGTTGAGGGCGACGAGAGCTTCTTGAGTAGTCATGTGAACACCATCCTGTCAATTGATTGCCCATTCGTCAAAGCTGGTTTGCAGAATATGATCCGAGTTTTTTGAAATCAAGTGAGCGCCAGCAAGGCCTCGTCCCAGTCCTTCCAGACTGGATCAAGATTTTGCGCCCGCAGCATCTCAGCAACTTCGGCAGGACTGCGTGTGTCATGAACTTGAAATTGCTCGGTCGCTTTCTCGCATCCAGATTTTTCCTCAAGCTCCACGCGGCGCCCCTTCACGGTGAGGTGCAAATCATCGCTCCCCGCGCCGGTGTAGCCACCCGGTTCAGTCCTGGCACCGGCGGACATGTGAGTCACGCCGAGTGTGGCAATTGCGTCTCGTAACGGCGCGGGCTCACGGGTGGAGACAACGATGCCAACCTGCGGAAATAACAGGCGAAAAACGACAATCAAGCGAACAAAAGATTTGTCTGGTAGGTAGAGTTCCGGATCCGGCTCGTATTCATAATTCCCTGCGTACGGTCGCATCCGTGGAAAGGCGATGGTGAACTGTGCTTTCCAACAATTCCGATAGAGGTATTCCAAATGCGCGCAAAGCGCGAGTGCCTCGAACTTCCAACTTGCCAGACCGAACAACGCGCCGATGCCGATGCGGCGGAACCCACCTGCGTAAGCACGCTCGGGACAATCTAACCGCCAGTCAAAATTTTTCTTTGGTCCAGCAGTGTGAAGTTGTTGGTAGGTTTCGCGATGGTAAGTTTCCTGATAGACAACAAGTCCTTCAGCGCCATGACTGACGATTTCAGTGTATTGTTCGTCTTCCATCGGCCCAACTTCGAGTGCGAGTGTCGGAATGAATGGCTTGAGCGCGTCGAGGCATTTTTGTAAATAACCCTCGGAGACAAACTTCGGGTGTTCGCCTGCGACGAGGAGAATATTACGAAATCCTAGTCCGTGAAGATGTTTCGCCTCGGTGACTACCTGATCAACTGTTAATGTTGTTCGGAAAATCCCGGCATCGCGCGAAAATCCGCAGTAGGTACAATTGTTCACACATTCGTTAGAAACATAAAGCGGCGCGAATAAGCGCATCGTTCTGCCAAAGTGCCGACGCGTCACATGCTGGCTTCGGTGGGCCAAGCCCTCGAGTGGCCCGCCCGTTTCCTCGGCAATCAAATGCGCAAACCGCCGCATCAGAGGCGTCGGGTACTTCAAAAGATCGAAAAAAACATCGGCGAATGCCATGGCGGGCGGAATGTGCCCCGTGAATGGAAGAAGGTCAAAGGTGCTTTGCGAATTATCGTGGAGATGGAGTAAATCTCGGTTGGAATTATTCGTGTCGCGTCACTTTGGAATCTCGTTGAGAGTGTAATAAGCATCGGGGTGCCACAGGGTCGAACCACTTGAGGATTTAACGCCCTTTGAGTCCAGGTGGTGGACGTGACCACGGACGAGCCCGTCAATTTTAAGCCGTACGGATTTTTTGTCGGCGGAGACGGTGGCAGAGATAATACTCGGGGTGGCGTTGTCGACTTCCGGGCTACCGTACTCGGATTGGAGGATATAGGTCCACGCCTTCATGCTGTAGCTTTTCGGATTTTCCGCGCTGGCGGCGTCGACCGGTTCGGTGAAATTCAGTGTGAAGCCGTCGGAATTGGCGGTCATGGTTTCTATTTCAAAGGGTGTCTTGCCCGTCCACTTAACGCGCTCAAAGGTGAAAGGCTTGCTGCCGCGCGACGCCCAACCTCGGTTAGATCCACCCGCGAAGATGATACCGGCTTGGCCATCGTAACGGAGTGGAATGATGCCGGCTTCGAAGTCTTCGAGGAAATGAAAAACAGCACCCTGATAGAGATCATTAACCTTTTCGAGACAAACGCGCTGGATTTGTGAATGGGTCTGCTCACCGACGTAGAGTTGGTTCTTCCAAGGACCAAATTTTCCTCCGCTCGTATCGCAGGCAATGCCGGTCGGAGATTGTCCAACCTTGCCGTGTGGGAAAATCACCGCAGGCGGAATAAATTCTGGAAACTTGATCCGTTCGGTGAGCGTGCGTGATCCATCGGCCACTTCTGGCGGTGCAGGGAGGTTGGCGAGTTTGTGGAATTTATTTCCGGTCAGGTTACCTTGGAAGGAGCCAGGCTTAAGCCACTTGAGGGAGGATGAACCATTCCAAAAGCCTTGATTGTCGACATAGAAAACATCGCCTTCGGCATTTAAGCCAATTCCACCCGGCGAACGGATACCCGAGCAGGTGGGGATCATTTTTCCTTCCGGAGTGATCCGCACGCACCAACCCCGCCAGTCAGACTCCGCGGCGACGGATCCCGTGAGGCAAAGGACTACCCAGATGTCGCCATTCTTATCGGGCTCGCTGCCAAAGGCGTATTCGTGGTAGTCACCTTTGATGCCCCAGTCCGAGCAAATCGTCTCGAATGTATCGGCCACGCCACTGCCTGTGGAATCTTTCAAGCGAGTAACTTCCGGACGTTGAGTGAGATAAAGCCAGCCGGCCTTCCAAAACATCCCCAAGGGTTCATGCAAACCTTGCGCGAATTTCTTCCATGTCACTTTGGTTAGATCTTCGCCGTAAGCACCAGTGCAAATCCATAGATCGCCACGGCGAGTGGTCACCGCTATTTTTTGCTCCGGCATCAGCGCGATAGATCCGATCTCCATCACCTCGCCGGGTGGCAACGGAATTTCTTGGCGGAGGTAGAAGTCGGATTGATTTGCCGCTTGGCAAAGCGTGACGGTGAGGAAGAAGGCAGTGAAAAAGCGCATATGTTTTAGATTTTTACGATAGCTTGCGGTGGTCAGTGATCGACTATTGATAGAAATGATTAGTTCCAGCGATAAGTCAGAGTGACGGGCTGGTCTGGGGTGAGCTTGACGGTCGACTTTCCAACCGCACCGTCGATGCTGATTCCAGATGGTTGGGCGATTTGAATTTCGAGTGGGGCCCCGGTGACGGTGAGCTTGCGGACGAGAGTACCTGATTCCGCGTGCCAAGAATCTAGCAGATATTGTTTTCCGATTTGCACCGAGAAGGTAGGATTTCCCTGTGCATCCAACTTATAACCACGGAACCGCGCTTGCGCAGGAAGACTGCGAGCATCGCTGAGCTTGATGATTTTTTCACCAGCGGGTGGTGAATCGGCTGTACCTCGCTCGAGCCATTTTTTCGCACCATCAATGAATGGACCCTTCCAGATGAGCGCTGGACCGAGGTCGTCTGCTGAGTACGCGAGGTTGACCCCGCCCGGAAATCCAACGCCAATCGCGCGTGGGCTTGTGCCCAAAATAAAGTTTCGGTAGATCACCGCCCGCCCGTTTGACGCTTCGATTAGAATGGGCTCTTGAAGGGCTGGAGATTTGGCAGCTTGTTCTGTTAACCAATTCCATTTTTTCTTGCTAGAGGGTCTCCAGCCGATGGCTAAACCTTTATCCCCCTGGTTCTGGACGTATTCGACTCGAAAGCGGTGGGATCCTTTGTCGAGCTCGATGATGCATTTTTGTGCGCGAGAACCATTCAGCGGACCAGTACCTAGGATTTCAAGAACCAATTCATCGTCTATCAGTATTTTTCCAGCGTCATCAGCATCAAGATAAAACAGGTATTCGCCTTTTGTAGGAATTTCAATTTTTGCATCCCAAACCATTCCAAAATCACTTTCGTATGTAGAATCTTTGAGGGATATGATACCATCGTGCTCTTCTTCAATGTTCTTTGCCTCAAGTGTCTTGAAATCAGGTAAGTACTTCCATTCGCCCTGGTAGACTTGAGACGTTAGATCTCTTAGGATAGTTTTTTGAATCGGGAACGGATGCAATTTAAGTATTTCCTCCGCGGTCCACGAGGTCTTGTGGGTAATGTTCGCGTCGCGCGTCGCTTTCACTTGAGCACTGGTGATGACTGGAGCTTGGTTTCCCCATGAAGAACGAACAAATGTTAGAATCGCGGCAATTTGATCATCTTGCAGCATGGCGCCTTGTGCCGGCATTTCTAAGTTATAGGTTTTTCCGCTCACTTCGACTGGCCCATTGAGACCGTTAAGCACGATTTTGATCGCGCGGTCTGGGTCGCCATCGACCCACGAACTTTCTGCTAGAGGAGGGAAAGCCCCGCCGGTGGCACCTTTACCGTCGGCCCCGTGGCAGGCGGAGCAATAGAGGGTGAAAAGTTGACCCCCGTCCTGTGCTAAGAGGGATGTGGGTAGGGCCGCGAGTTTGAGGAGTAGGAAAAAACGTTTGGAAAACATATCGATGATAAAGATGGTAAATCACACTGGCGAAAAAGCACACTATATACGTCAAACGTCAGAATAAATATTAGCGTTATTTACGCCAACCTTTTGATTAATTACGTCAATTTTAAGTTTTTATCTACCTAGTAAGATGTTGCTTTCTCTCGCTCATTTTACTTTGGGTGTTCGAAACCGGTCGTAATGTCGCTTAAGGCCCTCAGCGACCGCGTCGGCATACTCCCGAAAGATCGAGGGTCGCATTTTTCCGGCGACTTCGCGGAGCCCCTCGTAGTCGCCCGCTTGGATGCGTGCGTGGTCGAGGGTGGAGTTCATGACGTAGGGCTCCATGAAAATGACAGGGCAGTTGTAGAGTCGGTTGGCGAGTAGATTCCGTACCCAGAGATAGGGTTGCTCGGCGATGGAGCGTACGGATTTGGACGCGGGCGGATAAACGTAGGGTGGCAGCCCGCTGATTTCGGCAAATGTTTTAGATACAGTTGCTCCAACGAGTACTTCTTCTTCATGGGTGCGTTGGAGAAGTTTTTCTAACAGATTAAAACGTTGGTCAGCAAGGATGACCTCGTCATCGGTGTAAGCGCCATTGAGTAACAGATGGAGGTGGGTGCGGTTGATAAGCATTGGGCTGTTAGGGTTTCCCCAGCCTTCGGCATTGAAGTGAAGGCAAAGTACGAGATCGGGCTTAATGACGTAGTTTACGAAATCAGCGCGAGCACGGATCTCGGCGGTGCGGTAGAAAAGTCGCTCGGCTAGTTTTTGTGGGGACTCGTTGGCAGTGGAATCTTGGGCGAGCGATAATAAGGCATCCGGACGAATGGGAGTAACAGGTTCGAGCCGATCTCTTACCAGGGTAACCGAGGCTCCAAGTGCCTCAAGCCGCGGCTTGAGCAATTTGGCAACTTGGAGCGTCATATTACCCTCTAGCACGGGTTTTTCATCGCCGACGACGAACCAACGTTCTTCCATCTTCGCCCAAGCACCGCCGATGTGACCGGGATCGATAGCGATCTTGATGCCGGTAAGAGGTCTTTTTCGCGCAGCGGTTTGAGGTTCGAACGAGGTCTTCCAGTGGCGAGGGATCGGCTTGATGGAATCTAACTCGGCAAAGCGTAGAGTGAAAATGTCTTCTGGCGATGGGTTACCGGTCTGGATATGTGCTTCGTCGTGGTTGATGGTGATACAAGTCTTCCAAGCGTCTCCCGTTGTGAAGACGGTGGTGAGAAGTTGTTCAAATTCAGCACGGGTGATTGTATCCTGATAGATATTCAGCGCATTCCAATCTGGCGGGGCCGCCAGCATCGAGAGAATTGGACGCACAGGGGTGTTTGGAACAAGCGGCCGCGGAGGGGAGCGTAAAAAAATAAGCGCCACAGACACTAACAAAAAAAAGGCGAGCAATAAAATCGGCAATTGGCGCTTAGAGAAAAGTCTCATTCTTCTTCGAGTATTGCTGGATTTTTCACGCATGGGAAGCGCGTCCTCACTGTAAGAAACTGCCCACACGACAATGCCTACGCGATCACGGAATATCGCAATACAGCAATCTGGGGTATCTGTTGTGAGTCATCGCGAGTCACCTCTCCCCGCGAGATAAAAAACTAACCAACAATTCCTCCCAACTCGGCCCCCCGGATTTGAGACCCCCGGCGAAAATCGAAGTCCCCCGGCTTCGACTTTCGCCGGTTTCTTTTTTTCCCATAACGCTTATTTGAGAACTCACACGCATCGCAATCATCGCTCAATGCGATGCTGCGGAGCTATTTTTCAGCCAACCACGCGTCGATCCCACCCGTGACATTCTTGACTTGGGTGAAACCATGATCGAGCAGCAATTGCACAGCTTTGGTAGAGCGCCCGCCAGCTTTGCAGTGAACCAAGATTTCCCTGTCTTTAGGAAGGGTTGCTATCGCGTCAGGCAATGTTTTGAGCGGAATCAGACATGAGCCATCGATGCGAGAGACGGCGTATTCCTCCGGTTCACGGACATCGATAAGCAGTCCTTGGAAGGGTTCTTGGAGGATGGTGCGAAGTTCTTGAGTGGTGATAGATTCCATAATTTTTAGAGTAAAATGACAAGTGCTTAAAGTGTTAGTTTCTGAATTCGAAACGGACTTGATCTCGCGATGGTCACCACACAAGCGGCAGAGTGGATCACGGTCCACCTTGAGCGTGCGGAACGTGCTGTGCAGCCCATCGTAACAAGTCATCCTGCCAAGCGGAATCGTGCCGATGCCAAGGATGAGCTTGAGTGTCTCAGTGGCTTGCAGAGACCCGATTACTCCTGGTATCACGCCTAACACTCCTGCCTCATCGCAAGAGGGTACGCTTCCAGTTGCTGGCATCTCTGGCAATAAACACCGGTAGCACGGGCCGCCAAGATGGGGCGCAAAAACGCCAGTTTGGCCTTCGAAGCGGTATATCGCACCATAAACAAGAGGTTTTTGTAACAAGAATGAGGTATCGTTTGTTAGAAATCGTGTAGGAAAATTATCCGAACCATCGACGAGAATATCGTAATTTTTAGCGATCGCTATCGAATTATCAGGAGTGAACCGAACTGGATGTAGTTCTAATTTTACGTGAGGATTGATCTCGCGTAATCTTGCTGCGGCACTTTCAAGTTTTGTTTTTCCAACCCATGACTCGCCATGCAAGATTTGCCGTTGGAGGTTTGAAATTTCCACTGTATCGGCGTCAACGAGACCGATTCTACCCACGCCAGCTGCAGCCAGATAGAGTGCGACAGGTGATCCAAGCGCGCCAGTGCCGATGAGAAGGACCGCAGCGTTTTTTAACCGCAATTGTCCAGCCTGACCCACGGCTGGAATCAACAAGTGGCGTGAGTAGCGGTGAAGTTCCACCGGTGAAAGTCGGTCAAGCATAACGGCGAAAGATTGCAGGGAAAACGCCACCGGTCAAAGGCGGAAAACTGTTTGCTTAGCCTGTTTTGCTGCTATGCTGCGGCCATGTCACAAGTATCATCCTCATTTTTATTGTGCCCCGGCGATGCGGCACCCGATTTCGTTTTGCCAGATGCTGATGGTCACTTGGTGGCGTTATCAGACCTTGCAATCGGGCGTGGCTTGTTGGTGGTTTTCGCCTGCAATCACTGCCCCTACGTGATCCATTTGGCTGATAAACTTGGAGAACTTGCTCGTGAAATCGCTGAATTGGGCGTACTAACGGTGGCGATCAATTCAAACGATCTGGAAAATTACCCGCAGGACGGTCCCGGCCCGATGAAGGAATTCTCCGCTGCTCGGCGCTGGGATTTTCCTTATTTACTCGATGAATCACAGGACATCGCCAAGGCCTATGGTGCCGAGTGCACGCCGGACTTTTTTCTATTCGATGCCGCAGGCAAATTGTTTTACGCGGGTCAGTTTGATGCTTCGCGACCACGTAGCGGGGGTGAGGCACACGGTGGTGATCTGCGCGACTCGGTTAGTTTAATGTTAGATGGTCACGAGGCGCCCAGTCGGCCTTATCCAAGCAGTGGTTGCAATATTAAATGGAAGCCGAGCGCATGAGCTTGAGAGAGAAAATTTTAACGTCGACCGGGGCAGCGACGAGCATGGAGGCAGGGGCCTCTGTTGGCTCAGTAAAACCATCGAGTCGTAGTGGTTCGGTCGACCAATGACCGCAATCGGCAGGTGCAATTTGATACGGTGAATGATGAACTTGCCCGCAAAAAATTTGACCCGTAGGACGAGATGAAAACAACAGATAACGTTCGACGAGAAACGAATTGAGCGAACCAATTTCGGCGGGCCTGGTGATTTTTGGCGTGGCGTATTCAAATTTCGAACAAGCCGTTCCGGGTAATTTTCTTTGGCTGCTGAAGTCGACGCGCCCCAAGGATTTCGTGCTACGCATACTGGCATGCTGATAAGGCAAGTGAAACCCTCGTCTAGCGATTTCCACGGCAATCGGTTGGTCACACTCTAGCGAGAAAAACCAAACCCCAGGGTTGCCCATTTCGTCGTGGACATAAGTACGTACGTTGAGTTCGTGAAACCACGAGAGCCATGGTAGCGCGGGTAAACCTGCGGGACGGACTCGTTCCATGAAAAATGGCACCAAACCCAGCCACGCTTTTCCATCAAAGGTATCTATGTGAAGGCCCACGGGCAAACGAGCAGCAATCAGCGCTGGGTCGACTGGCCAATGAAGAAATAACAAACCGGCCCAACGTTGATGCATGACAGGAAGTCCGTGTGGTGCCACTCGCGCGGCGAGGCGCTGTTCGGTTGTGGGTATCATTCTTTATCTTAAAAGGATCATCAATCCCGCCACCATGAATTTAATGCATTGAAAAGTAAGTTCTAAATTTTTCGGCGGGGCTAAATTTAATGTTAGAAAAATATCAGAATAAGTATTTAGATGATCCCTATTAGAAAAACTACATTTTTATAATAGAAATGTATTGAGCTTATTCGAGTCCGTGCTCAGCGACATCCTCCTCATCCCAACCCAGATAATGTCCTATTTCATGTAAGAAAGTTGTCCCGACTTCATCTCGATAGTCGTGTTCTTCTTCACCGACCCACTCCCATAGGTTGGTGAGAAAAAGTCGGATGCGGGAAATTTCTCCTGGCTGCACTTCATCGAGCGCGCATGGTCCATCGAACATGCCAAGTTCGTCACCGACAAGCGATGCGTCTTGGGCGTCGTTGCCGGGCCTTTCTTCAAAAGAAATCACTATCATTGCCGCGGCATCCTGAATGTCTTTAGGCAAGATTTTCACCAAGGCTTTTACTTCTTCGTCCGCCCATGCGCTAAGAATCTCAAAATTCATGAGGACAAGTTATTCTTCTGCTACTAGTGGTACAAGCTACTTGATGGAAAAATTGCTTTAAAATTTGATTTCTTTAAACTATTCAATTTTATTGCTTGATAGAAAATTAATTTCTAATAGAAAGGATTCTATCGAATATAATTTAAATATGAGATCACAAAAATTATTCATCGTTTTAACCTCAATTGGCGTTACTTTAGGTTCTTTTTCCTGTGCACCACTTGAGCAATCTAAGGTAAGTGTCACAACCGTGCCTTTGCGAATATCCCCTGCTGTCGCGCTACGCCGAATCAAAGAGGGCAATAAGCGTTTCACATCGGATCAGCTACAGCATCCTTACGATTCTAACTGGAAACGCTCTGACTTAACAACTGGACAATATCCATTTGTAATCGTCTTGGGTTGCTCCGATTCTCGCGTTCCACCAGAACTAGTGTTTGATCAAGGACTCGGTGATGTCTTTGTTGTTCGTGTTGCCGGAAACGTGCTCAACAAGGAAAACGTCGGCAGCATCGAATACGCCGTCGCCAATCTCGGAACGCCACTCATCGTGGTGCTCGGTCACGAGCATTGTGGTGCTGTCAAGGCGGCTAAAGAAACCATTGCCGCCAAAGGTAAAGCACCAGGGCAAATTCACTCACTGGTTGAAGCGATCCGACCCGCTGTCGAGGCCACCGTGGGTCAAGACGCCGAGGCGACTTGTCAGGCTAACGTCCGTCACGTCGTTGAAACCTTGAAAGAATCCAAGCCCATCATCTACAAATTGATCGACTCGGGCAAAGTCGCTGTGGTTGGCGCCTATTATGATCTGCCAACCGGCAAGGTTGAGTTTCTCAAATAGTGAGCGAAGAGCGCGCTTGGGATCCACTAGAAGCCAGCAAGTACTTGGGAAACTTGCACACTGTGAGCGATTGCATATTTATTTGGTTTTGCTTAATAAAAAATGAGAGACCGCATCGATATTTTACTCGTTGAAGATAACGCTCACGAGGCTGAATTGGCTACCCGTGCCTTTAAAAAACGAACAATGGCAAATTGCGTTGTTCATGTTCATGATGGACAAGAAGCAATAGATTTTTTGTATGGTACGGGTATTTATGCGGGTCGAGATACCAGCAATATTCCCCAAATTATATTGCTAGATCTTAATTTGCCTAAGATCAATGGACTTGAAGTGCTGCTTAAAATTCGCACCAATGAGAACACTCGAATGGTGCCTGTCGTGATTTTGACAGCTTCGAGTGAAGAGCGCGATGTGGTGGCATCTTATCGTCTAGGTGCAAATAGTTACGTTGTGAAACCACTTGATTTTGAGAAGTTTCTTGAAGTGATGAGTAATTTGATCACTTATTGGTTACTTATAAATCA
>Ga0114974_10001966_pt1 | contig 16033 bp, 13 predicted proteins | sample S_130206_EF_Meta_FD_87318 | JGI IMG/M metagenome (GOLD analysis project Ga0114974, IMG submission 87318) | Freshwater microbial communities from Lake Simoncouche, Canada to study carbon cycling - S_130206_EF_MetaG | ecosystem: Environmental > Aquatic > Freshwater > Lake | place: Lake...
ATACCTGCGCCCCCGTAGCTCAGGGGATAGAGCACCGCCCTCCGGAGGCGGGTGCACAGGTTCGAATCCTGTCGGGGGCACGCGACACAAATCACCCGAATTAATTGGAATCTTTGTCGTTGCATCCTTGTTTATATCGTTGTTAACAGGGAGAATTGGATACTTACGCACCTGGTTGCGTTTAATTGGTTTTACTGCGTATTCTCTATTAAGGAGTTCTGTCATGGATTGGCGACATCAATCAGCCTGCCGCGATGAAGATCCTGAACTCTTCTTCCCGGTCGGCAACACTGGGCCGGCGCTGACTCAAATTGAAGAAGCGAAGAAGGTCTGTAATCGCTGCATCGTAAAAGATGCTTGCCTATCTTGGGCTTTAGAAAGCGGTCAAGATGCTGGAGTCTGGGGCGGACTTTCAGAAGATGAACGTCGTGCGCTTAAGCGTCGTGCCGCACGTAATCGCGCCCGCATGACGGAACAAAATAACTCTAATTAAATTCTGTGGAGTGCAATTTAAATTGGGAAATTTAACTGTGCTTCAGTTCCGCGACTAGTTCGAATTAAATTAATCGTTCCCTTTAACTCATTCTCAGTTAGTGTGCGAACAATTTGAAGTCCAAGATTTGCAGATTCCAAGATCGTAAATCCCTCTGGCAGACCAATGCCATCATCAAATATAACTATCTGCGCTGAGCCATCTAAACGTGAGACTTCTATAGTTAAATTTGCCCCTGATTCGGCTAAGCCGTGTTCGAGCGCGTTGTGAATTAATTCGGTAACAATCAATGAGAGTGGAGTGGCGATCCGTGGATCGAGTGACCCAAGTTCTCCAGTGCGGGCGATCTTTAACTCTCCCATTCTGGGGCTTAATTCGAGGGCATGTGTGACTAAACGATCTAAGACATCATCAAAAGCAACCGAAGCTTCGGTGCTGCTCGATAGCGTTTCGTGAACAAGAGCAATCGATGCGATGCGGCGCACGGCTTCATTTAACGCCGCACTTGCCGCGGGGTCTTCGATACGACGTGACTGTAATCGAAGTAACGCCGATACGGTCTGCAAATTGTTCTTAACACGGTGATGAATTTCGCGAATCGTGGCATCCTTCGTGACCAATTCCCGCTCGCGACGCCTTAGCTCTGTGACATTCTGCAATAAAACAATTGAACCGATGCGGTCTCCCCCAGCTAGAAGCGGAAGTGCCAACAAATCTATTGTTCCACCCGTGTTTTCAATCTCAACGCGACGCAATGATTTTCCACTAAGACTTACTTCTATGGCCTCTTCGTGTGCTTCAGGTTTGATTGGTGAGACGCTACGCGCGACTTCTCCAAGCACATTTCCCTCTAGTTCATCGGCCCACCGCATTCGGTTAAAGGCAGATTTAGCATTTGGGCTGGCGTATGTAATAACACCGTTTATATCCAGCCTGATTAGACCATCTCCCACGCGAGCCGCTGGGTCGAAAAGTTCGCTGTTCTCGGTATATGGAAAAGTTCCTTCTGCAACCATCCTATAAACATTGTGAGCGACCTCGCGATAATTTAGCTCTAGCCTGCTTGGTTGGCGCATAAGTTCTGCGTTGCGGTGGCGTGCAATTACCGCGATAACTTGCTCGCCAAAAATCACCGGAATTGTTTCTTCCTTGATCAAGATCTCACCAATTTTTTCTGGCTGTGAATCTCTAATTATTTCTGCACCTGAGAGCGCTTGATCAATTTGTGGCCGCGCACCCCAAGCAATCTCGTCACCAATCACATCTTGCGGAAAGATAGTGGCTGCAGTTGTTGGTCGAATATGAGCAACAGCGACATATCCGGTGGGCCAACTCTTAAAATCTTTTCTTAGCGGAACCCATAAGATCAGATCAGCGAAGGAGAGATCGGCAAGGAGCTGCCAGTCCGCTGTTAACTCACGAATTCTACGAATTTGATCCGCGCGTAAAGGGCTGCGATTACCAAGAAGGGCATCTAATTGCAGCATAAGTTATGCCGTTAGCCATTGCGGAAGCGCTGCGGAAATCTCTTGAGTTGCAAACCAGGTTAACTCTTCACCATCTGGTGAAACTAAAAAGGCGCACTGCACATCTTCCCAGCGACCGTTCTCTTTTAAATTAACAAAATTTTCACCATGTTCGGCCACTTGTGAGTCAGTGATTTCCAGCGCCAAAATAAAGGCTGGACTTGCAGAATTTTCGCGCATCTCCATAGCCTCATCTGCTGCAAGCATCGAGAGAATATATTCTCCTTGTTCATCATCGATATCATTATTGGCAGTTAAGAATTTGATTGTAGGCGCATACAATGGGCCACATTCCATCTCACCCTCACTGGCGAAGGCGGAAATCTCTTCTGCTGTAACTGGTAGGTAGCCGCGCATAGCGCCAAGGGTATAAGAAATGTGCCTTAGCCTGTAATTTGTATAGCAATCGCGGCGATTGCCTTGCGCAAGGGAGCTTTTCCGTTTATTTCAGAGAGGACAGTCCGCTCCTTGCGCGCTGCTGCACATAATCGCGAATCTCTTGGAAGATACTGCACTTGTTTCAGGTTTAAAGATTGGAAGTCATCTGGTTGCCAGATCTCCTTTTTAACTGAAGTCTCTGAGGGTTTGATAAAAACAGAAATGCGTGCTGAAAGTTTTATTTCAGAGAGTTCTGAACAAAGTTTATTTAATCGCTTAATTTGCAGTAGATCTGATCCAGATGAGATAAATAATTCCTGAGCAAATCGGCTTACCCATATCTTGACCTGTGATGACCATCTGCGGTCTGAAAGATCACTCGTAATATTTTGCAGAGAGCCGAGATCTATGACTATGTAATCAAAGTATGCGGCAGCGTCCAGGGCCCGCAGTGAAAAATCTGCAATATTGCTCTGGGTAATTTCGGCGACCGATAAATTATCTGAAATATCGCACCACTTATCTTCTTCGGCAATTTTTCGTAAATCTAAGACAGCCGAGATCGCTGCGGCAGAAAAGTTGGCATCAATTAGCAGCGTCTTCTTTTCTAATAGAGATAGTTCCTGTGCCAGATTTAACGCCAAGGTAGTCGCACCCGTGTGATGTCCTGCCGAACCAATAGCAATTACCTTCGCTTTAAAATTTACCTTGCTTTGTAACAAGGGAGCACGTAAAAGTGGCGAACGGATATTTCCTCGGATATATGCCAGTAGCTCGTCAGGATTAGATGGGCGTGGAGAGATTTCAGCAAAGCCACGAGCTGATCCTGCAGTATCGGCAAAGCCAAAGAATGAGATATTTAATCCTGCAAGTTTCTTTAATTGCTCTTCGCTGATACCTGGTAAGTCAACGGAGTAGATAACGAGAATACTTTTTGCGACTTGCTCATTGAGACTTTTCTCTAGTGTTGCAAAATCAAGCGGCCTTGCGATAACACTCCATCCGCTATCAAAGAGTGCACTTGATACCATTCCTTCAAACTCTGCGTCAGCGATCGCGGTGATGATGCTAGGTTGTAAAACTTCATCCATTCGAACGTACTATTACCAATCTTCCAGATGCTGTCGCCTTCAATAGATCAAATATTTCATTATTATCTACAGAAACTGTTAAAGAAATATCACTACCAAAATTTCCAGCTCTACGGTTGATTGCATTGAGATACGCTCCGGATATGACTAATTCTGGAGTTTGTGGCTTCTCCAAGCCCATAGCCTCAGGTACCCAATAAATATTTATCGCCTCCCCTAATTCGATATCTTCAGGAAGATCACTGCTACGAATCGAGATGGGCACTTGGCCAGACTTCAGAGTACTTGGAATATCACTTACCGAACCAATCGCAATTAACTCACCTTTCTCTATTGTGCGTACGATGTAGGCGCCTGCAACTATCACTTCTTTTGAAAGATAGTGGCCACTCGCCTCCCCCAGAGAGACCTCAATTTCTGTCAGGTCGCTCTCCGCAATTTGTGCCCCAGGAATCAGTGAGTTGCGTGCGATCCAGTACGTATCACTCTGGTTACCAAGTGCAGTAAGTGCCATCGCGGAGATAACGGCGGCAGCAAATAGGGCGATGGCAACGACCAATCGTGTCTGAGCAGCTTTTTCTGATTTATTCATAGTGGAGTACTAAATGACATCGCCAAATATTTTCTTAGGCGCGCTCCACAGTCATCCTTTGGGATGAGAAATTCTCCTCCTCTTGGTGGAAGAAATATTGCAAAACCAAGTTCAAGGTGCGGCTATGGAAATAAAATTTAAAGAGCACACCCAAATTCGCACCTTAGAGTTGGTCTCGAGCAATGAAGATCCGGCGATGTGGAAGCATCCCCAGTTAGATTTGTACTCACTTTCAGAATTGGCCGCGGCTCGCAAAGTGGAGAAACTTCCCGAACAACGTGCCAAGCTCTACCTGATACCAAGCACTTTTGGTGAAGAGTTTGAACCAGGTTTTGAACCTGTGCCAACTTCGGCCACCGAACTACCTGAGGTTCATGCTTGGACGATGAAATTTGCAGTTAGCGTCCTTGAAATTTGGGCTGGTCGCCGGCAACCGGCCCAGTTGATTTCCAAGTGTCATCGCCAGATTTATATGAAATTACTCAAAGAAGTTGGAAGTCAGAAAGAGATCGGAAGAATCCGAAGTATCCACCAATGTGAACCTTTAGATGGCATTTGTGAATCAACGATTACCGTGCGCTTTGGCGACCGACTGCGCGCCATGGTGATTCGCTTTGAAGGCGTTGATCAGAGATGGTTATGTACTGAATTGCATTTAATTTAAGCGCCACCATGGCAACGCTTATATTTTTTACCTGAACCACAGGGGCACTGGCTATTGCGTGAAACCTCACCCTTAGTAGAGATACCAGATTCATCGCTGGCTGTGTATTGCAAACCAGTTGAATCAGATGGCTTCTCGGTGATTCCAGCTGCCTTTACCTGCGAGCCATCAGCTTCGACCGTTACTTGCACGTTAAAGACCAGGCTTGCTAGCTCTTCCTTGATGCCATCCATCATTGCAGCGAAAAGTTCGTAGCCTTCGCGTTGGTATTCAACCAATGGATCGCGTTGGGCCATGGCGCGAAGTCCAATGCCTTCCTGTAGATAATCCATTTCGTATAAATGCTCACGCCATTTGCGATCTAAGACTGAAAGTAAAACTTTTCGTTCGAGCTCGCGCATTACTTCAGCGCCGAGGTCAGATTGACGTTTTTCAAAAGCGAGAGTTGCATCTTCTAGAATTTGCGCCGTTAAATACTCTGCATCAATTGCCGATGCTGATCCAACTTTCGCGATTAACTCTTCTGGTGTAAATGAGATTGGGTAAACCAATTTTAGAGCCTGCCACAGGCGCTCTAGATCCCAATCTTCGCCATAACCCTGTGTGGTTTCTCCGTTTACATAGGCGACCAAGGTATCTGCCACAAATGTCTGAACCTGCTGTGAGATATCCTCACCTTCAAGTACTAGGCGTCGCTCTCCGTAAATTACTTCACGCTGCCGGTTCATAACATCGTCATATTTCAAAACATTTTTGCGGATTTCAAAATTTTGCGCTTCTACTTGAGTCTGCGCTGAACGAATAGCGTTACTTACCATCTTGGACTCAATCGGAGAGTCATCTGGAAGGCCGGCGGCAGATAGGAATCGCTCAACCAGCGCAGAGTTAAAGCGGCGCATTAACTCATCTTGTAGCGACAGATAGAAGCGTGATTCACCGGGATCGCCCTGCCGACCAGAGCGTCCACGTAACTGATTATCAATACGACGTGATTCGTGTCGCTCAGTACCAAGTACATATAGGCCGCCAAGGGAGACAACTTCTTCGTGGCCTTTAGCAACTGCCGCTTTCTGTTTTGCAATTTCATCGGGCCAAGCTGCTTCATATTCAGTGGCGTTATCAACTGGTGAAAGTCCACGACGTTGCAGTTCAAAATCTGCCATAAATTCTGGATTGCCACCCAACATAATGTCAGTTCCGCGACCTGCCATATTTGTTGCAACTGTAACGGCGCCGCTAACACCGGCACGGGCGATGATCGATGCCTCGCGTTCGTGATGCTTGGCGTTTAATACTTCGTGAGGAATACCTGACTTTTTCAAGAGCGCAGAGAGTTCTTCTGACTTTTCTACTGAAACAGTACCCACCAGCACTGGTTGGCCTTTGCGATGGCGTTCCACAATATCTTTTGTAACAGCCATAAATTTACCGAGTTCAGATTTATAGACCAAATCTGCCTGATCCATTCGCTGCATCGGACGATTAGTCGGGATCGGAACAACTCCGAGCTTATAGATCTGATGGAATTCAGATGCTTCTGTCATTGCCGTACCAGTCATGCCAGAAATAGTTTCGTAGAGTCGGAAGTAATTCTGCAGTGTAATCGTTGCAAGAGTCTGGTTCTCATCTTTAATGTCAATTCGCTCTTTTGCTTCTAAAGCTTGGTGCAGACCGTCGCTATAGCGACGCCCAGCTAACATACGGCCAGTATGCTCATCCACAATTAAAAGCTCACCGTTCATTACAACGTAATCTTTATCGCGCTTAAATAACTCTTTCGCGCGCACCGAGTTATTCAGGTAGCCAATTAAGCTGGTATTTGCCGCTTCATATAAGTTTTCAATTTTCAGAATTTCTTCTACCTTTGTAACACCATCTTCTAAAATTCCGACTGTCTTCTTCTTCTCATCAATTTCATAATGAGTATCGCGCTGTAACTTATCGGCGATATTAGCAAATTCTACGTACCACTTAGTTGCTTTATCTGCGGGTCCGCTAATGATCAACGGTGTACGGGCTTCATCAATCAGAATTGAGTCAACTTCATCTACGACTGCGAAGAAGTGATCACGCTGCACGCAATCTTCTAGCGTCCACGCCATGTTGTCACGCAAGTAATCAAAGCCGAATTCATTATTAGTTCCATATGTAATATCAGAGTTGTACGCCGCACGACGCTCAGCTGGAGTCATGCTATTTACAATCACACCGACTGATAATCCGAGGAAGCGATGGATACGGCCCATCCACTCACTGTCACGTTCAGCTAAATAATCATTTACGGTTACGACGTGTACACCGCGTCCCGCCAAGGCGTTTAGATAAGAAGGAAGCGTCGCAACCAAGGTCTTACCTTCACCAGTGCGCATTTCTGCGATATTTCCACGATGCAGCGCAGCGCCACCCATAATTTGTACGTCATAGTGGCGCTGGCCCAGTGTGCGCTTTGCCGCTTCGCGAACTACCGCGAATGCTTCGGCAAGCAGGTCATCTAGAGATTCTCCAGATCCAACCCTTGCTTTAAATTCGTCAGTTTTCGCACGTAATGAAGTGTCGCTAAGTGCAGAGATTGTGGGCTCAAATGAATTGACTTGATCCACAATCTTGCTGAGGTCGCGAAGGATTTTTCCTTCGCCAGCCCGCATAATGCGATCAATAATCATTGCCATTTATGTACCCTTTCGAAAATCAACCCCCTTATCGTAAGGGTTAGCGACGGCGCCTGTTACCGCGCCAATTACCATAAATCCTGCGGTGCGTAAGGCCCGGATCGCCTCCACCAGGGTCGCCCCTGTGGTGACTAGATCATCAACAATAATTAATGGACCGATATTCCCTTGGCCTGCCGAACTTGGGAAATCAATGGAAGTAGATAAGGCCCCTGCAATATTGCTGGTTCGTTGATGTGAGTTCAAACGGGATTGGTCCTGAACCGCCCGCTGATGTTGCAAAATTTCCAAAGTGTTAAGTTTTTCTAACGTTGCAACAGACTTGGTGATCTCTTGCATAAAGTCACGTCCTCGCTTTCTTGTAGCCGACTTTCGCGAAGGAATTGCAACTAAATCTCCTGTTCCATATTTCTTAGTAAAGTACCGTAAGGAATAAGCGATAGCACTTATTAGCAATTGATCAGCAGCGCCCTGATTTGCCTCTTTCGATCTCAATAAGACTCGAGAGGCGATAGGTGAATACTCAATAGCTGAAATTACGGGATATCTATTTCCTAACACTTTTAACTCACGATGGTAAATATGGGGATGCCAATTCTTGCGACAGCTCGAACAGATAGATATACCGAGTTGTGAGCAAGCAATACATCTTGATGGAAAAATTAATTCAACCAGATTCTTCATTGCTAAATTCTCTAGCGCAAACTAATCTTTCAAAGGCAAGTTAAATATTTTGGGGATAGTCCTCAGGTTGTGGGCGTATCGGCCTGCCACCGATCTGCTCGCCCGCAATCCGCGGCAGGGTAAGAACAAAATGTGCGCCTTCTCCCAGTGAGCCCCAAGCATCAAGCTCACCATTGTGTAAGCGGGCATCTTCTAACGCGATTGATAGACCAAGTCCAGTGCCTCCTCGAACTCGCGCACGTGATGGATCTGCTCTCCAAAATCGATCGAAGATGCGAGCTAGCGCTGCAGGTTCTATACCAGTTCCATAATCTCGAACTCCAATAGCAACTTCGGTGCGAGTTGAGATTACCGTTACATTTACTGGTTTTTCTTCGGCATGATCTAGGGCATTAGAAAGTAGATTCCGCATGATGCGCTCCACGCGCCTCATATCAGCCTTAATCATTACGTGTTCTGTCTCGTGATCAATAGTTATCGAAATAACATGATCGTGTGCACTAGCGCGTACATCTGCAATACATCTCTCTATCAAAGTAATTAGATCAAATTCAACAGGTTCTAAAATGGCAACTTCTGCATCAAATCGGCTAACTTCCAGCAAATCTTCCAGGAGCCTCTCGAATCTATCCAGTTGGGCGACCAGAAGCTCTGAGCTTCGGGCGATTGTTGGATCAAAACTTTCTTTCTGAGCATAGATGACTTCGGACGCCATTCGAAGAGTTGTTAAAGGGGTTCGAAGTTCGTGAGATACATCAGAAACAAATCTTTGCTGTACGCGCGATAAATTTTCCAAGCGAGAGATCTGTGATTCCAAAGAAAGGGCCATCTCGTTAAATGCGCTGCCGAGCGTCGCAATTTCATCTGAACTTTCCACCTTCATTCGTTGCGAGAAATCGCCCTGTGTAAATTTCTGGGCAATACTCGCTGCCTCGCGCACCGGCTTTACTACTTGCCGTACAACTAACCAAGTGATTAACCCAATCAGAAATATAAGCGCAAATCCAGTAAATAATAATGCATTCGTAATGATTGATAGGGTCCTGTTCTGATTATTTAGTGAATAAACCAGATACATCTCATATTTTCCAGATTTTGGAATCACAATTTTGCGACCCACAATTAAAACATTGGTGTCTTCGCGATCTTGATAGCGCACTTTGGCGTATTCATATTCAACTAAATCACTCGAGCGGACTTTTTTGCGTATTTCATCCGGGAAAGATGAAATATCTAAACCATCCGTCGAGGTGCTGAAATCGGGAGATTCCACTTTTAAAGAAATTTTAAAGGGCCTTCCAAATCTGCTTAAGAAAATAGACTTTCTATCTTGGCTTAGGCTGACTTCTGTAGATGAAACAATTACATCCTGCACTACTTTGGTGATAACTGCAGGTGAAGAACCTTCAGCAAGCAAGAATTGATACTGGGCGCTAAAAAATGAAGATTTAGCTTCTGCAAGGGAGGATTCTAGATTTACTTGCCGTACTCCATCAGAGAGTTGCGAATATAGTGCAGATCCAGTTAACCAAACAACACCAAGAGATAAAAGTACTGTAGAAACAATTACCTTTGAGGCAAGTGAAGTCCGGAGCCTGGTGGTAAATCGGTTCATTCTAGGAACCGCCCAATACTCCAGCTTTATAGCCAACTCCACGCACTGTCATTACGATTTCAGGGTGCTCTGGGTCATGCTCTACCTTTGAACGTAACCGCTGAACGTGGACATTTACCAAACGCGTATCAGTTGAATGTCGATAGCCCCAAACTTCACTGAGCAAGGCATCGCGCGTAAAGACACGTCCCGGCTCTTTAGCTAAAGCGACTAATAAATCAAATTCCAAACGTGTGAGTGCAATCTTCTTTCCCCCGCGAACTACCTCGTGGGCGGTTACATCTATTGAGAGATCCCCAATAGTTAGTAGCCCTGAGACATCAGTATTTGTGCGACGCAAACGAGTGCGGATTCTTGCGATGAGTTCTGAAGGGTGCCTAAAGGGTTTGACCATGTAATCATCTGCACCGGCTTCAAGCCCTTTGACTACATCGTGGGTATCGCCTTTTGCGCTCAGCATCACGATTGGAACCATGGATTCGGCGCGGATTAATTTACAAACTTCAATTCCATCTAAGCCCGGAAGCATGACATCTAGCAGAATGAGATCTGGAGGATTATTTCTAAAGACCTCCAGCACCTCATCACCGCGACTTACTAGATCCACGTCGATGCCGGCACCGGTTAATACGATGCCGAGCATCTCCGCAAGATCCTGGTCGTCGTCGACGACCATTACTAAGGTCATTAGCTACCGTGCTCCCAAGAGTTCAGGTACATTTCTTGTGCTGGAGTTAAGGTATCGATACGGCCACCCATTGAGATTAACTTCAGACTGGCAACTTCTTTATCGATATAAGTTGGAACGTTATGAACTCCAGCAGGTAGATTCTTCGCTTCCCTTACTAGATATTCTGCAGTCAGCGCTTGATCAGAGAATGACATATCCATCACTGATGCAGGGTGGCCTTCAGCAGCGCCTAGGTTTACCAATCGGCCTTCCGCGAGCAAGAGCAAGCGACGACCATCGGCAAGTACATATTCGTCTGTTTGATGGCGCATCTTGGCATTCTTCTTCTTAGCGTTCTGCTCTAACCAAGCGACATCGATTTCAATATCGAAGTGGCCAGAGTTAGCCATAATTGCGCCATCCTTCATCACGGCAAAGTGCTCATCTCGCAATACATCACGGTTTCCCGTGACAGTAATAAATACATCGCCAACTTTTGCAGCATCAAGCATTGGCATGACGCGAAATCCTTGCATCATTGCATCAAGGGCCTTAGTTGGATCGATTTCGGTAACAACAACATCAGCACCCATACCCTTAGCGCGTTCTGCAACGCCCTTACCGCAGTAACCAAATCCTGCTACTACGACTATGCGTCCGGCAAGAAGGAAGTTTGTCGCACGGAAGACAGCGTCGAGCGTTGATTGCCCTGTCCCGTAACGGTTGTCGAACATGTGCTTGGTATCGGTGTCATTGACAGCAATCATTGGGAATGTAAGTGCGCCATCTTTCGCCATTTGGTTAAGACGGATTACGCCAGTTGTAGTTTCTTCGCAACCACCGGCGATATTTGGAAGTAGTTCTTTACGAGTTGTGTGAAGAGTGTTAACGAGGTCGCAACCATCATCAAATACTTGGTGCGGTTCGATATCGAGTGCAGCGTTGATATGTGAGTAATAACCATCACGATCAACTGAATTGCGCGCGAATACTGAAATTCCGTATTCGTGAACTAGTGCAGCTGCTGTGTCATCTTGTGTTGATAAAGGATTTGATGCACAGAGAGCGATATCTGCGCCTCCTGCTTTTAATACGCGCATCAAGTTAGCTGTCTCAGTTGTCACGTGCATGCAAGCAGCGATTCTTACGCCGGTAAATGGCTGTGACTTCTCGAAGCGTTCACGGATCTGAGCGAGTACAGGCATATTACGTTCTGCCCATTCAATCTTCTTACGACCTTCGGCTGCGAGTGATGCATCAGCGATATCGTGTTTTGGAATTGTTGTTACAGGTGTCATTTTTATATATCTCCCTAGATAAAACGGCTGTTTTTTCGCTTGACCTTCGGCGTAGGGCTCTACTGTGCTAGTCGGCTAGAGGGATATCGTACTAGTTAAGGGATTAATACGAGTAAGTCCAGTAAGTCGAAGTCGCCTCGTATCGTGTTAAGTACATCATCTCGAACCTTCTTCATACGGGCTTCCGTTGAAGCCTCAACGTTTAGTCGAAGGAGGGGCTCAGTATTGGATGCACGCAGGTTAAACCACCAGGTATCCCCATTAATTGTCAGACCATCAAGATGATCGACTTCCACGCCCTGCCTTTTTCCATAAATCTTTTCAACTTGATTCATGGCAGCTTGTGCATCTGAAACGGTTGAATTTATCTCACCGCTTGCGATGTAACGAGCGTATGGTTTCAAAATCTTCGACAGAGGAGCGCTTACCTCCCCGAGTGCTGCAATTGCATGCAGAGCCGCCAGCATTCCAGAATCGGCGCTCCAAAAATCTTTAAAATAGAAATGACCTGAATGTTCGCCGCCGAATACCGCGCCGGTATCTGCCATTAATTTCTTTATGTACGAGTGACCAACTCGGGAGCGAATCGCTTTTCCACCGTTCTCCTCCACGATCTCCACAACAGCACGCGAAGAAATTAAATTATAAATAATGCTAGCGCCAGGGTTCTTGGCTAACTCTCGAGCGGCAATTAGCGCGGTAAGAGTTGAAGGATTTACAAGCTCACCATGTTCATTTACTAAGAAGCAGCGATCGGCATCGCCATCGAAGGCAAGACCAATATCGGCTTTATGTTTCTTAACTGCCTTCTGAAGATCTTTAAGGTTCTTAGGATCAATTGGATTCGCTTCGTGATTAGGGAAGGTGCCATCTAACTCAAAATACATGGGGATTACTAGGCAATTTAAGCGGGCAAAGACTGCCGGGGCGGTATGTCCAGCCATTCCATTTCCGGCATCAATCACAATTTTTAGCGGACGGATTTCAGTCAAATCTACGAGGCTGAGAAGGTGATCAACGTAAGCAGTCAACATATCTTCACTGCGTTCTTTACCTACACTTCTAAAATCAATTGGGGAACCTTCACTTACATACCTTTCGATTGCCAAAAGTCCAGATTCTTTACCGATTGGCCGAGCACCGCTTAAGCATAATTTGATTCCGTTATATTCTGCTGGATTGTGGCTCGCTGTGAACATTGCCCCAGGAAAATTCAATTTTCCAGCGGCAAAGTAAAGAAGGTCAGTTGAGGCCAAACCTATTCGAATAACATTTAAACCTTGCGATGTAACGCCTGCAGAGAAAGCATCTGCAAATACTGGCGATGATGGACGCATATCTTCACCGATAACAACTGTTCCGGGTTCGCGTTCTTGTTGGAGAAAACGCGCAAATGCCACACCTGTAGCAAAGGTAAAATCGGCGGTGATTTCTAAATCAACTAATCCGCGAATATCGTACGCCTTAAATATTGAAATATTCCGCTTCTCTCTTTAGCCAAGCAATTTTACTGACCTAGAATAATTTTAAGAGGGAACCGCCCGCAAGTGGCCGCGGCGACCAATCTGTCCTTCTTGGCTAATTGCGCTATTAACTGTGCTTCCGGCGTTAGAACCGTCGGGAGAAATATTCAAATTGGCTACTTCACGTACCGCATCAGCGATAGCCATCAAATCGTCTTCACTTGGTCCAATATCTGTCAGAGAGCTCTCTTCTTTAATTACACTCCAACCATTAGGAACGGTGAGGCGCTTACCATGCACTTCACATAGATCGTATGAGTGAGGTTCAGAAAAGGTTGCTAAAGGGCCAAGCACTGCGGTTGAGTCTGAATAAATATAAGTCAGTGTCATAGAAGCCAGACTTCTACAACTAACTCGCGAACAGCTGCGCCCTGTTCTAGCCAACTTACTCATGACCATAAGGCTAGTGGGGATCGGTCTAAAAACTGGGATTGTCAGGGAGTTATGACGCGAATATTTGATAGGGGAACTGAAGATTTAGTGAGAACGCTTCCTGGTGATAGTGGGAAATATCCGTAGCCACTCTTTGTGGCGATTAAGCCGGCGCCATAAATTCCCTTTGCCACCTTGATAAATGTGATCGATCGAACTCCATCTGGAATTTTGATGGTTGCAATCTCATCGCCTCTAACTTTGACAACTTTCCGCTTGCCTTTATCAAGTAACAACTCGATATCAAGAGTAATTGTTCCGCCGATGAAAACAAGCTGCGGAGAAAGTCCAGATATTGCCAAGGACATTCGAACTAATTCCGGTGCAGATGTGCTCCAAATAAAGTCCGCTTTCTTCTGTGCAAAGGTCAGTGAATAGACCGAGGCAACAAGCGGCTGATCCGACGAGATATGTAAACCAAATTTGCTGGTTGGAAGGTTCGGGTTAAGCGCTACAGATACGACCGATCCGGCTTTAACGATCTTATTCTCAAATCCGGATGGGATAAAACTGCCATCAGTCGATAAAACATTAACAGTCACGCGAGCATCTAGTTCTCCCGGGACAAGAAAGCGTAGTGAGTGCGCAAGCTCAACAGATTTTGCACCAGTTTTACGAACAGTATGTGGTATCGCAGGAATATAAATTTCTTTAGTGGCTTTAGGGGCAAAGTTGATGATATCTCCACCGAGCGCCTGTAACCCTCGCCCACGTTCATCCAGTAAGTAACTTGTCACGCGACCTGATCTAGTTAGCGCGCGAATAACAATTTCACGAGAACCAGGTGCAAGAGAATCTAATCCAAACTCACGATAGGAATTAGCTTCCAGAGTAATCGGCTTTGTGGGTTGGACACCGATTTCATTCCAGATCTGTAAATCAACGATTGCAGAACTGAGACCACTATTTACAATTAAGACTTTGCCTTTACTTGTTACATCAGCTGTACCACCAACAAACCATTGTTCATTTTGTAACGATGAACAGATAGTTGCACCGGCCCATACTCCTTTACGGATTTGCCAAACAACAGGCGTAGCCCCTTGAGATTCAATTATGACAGGCGCCTTTGCCTGCATATATCTCAGGGTTTGCGCCGGAACAAAAGAAAGCGACTTTCCCCCAGTCTTGCGCAATGGTGTTTTATTTGATGGAAGAGAAATTGCTGTTGTTATTTTACTTGGAGTCGGAGGACATACAACTGCAGGAAAATTTGTTGAAAACTCACTCTTTGATAGGCCAGCATTTAACCCGTTAGCGGCTAAAACGACTGCGATTGCGGAAAATACAATAAGAGTGGGGCGCTGAAATCTCATGCCAACTCCGCATCTTCTATCTCACGTCGCCGGCGTCCTGCGGGCAGCGCTAGAACAATCACAGTGACTATTACGACAATTTGAAACGACACCCAGGCGCGACGTGAGGTTCCGTCATACATCAACGTCACTAAACCAGCCTGGGGGACGATAAATGTTGGCATTCCATCAACGCTTCGTTTACGTTCTAAGCGAGAGCCATCTTGCATCGCCCTCCACCCACGACTGAAATTTTCAGTCAGAGTGAACTCGCCTGGTTCAGTGATCGTAATTCCTAATGCGCCCTCTTGCACTACCGAGTTTTTCCCCGAAGAATTAGTGAAGAGAATATCTCCGGTATTTACTGAAATTTTCCAAACGATACCGGCAGTTGTTGAAGATGCCCTTGAAAATCCGCCTAGTCCATCAATAACCCGCACAATATTTTCATCTAGTGGACTCTTTAAGAAAAGATATTTAATTCCGTGAACAGCAAAAGTTGTACTTGCGGTTAAACCGCTGCCGTCAGCAATCTCTTGCACCGCACTAGATATTTGCTCGCGATCAGCCGGTGCGAAATCTGGTTGCCCCAAGGTCGCATCGCCACCTCGAGCTATATAGTAATTTAGCGAAACCTCTCCACCGGTTGCACGAGGGCGAATAACCATGGTTTTGGCGTCGCCTTCAATGGCAAGAAAGGCCGGGAGAACGACTCCCTTCCCAGTTCGCAATGGTGAATTAGCACTGCTGCTTACTACCCAGCCAATTGAAGTAAATGTATATAGAGTGGTAATAATTAAAAGTAATCCCGCTGATATGTGGCGGAAATTTATATTTGTCGCAATCAATCTTTCGCGCAATTTATCCAGCATGATTACCGCTGCACTGATTGCGGCAATGGTGGTCACCACCAAGAGCGAACCCGCATAAATTGGAGTTGCGATAGATGTACCGTTGCCCGTCAGTGAAACGCTGCTCAATAAAATCGCACTTAGAAGTGAGATACACCCAAGTTCAGCGACGAAGCGAGCTTTGGTGGAAGAAAATAGTGAAATACCAAGCACAAGCGTCAGCGGACTAACAATATAAATTGGAAGAGATCC
>Ga0114974_10001968_pt1 | contig 16029 bp, 13 predicted proteins | sample S_130206_EF_Meta_FD_87318 | JGI IMG/M metagenome (GOLD analysis project Ga0114974, IMG submission 87318) | Freshwater microbial communities from Lake Simoncouche, Canada to study carbon cycling - S_130206_EF_MetaG | ecosystem: Environmental > Aquatic > Freshwater > Lake | place: Lake...
ATGACAATCGCTCACGCGCCGCATGTACCATGCTGAGAATACGTCCTAGAAGCCGAAGATCACCCGGAGCTGTCCAGAGTATTTCGCCTTCTCCAGCCGGATGTGCTGGTTCGAGCGGATTTACAGGCAAGATACCAGATTTGATCTGCTGCACCTCGAAGATGCTGCTGTCCGGCGAGACGTAGTAGTTGCAGCCATCCCGCCAGATGGCTCGAAAGAAATTGGCAAGTCGATTCACTTCGCTTGGAATATGCACAAGGACGCCATTCTCCGGGTTAGCTCCGCGCGACCCGCCGCGTGGATTCGCTACGTTGCCGTAGCAGGTCGGCACGGCATTTGCGCTAGTCACAACAGCTTCCGTGTCATCAATCGTCATGAACTTCGCGTGACAGTCGCTACGTGCTTTCACAAGTAAACCCTGCTGGGTGAGTTGCTTGACGCAGCGGATGTGAGACTCGAAATCCCCATCTCCATCATCTTCTGCCACTCCTCCCTGGACGAAGTCGTCTGCCTTCAACGTCGTCAGGATATATACATGCCCGCGCAGGCGCTTCGCCGCTGTCAGAAGTGCATGGATAACTTCCTCATCCTGAAGCAGGAAGTTGCAAAAAAGGACATGCCGCTTGGCCCGATTCAAGAGATCGAGCACCGTTTCCTTGATCGTAGATCGTTCAGGAAACGTTGAAAGATGTCGGAAGAGAGCACCATTACCATCTGTGTAGGATTCAACCGGTTCCGGTCGTGCCTCACGTAGAAGGAAAAATCCATCCGGGATGACGCTGTCCCCGTATTCCACCCTAAACTGCTGCATCGATCATGTCCTCCAGTTCTCCGATCTCGTAGGCCAGCCGATAACAACCATGGCGAAAGGCCAAGTCGGCCAGATCCCTGGAAGACGGTCGAATCTGCAGAGACTGCCCGTCTAGCCAGCCGCCCAGCGATTCCATGTCTAATAAGACGTTGGCCCGCTGTGGATGTTCTTCCAACTGAAGCACGACTCGCAGGCTCTGGATCTGTGCTCTTGCCTCCTCATCAGTCCCTTCAAGGGCAATCGCACAAAGTCGACGCAACGATCCAACAGAGATGTACCAGCGCAGGTGATCTTGAAGAGCATGAACGACGAACGTTCCCCATCGTTCAAGGAGATCGGCCGAGATGCAAACAACTAGGCGGCCCTTGTCGAACCGCACGTCGGCTCGTTGGGACTCTGCAAGCATGTCCTGTTCGGCGAAAGCCATCCAGCTCTGTTTCACTTGTTCAGCCGTCGGAAAAGAGCCGAGTTCGGGAAATGCCTTATGAATATCGTCGGGGCCGTAAAGCGAGAAGTAAGGCTGGCCTTTGCCCTTCACGAGGCTGCCGTGGATCGAGACCGGATATCCGGTCAGCTCGACCTCACGGGAGTCTTCCGTGCGAGCCACCAGCACGGAAGTTAAGACTTGAGCCTTATCTACGATCAGATGTTGTGGGGCGGCTGTGCCATCGCCGGGGAGTACACGACCGGATTCAGCAGGTGCTAAACCTAGTGCCGAGTCCGGTGAAACCGGGCCCGTAATCACATCCATGATGTCCTCGGGAAAGCGGTGACGTAGCTTCCACTCCGCGGGCTGTGAAATTGCGTAGCGCAGCATTTGAGGATCGAATTTCCAAGGGGTGGGAGTTTGGCTTGGCCGCAGGTCAAAAAGCAGACTTTGCTTGGGGTCTTGCACAGCAAGGTATTGCATGCTGGGATGTAAAAAATTAAAGAGACGCCGGATAAGCACATGTTTAACAATTCGCCCTGTATGGAGAGTTCTGCGCCCGAGCTCAGTAAGGACGTATGTCGAGGATGTCTCCTTCAAGAGGCCGTTCACGGTAAGGCCGGCGAGCACTTGGCGCGTCACTTGGCGACCAAGGTGCAATACCTCGTCGAGGTGCTCGGCATCGGCTTGCTTTGTAAACTCGAAGGCTCGCAGGACGAATAACGCCATCGGGTCCATGCCTTCGGACTGCTCTACCGCGACCAGTGCTTCCACAGTATGGAAAAAGCACTCGCTCACGAAAACGGCGCAGTCGGGGGCATCTTTAGCGAGGGTATTCCAGAGTCCGCGTACAGCTTCAGGAGAAAATTGCATCATAGGGTTGCACACCGCCGCTGAAAGATCCGCATTGTCTTGCCGTGCCCGTCCACATACCGAACGAGATGAACGAAGAAATAGCGTTCCTGGCCGGCTGCTCGGGAGTCCTTGCTTTCTGGCACAGGATTCCGTGATCGTCGTGTCAAGGTATCCGCATCGCCGATGAGAATCATTTTCTTTCGAGCTCTGCTCAGTGCGACATTTAAAAGATGAGGGTCATCAATGAATCCAACCGCCTGCCGGCGGTTGCTTCTCGTGAAGCTCACGATGATTACAGGACATTCCTTCCCCTGGAAGGAATGGACGCTCTTCACTGTTACCGTTACTCCCCGGCAAACCCATTCGTCTTCTGACACAAGCTCTCCACGAAGATGCTCGCTGACACGAATGAGGCTGTGGATCAATGCGACCTGTCCTGCGTACAGGGCAATGACACCGATAGTTGCGACCTGCTCGCCTGCGTGGTGCAACTCCGCCTGTTCGCGGGAGATCGCTGCATCCTCCACGAGGGTTTCAAGTACTTGGACGACTTGCTCGGCCTCACGCAGATTAGCGTAACCCTTTTCTGGCAAGTCGGCTTCGTATTTCGCGAGGTATTGGCGTTGCTGGCGATTACCTAAATTAACCTCGAATCCAGGTGTTGCTTTTCCGGCACTTACGTCTATAAAAGTTACGGGCTTTGGAAAGTTAGCCAAATCCAAGGACTTTGATTGCCGGAAAGTCTCCCCGTCCGGGGAGAAATAACGCCCGTCATAAAACATTTCAGAGATAAAAACAGCTAGGTCCGGGTGCATCCGACGTTGCACGTCGAGCGTAACGCAGCGGGATTCTCCCGCCGAGACTCGAAGTGGAACCATGCCTTGGGTTTTGACCTTTTGGGCAGGAAGCTTTGAGTCCTGAGCCTGTCGGCTATTGCAAAACTTATGGGCCATCGCATTTTCAGCGCGCGCCTGCGCCCACATGGCCTCCAATTCCTCCTCCCGACGCTTTTCGACCCACATCCGCTCTGCTTGCCGCTGCTGCCAAATGTCTCCTAGTTGCTCGGCCTTATCAAATGCCGCATCTCTTGAGACCAACGGATCGGCAGGCATAGCGCCTGCAGAAGTATCCCCTGCCTGAGAGTCGGCGTTTGGGAGAATCTCCGCTCTGCTCCGATGCGTGTCTGCCAACCCCGGTGGCTGACCGGGGTTGTACCTAAACCACAGTCGCTCGAAGATGCTCAGGCGCAACGTCTGGGCATCGAGCGGCGATTGTCCACCTGCGTGTCGCACCTCATTGGCAGAGCGCAGGTATGGATCGAGAATCTGGTCATAGTAAGGTGGTAATTGCTTATGGTCGCCGACTAACACCCAGCGTTTTGCGCGCGTTGCGGCCACAAGGAATTCTGGCTCGGTGACCTTGCCCGCCTCGTCGATCACTAATAGGTCGAACTGCTTCTCCACGAAGGGTCCATTGTCGCCGAAATATTTGTCGGTTGCGATACCGACCGTCGTTGCGCAGACCAGGTTAACGTACTGGGCAAGCCGGTCGCGAAGCTGATCGGACTCGCGGCTAAGAAACCGGGTCCACTCTTCAAGGAATGTGAGGCGTCGCTGTGCATGTTCCTGCTCGGCCGTCAGCCTCTGAATGGAAGTATTGATACTTTCCGTCTCGAACACAGGAGGATTAGATAACAAGCCGGTTAGTTCTCTAACTGCCGTAGAGAACGATTCCGTTATGGCCGCCAGTTCTTTGTGTTTTGTTTCGATGGCGACGCCCAGCTCGTCTTTGCGGTGATCTACGGTCTCCCGAACACGATCTGCGGCTATCGCAACCTGTTGTTCAGCAGCCGCCCGCTGCCGTCGAGCATTCGTCACTGCCGCCTCGGCCTCCCCCATTGCCTGCTTAGCGGCACGCAGGGCAGCTTGCGATGCCTCCACTAGATCGGCGTGGACCGACTCCCGAGCAGCGTCGGTTGCTTCCCTGCATCTTTCGGCCTCCGCATCGAAGTCCGCTTGACGTGATCGTAAGAGTGTTTCCGACTCCAGGAGAGCCGACCGAATACGATCCAGTTCTCCGGGCAGGTGGACCACCGCCCAACGGTACTGCTGATGCTCGTGCGCCAGGACATCCCGTTGCGTCTTCTCGATAGCTGGTGGGCCCTCGGCTTGCGCCCGCTTAAGGTTCTCTTCGGCCTGCCGGATGCTTGCTTCTAAGCCCGGGCACTGGGTCTGGAGTTCGCTGCTTTGGTCAGACGCCACGGACGCCTTATGTTCATAGTCCGTGAAGAACGACCCCCACCAGGAGCCATTGAAAACACGGAGAGGGAGGACCTGAGATTTCGCATCTTTCAAGGAACGAGAATGGGCGAGCGCCTTAGTCGTCTTTTGGTCGAGGGCGGCGATACGATTCTTCATCACATCGAATGCAACTTGGGCGGCCTGCAACCCTGCCTGCTGTTTGCTCACGATCCTGTCCTGCTCAGCAGTCGTTATCGCGACAGCGGCATCGATAACACATTGTACGATCTCTGGAATCGTTGCTTGATCGAGGGCGGCGAGAATGTCTTGGGCGTCCACCCACCTCTTTTGCATCTCGTCTTCCTCCACACGCCCCTGCCGAATGGCGGCAGCAACTTGGTCCCTTTCCGCAGAGGTAGACCGAATGGCTGGCTCATGTTTGCGCTGTATGGCCACTACGGCTTGTTCGATCTGGATTCGGTCCTGGTTCGTGTACCTTTTGGCCTCTAGTTCCGCCAGTCGGTTAGCCGAACGCCCCAAATCATCCTTAGTACTTCCCAGACGTTGTTCCTCCTTGGTGAGTTCAGTTAAGGCGGTCTCTGCAGCGTCCTTGACCTGTTTGGCCTCGGTTGCAAACTGCGACTTCACATCCTGGGGCACCTTGGAAAGTCTGGCATCTAGATTTCTAATGTCGAGCCCGATCTGCTCCGCTGTCACCCGCCAATCCTTCCACGTTTGGAGTGCGCTCAGGGCGGTACTCAGTTGCCCGACTCGTTGCTGCCAAGACGCCCGGTCGGCTTCCGAACGGCGACCCGTTTCGTGGGCCAAGAACCCAGACCGACGCTCATACGTGAACTCCTGAATGTGGTGAGGAAGTTCATCCAGCTTCTGCTGGCGAACGCACCGCACAGGGCTGACCTCTTCCTGAATTCCGATTCGCTCCAGCACGTTGTCCACGGCCACATGCGTCGGGGCGACGAGCAGGACTTTCCAGTTCGCACGCACCGCCTGCCGGACGATTTCGGAAATTACACGTGTCTTGCCCGTGCCTGGAGGTCCTTGGATGAGGCAAACGTCGGGCGTGGCCAGAGCCTTGTGAACAGCCTCGATTTGTCGCTCGGTGAGCTTTTCGTCGATAATTCGGATTGATTTAGTCTCCCAAGCAATCGGTTTGCCCCGGCCTACTTCTGCTCCGCTTAGCAGGCTGGCGAGTTGCAAGAGGTGCGGTCGACTTTTGGGACGAACCAGCTCCCGCAAAGCATCAATCTGTTTTTTCAACTGGGAAATGTCCCCCATATCAACTAGGTAGCCCGCGGGGGGAGGGGGATCGCACTGGAATTCCTGCGGTATTCTGAACAACTGGTTTAGGTTCCGCCTTCCCACCCGCTCAAGTTGAATTCCCGGTACCCGGTTACGGCACGAGCCGTCCGGGGAATCCATGTAAACGTATGCTCGCTTGATCTTGTTGAGTGCTTCAGGCGGTCCCTGAACTCGCAACTCGAACGTACTTTGGGCGCTGCCATCCAACGTATATGGGTACTGGCCGGCGAACTGCTTAAGCTGTAGCAACTCTTCAATCATCTCGCAGCGTTCGCGGGTACTTCGGGCGATCATTTTGCAGCGTTCGCGGGTACCGCGTGCGAGCGTGTTGTAGCGGCGATTGGCGGCTACCTGAAACATCAAGTGTTCGAGAGCAGCGACATCGATGGCCGGCGCTTCGCGCGAGTTCGGGCCAATAACCTGCCAGGTTGTCTGCGCGTGAGGATTGAACTCGGGTTCAGCGCCGCGTCGGGTGTCCGGCGCACCAAGAAACGTAGCCAAAAGATAGCTTCTTCCGCGGTATGGTTCACGGCAGAGTTTACAGGGAATGCTAAATCGCTGGCTGTTCAAATGAATCGGGACGTCCGATTCTTCGGGATGGTTCTTGAACCAATCGAGTGGCGGTGGAGAGAAACGAACGCCGCCTTCCAACTCTGCCTTCAAAGCCGCCAGCGGTTCGTGATTGTCGTAATCGCAGTCTTGGGCAGGCATCCCAAGCATTGATAGCAGGCCGCGGAATGCAGACTTCGTAATCTTGATGGCGAGCGGTTTGTCAAAGCTGGGCGACCGGTTCGCATACACGACCCCTTCGAGACCGGCAGAAGCTAAAAAATGTTGCTGTTGCTCAGGGGGCAGGAGCATTAACAGCGTGTCGAGAAGGGACACGCCGCTTTCAACAGAATCGGCAACCTTTCCAGAAGGAGCGTCTGGCAACGATGAATGGTTGCTGTTCATGTAAAAAATCCTAGGTGCTTCCGCGCAAGTGATTTTCTATGGATACTAAAAGAGAAAATTATGCGATTGCAAATATAGGGGATTAGGCATCCGATAGCAAATAAAATAGGATGTCACTGAATGATCAGTAATTATCCAGACAAGGAAGGCGTAAGGATACCAGCATATTGTGGAATTCCCACTAGTGGTATTAAAGCCCTTGCTAAATTTTCTCATTTTTTTAACGAATTTTATTCGTTTTAGTTGCTTGCGGTTTTTGATTGTCGAACAAACTTGCTCACGGCCGCAGGGCTCACGCCGAGCAACTTGGCGGCCTCCGACTGGTTGTCAGGGGACCGTCGCAATGCTTCTCGGAAGAGTCTTTCCCGCAAGCCTTCGAGATACTCCGTCACGGACATGGGACCGCCAAGAACAAATCCACCAACTGCCCCCTCCGCATCATCAACGTCAAACGCCGCCGCCTCAAGATCATGCCGGGTGATCTCTTCCGCTGCCGTGAACATTGCAGCTTGCCTTAGTACGCTTTTCAGCTCTCGAACGTTTCCAACCCAATTCCATGTCTGAGCAAATCGGATGGCGTCTTGCGATAAGCGCATGGCCTGTTTCCCGCCTTCTAGTCTAAGAGCACGACGAATTCCATGAATTAAATCTACAGCGATTTCAGGAATATCAGACTGACGATCCCGAAGCGACGGTAGCTTAATCTTCATGTCTCTCAGCCGAAAGTAGAGGTCGTCTCGAAACTTCCCCTCTGCCACCATCGCTCGCAGGTTTCGATTTGTGGCGGCAATGATGCGCACGTCGGAGTGTCTATCCTTCTCCTCGCCTACTCGTCGAAATTCTCTGTGACAAAGGTTGTCCGCGGGGGGCTGAAGGACGCGAAGCAGTTTACTCTGCATGTTGGGACTGCACTCGCCGACCTCATCCAGAAAAAGCGTGCCCTTATTAGCCAACTCGAATCGCCCTTTCTTGTCTTCGATGGCCCCGCTAAAGCTTCCCTTCTTGTGGCCGAAGAGCTCGGACTCCAACAATTCGTCGGGAATGCTAGCGCAGTTCAAAATTTCAAAGGGGCCCGTGTTACGCCTGCTGGCCCCATGAATGGCTTTGGCAAACAATTCCTTGCCAGTGCCCGGCGCACCAAGGAGCAAGACGCAAATGTCATGCCGCGCTACAACGGCTGCGAGACGCTTGGCATTCATGATTGCGTCACTGCTGCCGATTATATGCTCAAAACTCGATGGGAGACTTTCCGCTTCTGATAATAACGCAGAGTCCACTCGCTGAATGATCTGGCGTTCAAACAAACTGAGGTCGAACGGCAAGTTGGCAAGAGTCAGTTTTCCCGGATGTTTTTCATAAGACTGCCACAGCTTAGCGGGGAAAAGTGTCTTGCCAAGCAGTACCCAGACCGCCGCCATCGTCGGCGTGCCGGGATTAAGAAATAGATTGAGGTCTGAACCATCAGCGCTTCGCTGGACTTCCTGAAGAACTCGGAATGCCACATCGTAAACAGCGCAATAGTCTGCTGGATTTTCCAGCTTAACCGCATGGCGAATAACTTCGACTCCCAGCCACTTTGCAAACCTCTGGTCAACTTCTTCGGGCATCATCCGACTATTAAGCAAGTGAAATACATCGAATTGTCCGCTTTCAGCCGCTGACTTCAGTGGCCCCGCGCCTTTTGGTGGTCTTGCCTCGTACCCGTTTTGCTTTAGCAGTGGCGCAACTTCCTTATCTGCGTCGGCCCAGCCGTCTAGGTCGGCTGAACCAACCCAAGAAATTAGCAGCTTCTGTTTATCCATAGCGTTAACCTCAGTTAATTTAATATCAACTAAGGTATCGATTAGAATGGTCACTGGCAATGGTTTGTCGTTTTATTTGTGAAATAAACGGCTTAAATACAGTGATTTAGGTTATTTTTTTTCTGCTCAAAAAAGTTTGGCATGACCTTTGCTTTATCAACATAGTTCAACAATCAAAGGAGACAAGCAATGCTCACGACCATCAAGGCTGCGCGGAACGATAGCACGAAACTCACCAGTCATGCGACTGCGAGGATGACTACTCGCGGTATCCCAATCGAGGTTACCGAAACGGTGATTGAGTACGGGCGGGTTGTTTACACCCGTGGAGCAGTGATCCACGCAATTGGCCGTAAGGAGATTGAACGGTATCGAAAGGAGAACATCAATCTATCGGACTGCGAAGGAGTTCAGGTCGTGTGTTCGAATGATGGTGCTGTAATGACGGTTTACCGAAACCACAACTTCCACGGACTTCGTACCGGTCTCGGGCGAGGCAGATTTCGGCCAGTAGGGCGCTAACTTTGCTTACTCGCTCAATGATTGATTGGTTTCAAACTTTGGGGGCCATCGTGGCACCCAATCCCAGGTTCTTTTTTCTAAAAGGAGTTTTACCATTTTCAAAATACCATTTACTCATGCGGTTTGGACGACGCTGTTCATAGCTTGTGCAGCATCGGCTCAATCCGCCACAATTGGACTCTCGGATCCACTGGTACCCCATCCGTCACAAAGCACCCTTAATCCTAACGGCTGGAATAAAGGTATGGGCCAGTTCGGTGAGTCGCTCATTCGAAACTTCGAGCGGGTTCGGGGCAATACGGTGTTTGACCTGAATGTCGGTGAACATGGCATTGATGGATTGGTTCGGCAAGTTGGCCCTGACGGGAGAGCTGAGTTCAAAGTGATCGAGGTAAAGACTCTCCAGAAGGGGACTGATTTTCAACTCAATGACACCAAGGCGGGCAAACAGCTTTCCCGCCAGTGGATCATGGAACGCTTGACCACCGGTTCAACCAAGCATCCAGACCCGGAAACGCGAAAAGCTGCTTCGGAAGCTCTGGAACAATTCCTCAAGAATTCCACTTCGATCAAGGCAGAACTGCATGGCATTTCGGTAGGGGATAATCGTTACATCGTGCGAGGGGTAGATTCGGCAACCGCAACTATTAAAGGCGAAATCGCCACCGACCGTGTAACAGATATGCTAAAAAATCTAAGCGAACGCGCTTCCAGTGAGGAAGTCCGCCGAATGGCAACCCGGAATCTTGCCGAATTTGATCAATTTCAGGCGGCATCCAAACCCCGGATCGTTAAAGGAGGCGACCTTCCGCGTGAAATGGGAAATCTGGCAGGAGTGAAAGAGGAGCAAATGAGCGAGGCCGTCAAAGAGGCGGCCGAGCACATCAAGGCACCGGGGCAATCGCGGTGGGTTAAAGCGGGTGGCAGGGTGTTCAAATGCATCGGACGGGTAGCCGGGCCAGCCGGGGTGGTCATTGGAGTCGTTGTATTTACTGCCGAGGCGGCCGACATCGAGCAAAAGTTCGAGTCCGGCACGATCACCCGTGAGCAAGCAGACAAAGAGCTTGCCATGCTCGGTGTTCAGGCGACTGGGACTGCTGGGGGCGCTGTTGGTGGAGTTATGGCAGGGGCAGCGATCGGGACATTCATCTGTCCAGGTGCTGGCACTGTGATAGGTGGAATCGTGGGTGGCGTTGGCGTGGCAATCGCCGCCGATTTGGTGATGGCGGCGACAGGCCTGACCGATACCTTAGCCGAGTATATGCAACCCGGGGTGGAGAGCGTACGAAATGCATGCACCTATCTTAAATATAAGGGCTACCAGATAACAGTCGCTGGCCGCAAGCAACTATGCAAATGTGTCAGTCCAGAATTGTTTGACGAAACTATTGCGGTACTCGGTGGGGCAGTCAACTGGGTTCAGGACTGCGCCTGGGAAGCGGCTGTAACGGTAAAGGATGCTGCAGTGGCAACGAAAGACAAAGTGGTCGATACCACGGGCGTAGTCTATGAAGCAGTTGCCAACGGAGCATCATGGTTATGGGACAATGGGAAATCCGGCTACAGCACTATTCGAAGTTGGCTGCCATAAACCTTATTTGGTTTGTTCAGCCGAGTTTTGTTGCAGAACCGCAGCCAGAATAGAATTATCCCCCCTCGGTTTAGATTTCCAATCCCAAGCCGAGGGAAGTTTTTATCTTACATTCGCCAAAAGTGGCTTTCATAAGGGGCTTTTATCATGATTATCGAAACAGTTGGCTTTAGTATGGCAGCTATTGGGTTTTATTCCACTTCTCGATGGGTTCACCAAAAGATTAAACGTTGGCAAAAGCCCTATAAATCCAAAGGGGCCAAGCAGCAACAGGCGTCCTGTGACTCGATGCCATCCTCTACTGTTGAACTCGTTCGAACGGTTTTGGAGCATCAGGCGAAAAGGGAAGACCAAAGCCGCCATGAGTTGGTGTTCTTGCTGACGAAAATGAGGCCAGACCATCCGTTGCCGGATCCATACTCTATTCCAATTCTTGAAACTGAAAAAACTGCCAACACCAAAAAGATCCCTGAACCAAACACTGGCTGGAGTCCGGTTCCCAAGTTTATCCAGAAATGGTTTCCTCAGCGTATTCGATGAATTAGGATTGCGTAAATCACCTAAATGTTTGTTTCATTGGGATTCAGCCTTACTAATTTAGAGCGGCACACGGCCTTTAGGATCTATTATAAAATTAAGTTTTTATAGGCAATGGGTTCAACTGACACGCTTAACTTGAAACCACCAATATCTAAAAAAAAAGAACCCACTCATCGGCCTAAGCCAATGGTTGGGATTCTTAATGTTTATTTAGCACTACTGCCCTTCAAACTTTCAATCATAGCTGAAGCCTGCCTCACGCTCATATCATTAAACACTCGCACACCAGCCTGCTTTAGAAGCTCAGGAACAGGTATTCCATGCTTCCTAGCTAAACCTTGAATGCAGATGATTTGCTTCTCTGTCGCATAGCGCACTGGTGCCACAGAAACAGCATGGCCGGCACCATTGCCATTAAGAATAGCACCATCACGCTGCTGATGGGCATCTAAAATGCTTGCATGCTCAGTAGTGCCCTGCAACTCTTCCGATAGAGATGCATTTGCCAGGTCAAATAACTTACGTATATGATCTCGAAGCTTGGTTGAATCCAACGCCAGTGTTGAGTCCAGCTCTAGCTCTATATTTACATTACCACCACGGCTACCGTAATGGTTATCACTGACTTTTCTGCTTGCTCCAACATTAAGCTTAATCATTTGCCACCACCCTTTCTTCGTTTGTAATAGAACGAACCAAACAAACCTCTTTCGAAACCTTAACTGGGCGCACGCTCACTGTGAGCAAACTAAAACCCATTCGCTTAAGCCTGCCCGGAGGCAGACCCAAGGATTTTGATAACATTCGATAATCTGCCTTGGTCATAAATAGCTCCTTAAATGAAATGAGCCCTGGCGATTAAGCCAGGGCCTGTTGTTGTTGAATGAATTAACCTCTGATGCCTCCTGAATGAACTGCTAGGCCTATACAAATGGCTAACGATAAGGTGAAAACTACAAAGCTTTCGCTACCCAAACCCACTAAGCCACTCACCACCAGCGCACCATTAAAGTGCGCCTGGTTGATCTTATTCTTGGCTGTATATCGTGGTTTCATTTCTGCCTCCTATAAAAAGAGAAGGCTCACCAGAGATTAATCTGGTGAGCCCTAAAGATAAAAACCGGATTCTAAACACCAACAGCGATTGCACTAACTTTCTCTCGCAACCGTTCTGATGCTGCAACGAGCAGATCATCAAGCCTGCTGCGTTCATCTTCGAGGTAGGAGCTGTACGCTTCCACCTTAAAGCGAGCCTGCTGGATCTGGGAAGCAGCCTTTTCAAAGGTCGCCTCCCGGGTATCAGCACCAAATGCATCGATGGTTGACATGTACTCATTTACTAAGGTGGCTAAACCATGAGCGATTGTATCCTTAACGGACCTATCTCCTTCTCGTGTACCTGCAGGTACCGGGAAGCGTGCCATTGTGCAGCCAAGCCTCTGGGCAAAGCTTTCGAGCTTTTCGAGAAAGGGCAAATGTTCTTGGGCAATAAAGTAACAACCACCCTGGGGCCGAATAGGAAAAAGTCCGCCATTCTGATCAATAAGCTTGACTAAGACTTTGCCAATGTCGCTTCCCCTCCTTCTGGTAAGCTCTGCATCTAGCTCCCTCTGGACAGCCTCCTCAAGATCCTGCAACTCACAGCACACTTTGCCAGTGCCCTTTGCGACGGTAAGCTTTGCCTCGGTTTGGTATGTGAAATACCCTCCTTCTCTTCTTTCCAAAGTGAACTGAAAAGTGATGCTTTCACTGTCCTCTTCCAAGGCCCTTACCAATCTCTTTTGGCCCAAGACCCTGCAGGCCCTCCGGAAGGCAGCCTGCACTGGTAGGTCTGCCAATAAACTTATCGGTAGATCCAGGCTTTCCAGGGCGTTCACTAAATCCGTGTGACTGACACAAGCTTTACTGCAATTCCAGCTTACAACTTCGCCTAAAAGCTTGGTTTGTTTAGCATGGGCGAGCATATCCCGCATGTTTGCAATCATGAGATACTCCTTATGGTAATAGGTTAAATAGAAAACACTTGCTCAATCCTTACGGAATCAGGATTAAGCGTTTCAACAACATGAACCTTGTCAGAAATGGTCACCAAGTCACCAGGTTCGGCCCCAATGACAAGGCTTGTTAATTTAGCGTTAACGGAAGCTTTCCATTGAAGAAAAGCCTCTGCGTCCTTGGTTTTAATATGAAGTTCGGCATCCGAAATATACACCAAATCGGTTGTACCGGCAGCTCCTATCTCTTCAAAGATGGCAGGCATTTCCCGGACGGGGAGATCTTGGTCGGATCCCCCACCGATGAAACTTACCGCCCAGTCCAAGAGTTCGCTGGTTTTGGATTTATCCGGCGGTAATGCCAGCACAGAGTGCCCTGTGCCACCACTGAAAGAGACCAGACCGCACCATCGCCCTTGTGATTTTGCCAGCCACGCAAAAACCAAACTAATGGCCTTTGCATGTTCGACCTTAGACCCACTCATGCTGCCCGACTCATCAATAACAACCACGACAGCCCCAAGACCAGCCGGATCAGTGCTTTCAAATTCACGAATCATAAGCTGGCATTCAGCGAATCGCCTTAGAAACTCAATTTCAAGCTCTGGCAACGCAAATCTTAGAAGCTCTGAGGGAAGGATGCGGCTGAGTTCACTGCCTTGTATAGCCCCATTAAAGTCATCCAAACCGTCCTTGCCTTTGATGGTATGGCAGCCTTCTGCAACCTTTCGGTAGCAGCCCGCCAGTTTAGCAACCTGCCTAATCATTGGATGGGACTGAAATCGCTTAAACAGTAACGAAAGATCATTGGAATCTAATGATCCTCCAAGCTCCCCTTCACCTAAACCAAAGGCTTCACATGCTTGGGTAAAGTCTGTTAATTCCCCGGAAGCAGCCTTTGCCGCCTTCGAGGCGCTCGACAAACACGCTATCTTCAAAGATCTAGTTTGTGGAGACGTCTCCACTGTGTTTTTAAGAGCACAAAACTCTTTCCCAAAAGCCAGAGCAGAAATCTGCGCAGCAATAGGATTTAACTTTGTGCTATCTTTCAGTACTTGGAACTCTGAGCCTTGACTTAATTCCTCCATGAATTTCCGCCGGACGGGATCCTGACTTTGTTCATGAAACTCCAAGTCTGGCAGAAACGCCAAGCCATGAAGGTCAGCCATTTCATACGCACTCAGACCCATCTGCTGCAGCTTTGGGCTTTCTTGCAGCAGAGACTCACCTTGCCTTAGGCCCCAAAAGTCCATCACTAGCTCCGTTTGATGTTGGATTACATTCGATTTGGAATCTACCAGCATTGCTGGAGTGTCCAACAGGGTTTGCAATGTTTCGTTGTTCATAAATGCCTCCTATGTGAATAAAAAAGGCCGCAGTTAACACATCTGCGGCCTTGAAAGAACTGGTGTGAATAAGATCAAATTGAATCCAGAGTTTTCTGGCGAAGCTGGTTGATCTGGTCTTTTACAAAATGAAGGGCTTCTGTAACACTTTCAGACTTCTTCATGGCGCTGAGTTTCTTCTGAACCTCTGAAAGCTTGGCGGCTGCGGTCGCTGCTTGGGCTAGATCAGCAGCATTACAGCCTTCCATCACTTCATTAGCTTCATAAAGTAGTGATGCGGCCTTCATACTCTCAGGGGAAGCATGCTTGAGAATCGCAGCCTTTACCTTTGGAGGTTCCTTGAGAGGTTCCGTCCAAAGTACATGCATTAGCACTTCCAAATGTTCAGGAAGAACTTCCTTGGCACCTAGAAGCCAGGCATAAGCCCGCACTACACCTGTGGCCTTAAATTGTCTGCGATCACCTATGATCACACCATCCTTAACAAGATCGTGAAGAATAAGCTCAAAGCTTTCCACGGCCGCCTTTGTCCACTCCAAGCCTTGCACATCAAGTTTGGCAGCCTCAAGCTCCGAATGGCTTAGTGTTGTGGAAAGTTCCACTCTACTATTTGCCCACAAAAGCTTTCGCCTGCCTGCCTTGGTATGGATAGGAGCCACGTTTTTACGAACCAGAAAGCGGTCAATCAAAGCGGCAAGACTTTTGGCATCATCACCATGGGGGTAGTGATTTGAAGCCGCCACACAAAGCTCTAGGGGAACCCGCCGATGCACCCCATCCCCGCAGTCAAAAGTTCGTTCATTAAGTATCTTCAACAAAACATTTAAGATGGCCGGTGAACCGAGGAACACTTCGTCCAAGAAGGCAAATTGAGCCTCAGCCAACTTGCCTTTGGTGACACGAACGAACCTATCACTTTTTAGCTCTGAAAGGCTGAACATTCCAACCAATTCCTCGACCAGCGTAAACCTGTTCAACAAGCAGGAAAACTTGCTGCCGTGCATCCATTTCATCAGGGAGTCCACTAAAAGGGACTTCCCAGTGCCCGGTGGCCCCAACAAAAGCAAATGCTCATTCGCCAGAAGGCAAGTCAGCGCCAGATCAATCTCTGACTGGCGTTCAATGAGGGAGCGAGAAAGTTCATGGCGAGTTATTTTGAACTTATCCTGGACCGTTAAAGGCTCCGCTACTTCTTTCAATGGCATCGATAAAATTGCATTCATAATAGGCTCCAAAAGCGCCGTAATACCACGGTAGGCGAGATGGTAAAGGTACCATCTCACCTAATTATGACGCGGATTAGGCTTGAATTAAGGGCAGCTAGGACTTACCTCTACGCCTTAGACATGTGCAGTTTGGATATAGCTATTAGCAGCTTAACGCACTCTTTATTTTTATTGGCTCACATCAGGTGAAGTCGGATTACCATTTAATCGATGACCGCATCCACGGTTTAGATTTTCCTGCCCAACCAAAGATTTGGTACACTCAAATGTTCGCTTCTATGTGTAAATGGATTTTACATCGAGGTGTAAATGCGTACACCCAGCACTAATGCTTCCTTTCCAGATCAAGTTTTAAATAAATTGGAAGAGTTATCGCAGGTTCCATACCCCAGGCCCGCAGC
>Ga0114974_10001969_pt1 | contig 16021 bp, 12 predicted proteins | sample S_130206_EF_Meta_FD_87318 | JGI IMG/M metagenome (GOLD analysis project Ga0114974, IMG submission 87318) | Freshwater microbial communities from Lake Simoncouche, Canada to study carbon cycling - S_130206_EF_MetaG | ecosystem: Environmental > Aquatic > Freshwater > Lake | place: Lake...
CCAGGCAGCGCTGGAATTTCTGACCCAAGCACGGGCCCTTGCCAAACCGCCGCCGCCGGGTCTGCAACTGCTGGGGCCGGTGCCGGCTGCGATGGTGCGCCGCGCCGGTCGTCATCACGCTCAGCTGCTGGTGGAAAGCCGCGACCGTGCCGCGCTGCAACGTTTCCTGCAGAGCTGGCTACCGCAGGTCGAGCAGCTGGAATCGGGGCGACGGCTGCGTTGGGCCTTGGACGTGGATCCACTGGACGTGTTCTGACGCGCGCAGCAGGTAAACTGCGCGCCTCCGGCGAGTACGCCGTATGACGGGACGCACCCTTTGAAGCAAGAGATTGAGCAACTGTTATCGGCAGCGGTCACGCGCCTGACGGGCACGCTGCTGCCCACGCCCCCTGCGCCCGGCACGATAGTGGTTGAACGTACCCGCGATAGCGCCAACGGTGACTTCGCCAGCAATGTGGCTATGCGTCTGGCCAAGGGCGCAGGCTTGCCGCCACGCACGCTGGCACAAGCCATCGTCGACGCGCTGCCTGCCTCACCGCAGTTGTTGCGCTGTGAAGTAGCCGGTGCCGGCTTCATCAATTTTTATCTGGCCGGTGATGCGCAGGCGCAGGTCGTGCGTCAAGTGCATGAACTAGGTGATGCCTTCGGCCGCAATGCCAGCGGTGCAGAGCGCAAGGCCATTGTGGAATTTGTCTCGTCGAACCCGACCGGGCCGCTGCACGTGGGTCACGGTCGCCATGGTGCGTTTGGCGCTAGCGTGGCCAACCTGCTGGTTGCCAATGGCTGGCTGGTACATCGCGAGTACTACATCAACGATGCTGGTCGGCAGATGGACATTCTGGCCGCCAGCATCTGGCTGCGATATCTGGAAGCCTGCGGCGAGCGCTTTACGTTTCCGGCTAACGGCTACAAGGGCGACTACATCCGCGACATCGCCGCCGATCTGCTGCAACGCGAAGGCGACACGCTGCAACGCCCAGAGGGCGAGCTGTTTGGCAATCTGCCACCGGATGAGCCGGAGGGCGGCGACAAAGACAGCTACATTGATGCGCTGATCGTGCGCGCTCGCTCACTGATCGGTGAAGCAGGCTTTCGCAAAGTGCTCGATCTAGGTCTGACCGCCATCCTGGCCGACATCGAACAGGATCTGGGCGAATTCGGCGTGACGTTTGATCGCTGGTATTCGGAGCGCTCGCTGGCCGACAACGGTGCCATCGACCGCGCGCTGCACAAGCTGGCACAACACGATCATGTGTACGAAAAAGACGGCGCGCTGTGGTTTCGCGCCACCGCCTTCGGCGATGACAAAGACCGCGTGGTCGTGCGCGACAACGGCGTAAAGACTTACTTTGCGTCTGACATCGCCTATCACTTGGACAAGCGTGAGCGCGGCTTTGATCTACTGCTCGATATTCTGGGCTCTGATCACCACGGCTATGTGGCGCGCGTGCGCGCGGGTCTTGATGCGATGGGCGAGCCTGGCAGTTCGCTCGAAGCGCTGTTGGTGCAGTTCGTCACGTTGTATCGCGGCGGCGAGAAGGCGCAGATGTCCACACGCTCCGGTGAGTTCATCACGCTGCGCGAACTGCGCAACGAAGTGGGCAACGATGCCTGCCGGTTTTTCTATGTGATGCGTGGCAACGATCAGCACTTGGACTTTGATCTAGAGCTGGCCAAGTCACGCAGCAACGACAACCCGGTGTATTACATTCAGTACGCCCATGCGCGCGTGGCCAGCGTGCTGCGGCAACTGGAGTCACGCGGACTGGCTTTTGATGGCGCGCAGGGCTTGGATAACCTGGCACTGCTTGCCACCTCACATGAGGCCGCAGTGCTCACTGCACTGGATCGCTATCCCGAGATTATCCGCTTGGCCGGTGACAACCGCGCACCGCATGCTCTGGTGCATTACCTGCGCGAACTGGCCAACAGCTTCCACACCTACTACAACGCCGAGCAGTTCATCGTCGACGATGCCGCGCTGCGCAATGCGCGACTGGCACTGGTGTTAGCGGTACGGCAGGTGATCCGTAACGGCCTGACGCTACTGGGTGTGTCTGCGCCCGATACCATGTGAGCATGCAACAACCTCCGATCACCCATCGCGATTACAAAACCCGGCCACCGCGTCAGCGGCCGGAAGTGCGGCGCTGGCTGCCGTTTGCTGGTGGCCTGGGGATTGGTCTGCTGCTGGCGGTGGTGGTGTTCATTAAGGAACACAAGCCCGCCACCGTGCCGCAACCACCCTCTGATGCACCGGCACCGCGCAAGAGCAGCAGCAAACAGACCGCAAGCCCGTCTGCAGCCATCGAAACGGTCAACAACACCGCCGGTGGTTTTGACTTCTATGAGAAATTGCCCAGCTACGAAGTGGTGCTGCCGGAACGCGACAAAGAAGTGAAGCGCCAACAGCCCACCACCAAGATCACCGAAGCTGGGACTTATGTACTGCAAGTGGGCAGCTATCGCGTCGAAGACGACGCGTTACTGCATCGTGATCGCTATATCAAGCAGGGCTATCCGGCCACCGTGCAGCGGGTATCGGTAGATGCCGAGGTGTGGCATCGGGTGCGCATCGGTCCCATCACCGATCTGGGTCGACTCAACAGTCTGCGCGAGCAGCTGTATCGCACGCATATCTCCGCCCTGGTGGTCCGCGTCGTCGACTGATCGCGCTATGCTGGCGGCCTAGCGAGGCGATCATGTCATTACTGCAAATCGGATTCGCACTGGCAGCAGGCGTGGTGGTGCTTGGGCTGCTGGCATTGCTGCTGCGGCGCAACCCGCCCAACTCTGTCGCTGCTGTGCCATCACCCCAGCCCATGCAACCGTCGGCTAGCGCCGCCACCGCACAGGCTACTGAGGCGGCGGCCCCGCTACCTCAGAACACGGCAACAACGCGCTCACCCTTGCCCGAAGCAGGGCCAGTCATGGCTAAGCTGTATGCGCTGGCCTTCAATGGCGCGGAGCTCCACGATGTGGCGGTGCGCAGTGCGCATGCAGAGGTCGTGCGCGGCACGGTGCAAACGCTGTTGCAAATAGAGGACCGACCGGAATATTCGCCACGCCGGCCGCAATTACTGCCGCAGCTGATGCGCGAGCTGGATAGCGACGAGAACTCGCTGCGTGCGCTGGCGCAACTGGTGGGACGTGATCCGACTCTAGCGGGCAATGTCCTGCGTGCGGTCAACTCGCCGCTGTACCGCCCCAGCAGCGAACCAATCGAAAGCATTGAACGCGCAGTGTCGTTGCTCGGTACAACGGGCCTGCGTTCAATGGTGGCCGCCGCGTTGCTGCAACCGGAGCTGGTGGGTGGCAAAGGTGCATTTGCACGCTTCCCTGAAATTGTCTGGGATCACACTTTGCACAGCGCGCTGGCTGCAGCCTCTTATGCCGTGCTGATTGCCGATGCCGATCCGTTTGCCGCTGAACTGCTGGGCATGCTGATGGGCTTGGGCTCAATCATCATCGTGCGCGTGGTGCGCGATGAATATGCGCTACGACCCCAACTGCTGCCGTCTGCCAGCGTGGCCACCGCCGTGCTCGACAGCTGGACTAGCCCGACAGCGAGGCACATCGCCAAGAGCTGGGAATTATCTGATCGCATGTCGCTGGCACTGCACGAGCAACTGCTGGACAAATCAGCGCGTCACCTCAGTCCCTTAGGTCGATCGCTGCGCTTTGGCCGTATCGCCGGCGCAGCGGCATTGCTGGTTCGGCACAACCGCATGGATCCGGACGAAGGCCGTGCGCTGCTGGGCGATAGGGCCGACGAGCAGCTGGACAGCATCTGGCGCAAGCTGGTGCGCGACCGGCGCTAAGTTAGCGCCAGCGGCTCAAGCAGCGGGCTGTTGGACCAGATATTCGCTCCGCAGCGACAGGTTGATCGAGGCCTGAGGACGGGCGAAGTAGTAGCCCTGCGCATAACGGCAGCCCAGTGACTGCAAAGCCGCCACTTGCTCGGCATTTTCGACGCCCTCAGCCACCGTCTCGCGACCCAGGTTTTCGATCAGTAGCAGCGTCGCATGCACCAACGCCATGACATCCGGGCGCGTGCTGATGTCGCGCAAGAACGAACGGTCGATCTTGATCACGTCGAAGGGATAGTCACGCAAGCAGGCCAGTGACGACGTGCCGGTGCCAAAATCATCCATCGCCAAGCGCACGCCGAGGGCACGCAGAGCAATCATCAGTTGCTGTGATGACTCTGGATCGCGCATCACTTCGCGCTCGGTCACTTCCAGTTGTAGGCAGCTGGCCGGCAGACCGGTTTCTGCCAACACATCACGCACTCGGCTCATCAATCGATCGCCTAAAGCTAACTCAGCGCGCGAGACATTGACGCTGACCACCAGCGGGGCGCTTTCGGCATTGCTGACACGCCAGTCCGCGAGCATTCGGCAAGCCTGCTGCAGCACCCATTCACCGATAGCAACAATGAGACCGGACTCTTCTGCGACCGGAATAAACTCGGTGGGTGGTATCGCCCCCATCGCGGGATGATTCCAGCGCAGCAGCGCTTCAACCGCCACCGTACGCCCCGACTCCAGCGACACCACAGGCTGGTATACCAGTGCCAGCTGGTCTGTACCGAGTGCACGACGCAGACCTTCTTCAATGGCAATGCGTCGCGTCAGGCGCACATGCATCGCTTCGTCGAACAACACATGACAGGCACGACCGGCGTGCTTGGCTTCATACATGGCAACGTCGGCATTGCGCACCACCGCCTCGGCGGTATCCATGCACTGCTCTGCGGTGACGATGCCGATACTGGCCGTCGAATACACATCGCGGCCATGAATAACGTAAGACTCTCTAAGTAACGCGACAAGGCTGTCTGCTACCGGAATTGCATCCGCCGCGTTATCCAGTGTGTTGAGTAACACCAGAAACTCGTCGCCACCAAAGCGGGCAATCAGGCTGCCCCGGCTATCGGGCAACTCGGGCAGACCCACAGTGTCGAGCCAGTGCCGCAGACGCTTACTAATCTGCCGTAGCATTTCGTCGCCTGCAGCATGGCCGAGCGCGTCGTTGACCACCTTGAAGCGATCAAAGTCTAGAAACAGCACCGCATAGGTCGGTTGATGGCCCGTGCGCACGGCATCCAACGATTGCTGCAGACGCTCGAGGAACAAAGTGCGATTAGCTAGACCTGTCAGCCGATCGCAGCGTGCTGCTTCGGCCATCTCTTGTTCCAGCAGCTTGCGCTGGGAGATGTCCTGCATGAACGACCAGATCACGCGACGCCCCTGAGCGTCGGTCATGCCAATTCCGGTCATCAAGGCAGAAAACACACTGCCATCGCTGCGACGCACCTCACCCTCATGCGGTCCGTACTGATGCGTCTGCGCCAGTTCGTGCGCAGGCCACGGCGCGCTGTCGAGCCAAGCCTCCGGCGCGATGTCGTCATGCGTCAGGCTCAACAAATGCTCACGGCCGTGTCCGGTTGCTGCAACCAGTGCATCGTTGACCTGCAGGAACTTGCCCGAACTGCAGTCATACAAAGAGATGCCCAAGGGCGACAGTTCAAACAAGGAGCGGAAGCTTTGCTCATTTTCTCGTGACCGCCCCTGCTCCTGACGCAGGTCACGGTTGAGACGGATGCGATCCAGACGAATGCGATGGATGCCCAGTGCCATCACCAACAACATTAAGCAAGACGGCAGCAGACCCAGCAGCGCAGTTTTGCGAGCCTCGGCGATGCGTGCCATGTAGGTATCTGCATTAGCCACTACACGCAGCGCTGCGACTGGCCTGCCTTGATCGTTAAGCAGCGGTACCCAGGCGGCCAGCCAATAGCCAGTGGGCCCTTTTACTGGCTCATAGCCAACTCGCAGTGTGCCGTGAATTAGGGCGCCATCACGCGCCTCGCGCTCAGCGAGCTCTGTTGCGTTTTGCAGCAGTTCATTCTCAACCAGCGCCAAACCGGCTTGCACGCGCTCTTTGACGCTACGCGTATCAAATTGCACGCGAGTCGCAGTCCCGTCTGGCACAACAAGTTGCAGATAGCGGATTTGCGGTGTGTCGGCCTGCAGCGCCTGCAGTGTTTTTTCGCGGGATGCGGACGGCGACGCGGACAGCTGTTTGGCGACACTTTGCGCCAAAGTCGATACCTGCAGCGCATAGGTGTCGCGTATTGAAGAGAGCGTCATCACCCACATTGCCACCACGCCGGCAAACAGCGCCATTAACGACGCAACCACTACCGTCACGGTTTCCCGCGTGGCTTGGCTGCGCTCTTTTTCGGTGGTTTGCGGCATAGGGTGGTATTCGTCGAAGGTCGAAGATCATCCTCTGCAGCTGTTTGGGGTTCTGTGATTAAGGTCACGCCAACGCTTTACAGCCGCGGTGATGCTTCACACCCTCATGAACACTCACGCTGCTGCCGACCCGTTTGATCTGGTGCCCGCTATTTTGCGAGCCGCTGGAAACCTCGGTTTCATCGGTACCAACTCCGCCACTGCAGGGCGACTGCTGGCCGCGCTGTGTAATCCCGCAATCACTTTTGATGACTTGTCGGCCTTGCTCAATTCAGAGCCGGCGCTGGTGGTGCGCGTGCTGCGGGTTGCCAACTCAGCGTTCTATGGCGTGTCGCGCAGCATCGCAACAGTGGATCGCGCGCTGCTAGTGTTGGGTTTCGATTCGGTCCGCAGCGTCGCTGCCGCAGCTTGCCTGGATCGCGGACTGGCGCATGCAACGCAGAGTGCGGCGCTGGATCATCACGCGATGGTGCGCCACAGTCTCACCACTGCTGTCGCCGCCGAGTCCATTGCCAAACTTGTGCAGCGCGACCTAGCAGGTGAGGCGTTCATCGCCGGTCTGCTGCACAACCTGGGTTTGCCAGTACAAGCTGTCATCGATGCGCCAGGCTTGCGCACACTGGCCGCTGCGCTGCGTGCCGGCAACATTGACGATTACCGCCAACTCGAACGCCGCACGCTGCGAGTGGCGCACGAGGAATGTGCCGCGGTCGTATTTGAACAATGGCAGTTGCCAGATTCGCTGATCGAGGCGGCGCGTTGGCACCATGCTCCGCTGTTTGCACCCGGCCCTCACAAGTGGCTGGCGGCCGTGCTGGGTCTGGCTCTGGGCCTGGCCGCTGAGGTCGGTCACGGCTTCGAACTCGAACCACCGTCGACCCTGCGTGATCCGGACCTGATGTATTTCGTTGGTGTGACCAACGAAATGCTGGATCATATTAGTAACGACCTGGTTAAACGCAGCGCTCTGATGCGCCTAGCCACCGGCAACTGACCGGTTCGGTAGTTCAGCTGCGGCCATCTGCGGCATAATTGCTCCAAACAACAGATGTCGGGGCTACCCATGCGATTCAAGGACACCGTGCGGCACACCTTTTTGGCCGCAGTACTGTCATGCGTTCCACTGAGCGCTCTGGCCCAATCGACGCCGGTCTCGCCTGCCGACACAGCGTGGGTACTGACCGCCACCGCGCTGGTGTTGTTGATGACACTGCCGGGTCTTGCGCTGTTTTACGGTGGCCTGGTGCGGGGCAAGAACGCACTGTCGATACTCATACAGTGCTTTGCGATCACCGGCGTGGTGTCTTTGGTGTGGGTTGCCTGCGGTTACAGTCTGGCGTTCACCGATGGCGGTAGCGCACAAGCCCTCATCGGCGGTTGGGATCGCGCTTTGCTACGCGGTATGAATGCCACGTCGGTCAACGGCACCATCCCCGAAGCCGCCTTCATGATGTTCCAACTGACGTTCGCAGCGATCACCCCTGCGCTGGTCATCGGTGGTTATGCCGAGCGTATTCGCTTCAGCGCAGTGCTGTGGTTTAGCGCGCTGTGGGTGCTGCTGGTTTATGTGCCGATCGCCCACTGGGTATGGGGCGGTGGCTGGCTGGCCAAGCTTGGTGTGATGGATTTCGCTGGCGGCATCGTGGTGCACGTCAATGCGGGCATGGCTGCTCTGGTGTGTGCTTTGGTGATTGGTCGGCGTCGCGGCTTCCCGCAGGTGGCGATGGCGCCGCACAGTCTGCCGCTGGTAGCTACTGGCGCAGGCCTGCTGTGGGTGGGCTGGTTCGGCTTCAACGGTGGCAGCGCTCTGGCGGCTAACGGCACTGCGGCGATGGCAGTGCTGTGCACGCACTTGGGCGCCTGCGGTGGCGCATTGGCGTGGATGACCCTGGAGTGGCGCCGCTACGGCAAGCCCAGCGCCTTGGGCTTGCTCACCGGCGTGGTGGCCGGCTTAGGCACCATCACCCCGGCTTCGGGTTTCACCAGTCCGATGGGTGCGATCTTGATCGGGCTGGCCGCAGGCATCGTGTGCTTCTACGCCACGCAATGGATCAAGCGCGGCCTGCACATCGATGACTCACTGGATGTCTCACCGGTGCACGGCGTGGGCGGCGTGTTGGGCACGTTGCTAACGGCAGTGGTGGCCTCCACCGCACTGGGTGGCACTGGATTCACCGTACAAGCGGATGTGCTGTCGCAGCTTCATATTCAAGTGTTGGGCGTGGTGGCCACTATGGCCTGGTGCGGCGGCATCAGCTGGCTGTTGCTGCGCGTGCTGGATGCGACGCTGGGTCTGCGCGTCAGCGAAGAAGATGAGTCAGAGGGGCTGGACCTGGCTTCGCACGGCGAACGCGGATACAGCCCCTGATGCGCTAGCGGCGCGCTAATCCTCTGTGGTCTGACGAAAGTCCACGCCCAGCGAGCGCAGCTTGCGATACAGGTGGGTGCGCTCCATGCCCACCCGCTTGGCCAGCAGACCCACCTTGCCGTTGCACAGCATCAGCTGCTGCTGCAGGTAGGCGCGCTCAAACATTTCGCGTGCTTCGCGCAGTGGCAACGCCAGCAGGTCTTGTTTGACCAACGGCTCAACGCCCGGCGAATGCGCCGACAGTTCGCGCTCGACTTGTTCGAGCGAGATCTCTTCGAGCCCACCCATCACCAACATGCGACGCACTAAACCGCGCAACTCGCGCACATTGCCCGGCCAGGGGTAATTGCGCAGCCGGTTTTGCGCTGCAACGCTAAAGCGACGGAACGTCAGCCGCTCGGTGTCAACCAGACGATCTACGTGGTAACGCAGCAGGTCAGGCACGTCCTCGGCGTAATCGCGCAGCGGCGGCACGCGCACCAGCAAGGTATCGAGCTGTGACAGCAATTCACGGCGCACGCTGCCGGACGAACCGGCACGCAATTCGACACCGGGTTTGGCGGTAGCCACCAAGCGCGCGGCCAGCGGGCGCGACACATCACTGCCCGCAGCGCGCCAGCTGCCGGTTTCAAGCACACCCATCAACAAGCGTTGGGCGACCGACGAGAGTTCTTCGATGTCGCTGATGAACAGCGTGCCGGCGCCAGCTTGTTCCAACAGCCCAGGGTGCGCGGACTCGCCAGTGCCGCTACCAAACAGCACGGACTCCACTTCACTGTCGACGATGGCACTGGCCACCAGACAGACAAACGGCAACGCCGCACGAGAACCCGACTCATGGACGAAGCGTGCCAGCGACTCGCGCAGCGTGCCGGACTCGCCCACCAGCAGCAGCGGCGACGCGTGCGGCGCAGCGGCCTGCAGATCCGCGCGCAGTTGTTGCGTCGCGCGACTCTTGCCTACCGTGGCCAACAGGGGTGCGGCACCAGCCTTGGCAGCCACGCGCTTGCGACGACCGGCCTCTAGCGCGCGCTCGACCGTGCGCAGCAGCTTGGCCAGTGACAGCGGCTTCTCGACAAAATCAAATGCGCCAAGGCGAGTCGCCTCGACTGCTGTCTCGACCGTGCCGTGACCGGACATCATGACGACAGCGCAATCATCACCAGGCAGGCGCGACCATTCACGCAGCAACGAGATGCCATCCACATCGGGCATCCAGATGTCGAGCAACACTAAATCCGGACTCATGCGTTCACGCGCAGTGCGGGCCTGTGCCGCATCGGCAGCGACCTCCACCTCATAGCCCTCATCAGAGAGGATGTCGCGCACCAAGGTGCGGATGTCCGCCTCGTCATCCACTACCAGCACTTTGCCTGCACTCATGACACCACCCTCTGCGGTTGCGCGACGTGTTCCCGTCCTGTAACCGGCAATATGACGCGTACGGACGCGCCGCCTTCAGGCCTGTTCTCAACTGCTATCCGGCCACCGTGCTCTTCTATTATTTTTTTCACGATAGCCAGGCCCAAACCTGTCCCTTTCTGCTTACTCGTCACATAAGGATCGAACACCCGCGGCAGCATCTGCGGCTGGAAGCCCGGTCCATTATCAGAAACTACCAGCTGTACACCCTCTGCGTCTGCGCCCGACAGCGCGACTGTTCTTAACTCGACCCAACCACCCGACGCAGCACCCAGCGCTTCGATGGCATTGCTGAGTAGATTGTTGAGCACCTGACGCAATCTCGCCGCATCGGCCGTGATCCAGTGCTCGCCAGCGCCAGCCACCACGCGGATCTCGATACCGGCGTCTTGAGCACGATACAACTCGGCAACCTCAGTCACCAGTACATCTAAGTTGCAGCGTGCCAGATGCAGATCGGGCGCCCGCGCATATTCGCTGAAGGCGTTGACCATCGACTTCATCGCCTCCACTTGTTGCACGATGGTGTGCGTGGAGCGCTCTAACAGCTCAAGATCGGCCGGATCGGGCAGATGCCCCTGCAGCCGGCTGCGCAAGCGCTCCGCCGACAGCTGGATGGGGGTCAGCGGGTTTTTGATCTCATGGGCCAGTCGACGCGCCACTTCGCCCCACGCCGCATCACGCTGCGCTTGCAGCAGCGCCGTGATGTCATCAAACACAATCACAAAGCCCGGCTCGCCGGCAGCCTCATCCAAGGGCGAACACGCACAGCTGAGCACGCGCTCGTTGGGCAATTGCAGCTGTTCACGCCACTCAGACTGCGGGCCTTGCACACGCTGCGACAACTGCTGCACAAAGCCCTGTAAACGTTCGTCGCGGCCCTCGCCCAGCTCCTGCAAGCTGCGGCCGATATCCGCACCCAGATCAGCACCGAGAATAGAGCCGGCTGCCTCATTGACGATGCGCAGCCGCAGCTGCGGATCGAGCACCATTACACCCGTCGACAAACCCGCCAACAGTACGGACAGCTGCTGACGTTCCTGTTCAACAATCTGCCGGCTGCGCGTGGCCTCTTCACTGGCGCGACGCAAGCGCTTGGTCATGTCATTAAAGGAATGCACCAGAGATCCCATTTCATCGCGCGACGGCAGCGGCAATCGCGTCTCAAAATCACCCTTGCCCACTGCGCGGGTACCTGCAATCAAATCCTGCACCGGGCGGATGAGTCGCTTGGCCGAGGAAATAGCCAAGTAAATGGCCAGCAACATGGCCAGCAACACCACCATCGTCAGCGTCAGTTGGAAGCTGGTTTTGAGCGGCTCGCGCATCAGCGCCAATTCGCCGTATTGCGAATAGGTGTGTTGCACCGCTTCAGAGAGTCCGGCCAATTGGCGCGGCACTTCGTGCACCGCCAGCACAAAACGCGGTCCGCCAGCACCCAAACGACCCACCGTCGGGATCGGTGCCGCAGCGATGATGTAGTAGCCACCATCAGCCTGCGGCTCCAGACTTACATAGGGTCGACCATCATTGACCTGCAACAGCAACTCGGTGGGCGTGGCTGGTGCCGGCAGTTCGGCTGTGCCTGTAGCACTGGACGCCAGCAGCTCGCCATTGCGGCCATAGGCCAACAGTTGCAATGCTCCGGTGCGGCGGCGCTCCGCCTCCAGATCTCGCAACAGCAGCGAGGCAGAAGCACCATCGAGCGTGCGGGCAAACGTCTCGGCGCTGCGGCCCTGTTCGCGCATGCGCAGATCCAGCGACGCTCGCGATAGCACCAACGCATCGGCCAAGCCCTGTTTGACCTCGACCCTAAACCAGCTGTCGATGCCGCGATTGATGAAGTCGAGTGAGAACAGATAAACAATCAGCAGCGGCGCGACCACCAGCGAACCGAAGGTGGCCACAGTGCGCACCGTAAGACGCGAACCGGGCACATTGGCGCGATAGTCGCGATACAGCTGCCACAAGCGTCGCGCCAACGCGCTGGCCAGCAACACCAGTGCACTGGCGTTGAGCAGCAGGATCCACGGTTGCCAACGGCCGAAGCTGGCGGAGTTCTCGACACTGCCGGCCAGCATGGCCAGCGAGACCAGCGCCAGCAGCACGCCCAGTGCCGCCAGCACCCAACTGCCATAGCGCCTTAGCGGGGCAGCTGCCACGCATACCACGCGCTGTTGCGATGCCAGCCGTCAGACCACCAGATAACGCTGCGCAGCGCGTCGGGTAGGTTGCCGCGGCGCACGCTGGCGCGGACCTTAATCTGATAAGTGGCTGCCGACTCCAGTTGCGACTCAACCATCACCGGCCAATTGTCGATACTGCCGATCGCCTGCAAGGCCTGATCAATAGTGGTGTAACTGCCGACTTCGCTGTGCTCAGCGTCGCGCACCACAAAGCGCTCACTGACCATGTGCCACGACAAGTCGCGATGCACGTTCAGATCAACCACGGTGGCATCAGTCCAGAAACGCCGCTGCCGTAGCACCACCGTCTGGAAATCGAACTGCAAAGACACACCGTCTTTGAGTGCGGCGCGAATGTCTTCGTTGAGCGGATACGCTGCGCGCGCCACCAGTTTGTAAACGCCGTTGTCGACGATTACATAGGCCGACAGCACATCCAGTGGGCCATCGAGCTCATCGGCCAACACCGAGGTGGGGATCAGCAACGCCCACGCGAACGCCAGCGCTACCGCAATGCGGCGGCACCAGGCGATAACTCGCGGTGTCGTGTGCTCAAGCCACATGGTGCGACTCGCCCCCCTTTTGCAGGCAAGCATAATAGAAGCCATCGCTGGCTGCCTCAGGCCCCACGGCAGCGGGCCGTGGCAGCAACTGTACGTCGCCTTCGCCGCGCGGCACACGCGGCGGTAGGTTCAACTCCCGCGCCTGCAGCAATCTCACGCCGCCCCAGTCACCGGCCAGCACCTGCTCAATGACCTCGCGGTTCTCCTGCGGCAACACCGAGCACGTGGCATACACCAGCCTGCCGCCGGGACGCAGCAGCTTGAGCGCGGCGCGTGTCAGCGCCAACTGCTGACGCACAAAGCCGGCAATATCAGTCGAACGACGCAGCAGTTTGATGTCGGGATGACGGCGGATCACGCCGGTAGCAGAACACGGCGCATCGAGCAGGATGCGATCAAACAAGCGGCCATCCCACCAGGTCGGTTCAGCGGCCAAATCGGCACACACTAACGTTGCCTGCCGCCCCAGCCGCAACAGGTTGGACTCCACGCGTTGCAGGCGCATGGCGGAGCTGTCGAGCGCGACCACCTCGGCCAGATCCGCGGTGTGTTCAAGCAAGTGGCCGGTCTTGCCGCCCGGAGCGGCGCAGGCATCCAGCACGCGCTCGCCCGGCTGCGCATCCACCATCCAAGCGGCCACCTGGGCCCCGGCGTCCTGCACGCTGACCCGCCCCTCGGCAAAGCCTGGCAGGGCCTCGACCGGTACAGGTGTCTCGAGCACCAGCGCCGTGGGCACCAACCCCGGTGTCGCATTCAAACCAGCAGCAACCAGCGCGGCCAAGGCCTCCTCGCGCGTGCCGCGGCTCAGGTCGACTCGCAAAGTCATCGGCGGGGACTCATTGCCAGCGGTCAGAATGTCTGCTGCCTGATCACCCCAGGCCGCATTGAACGCCTTAAATAGCCAGCGCGGGTGGGCGGCAGCATTGGCCGGATCGGCATCCACCTGCGCAAACAGCGACTCGCCCTCCCGCACCAGCCGGCGCAGTGCGGCGTTGACGAAGCCCGCAGCCGGCGCACAGTCCAGCAGCCGCGCGGCATCGACGGCGATGTTGACCGCCGACGCAGCCGGAGCCCGTGAATAAATGACCTGATGCGCCGCCACTATCAGCAACGCATGCAACAGGGGCTGAGGCTTGCGATCGGGGCGCTGCTGCAGAAGCTGCACCACTGCCGCCAAGCGCCGATACCAGCGCAGACTGCCGGTAAGGATGGCGCGCACGGCAGCCCGCAGCTCAGGCGGCACCTGCACCGCGTTCAAGGCCTCTTCGGCAATCCAGCCACGAGTCACCACGACGTCGAGCGCCTGGGCAGCCAGTGCCAGCGCCGGCGAGCCCGGGGCGGCGACAGTGCGCACAGGCGCCGTCACGAGAAACACCGGCCGGCGCCTGCAGCGGCGCCCTCGGCGTTGGCAAAATCGCGCGCAGCCACGGCCCGGCGACCGGCGCGCTGCAGTTCATCGATACCCAGAACACCGGTGCCGCAGGCCACAGCCAAACTGCCGGCCTGCAAGCCCAGCAGCGTGCCTGGCACTGTGCCGGGTGGCGCCTCGTCAGACAGCACTCGACTGCGTAACAGCTTGACCGGTTCGCCGGCATACACCGCATGGGCAGCAGGCCAAGGGTTGAAGGCGCGGATTTGGCGGTCCAACTGCTGTGCCGGCTGCTGCCAGTCCAGCCGTGCCTCCTCGCGCGTGAGCTTGTCAGCCCAAGTCACGCCCTCGACCGGTTGCGCCGTAGCGCGCAGCGTGCCGGCCTGCAAGCCGTCGATCGTCTGCAACAGCAGCTCGGCGCCCAACGGTGCCAGCGCGTCGTGCAGGTCACCGGCCACCATGTCCGGGCCGATCGGCAGCGCCTGGCGCAACAGCATCGCCCCAGTGTCCAAACCCTCATCCATCTGCATGATCGTCACACCACTCTCGATATCGCCGGCCAGCACGGCCCGTTGGATGGGGGCCGCACCGCGCCAGCGGGGCAGCAGTGAAGCATGAATATTGAGGCAACCCAGCCTCGGCAGCGCCAGCACCTCGGGCGGCAGGATCAGCCCATAGGCCACCACCACCAGCAGGTCCAGCGACCAGTCACGCAGTTGCTGCCTCGCCGCCACCGCATCGGGTGCATCGCCGCGCAGGCGCAGCGGCTGCAACACGGGCAGGTTCAGTTCGATCGCACGCTGTTTGACCGCGCTGGGGGTCAGGACACGGCCCCGGCCGGCGGGCCGGTCGGGCTGGGTGAGTACGCCCAACACCGGGCCGCGTGCGGCCAACGCCGACAATGCAGCGACCGCAAACGGCGGCGTGCCTGCGAAGGCAATTCGCAGGGTCATGCGGTGCGGCTGCGCCGCTCCTTGTCGAGCTTCTTACGAATGCGTTGACGCTTGAGCTCGGAGAGGTAATCGACAAACAGTTTGCCGTCGAGATGATCCATTTCGTGCTGCAGACACACTGCCAACAGGCCGTCGAGCGGCTGTTGCTGCCACTGGCCATCGGCATCCTGCCAGCGGGCGCTAATGCGTTCGGCACGCGGTACATCATCATAAATACCCGGCACAGACAGACAGCCTTCCTCGCCGCTGGCACTGCCTTCTTTGGTCAGGATCTCGGGGTTGATGAACACCTGCCGGCCGGTCTTGTCCTCGGTGAGGTCCATGACGATGAGCTGGTGGTGCCAGTCGATCTGGCTGGCCGCAAGCCCGATGCCCGGCGCGGCGTACATGGTTTCGAACATGTCTTCGATGCGCTGGCGCAGTGCGGCATCAAAGACAGTGACCGGCCGCGCTTTGGTGCGCAGCCGCGGGTCTGGATATTCAAGGATGGTCAGCAGTGCCATGCGTGTCTCGTCACGAATCAGATAGTGGTCGGACAGTCGTATGTCGGGCCAGTTCACGGGATATTCCAGTCTCCCGTGACGGATTCCACAAACCGCGCGCAGCTTGGAGGCGCCGTCCGGTCGGGCAGTCTATAACACTGACATCACGGCGCTGCGACTGCTGCGCCGAACGGAGCCTGCCGATGTCATCTGTTCCCCCTGCGCTGCGGCCCCTGCCGCACCTGCTCCTGGCTGCCCTGCTGCTGGATCTGGCCGGCTGCGCACTGCTGCGCCCCAAGGCCGCAGGCCTGCCGCCGCCGGCCGCGCCGGTGGCGCAAACCAGTGAGACGCAGGCAGAGACTCAAGGCAATGCCATCGACGCCGCCTTGGGCCGCAGTGCAGCGGGTATCGCCAC
>Ga0114974_10001970_pt1 | contig 16018 bp, 6 predicted proteins | sample S_130206_EF_Meta_FD_87318 | JGI IMG/M metagenome (GOLD analysis project Ga0114974, IMG submission 87318) | Freshwater microbial communities from Lake Simoncouche, Canada to study carbon cycling - S_130206_EF_MetaG | ecosystem: Environmental > Aquatic > Freshwater > Lake | place: Lake...
CGCGACTCCTGCAATAGTTGCCTCGCTTCGTCCCACTGCCCTCGGCCGACGGATCCGTCGAGGAGGGAAAAGAAACCCTTTTCTGTCGATGTGCTTTCGCGAGCGTTGGGAGACGGGACTTGGGCAAGCGCCACACGCGAGGCGAGTCGGCGGCCAATTTCATCCCGGAGGGTCTGAATGCGGACACTGCCGGAGAAGGGGCGACTCGCCACTTCGATCACATCGCGCGCTGCTTCCAGCTGTTGACCGAGGATCAGGGCCTCAGCCGACTGAACGTAGATCCGGAGAGTCCACGGGCTGCCTTGCAGCATTTCCAAGAGCTTGAACTGGGCGATGTCGGTCGTATGCGTCGCGGCGTCGAGGAGCGTCTTCATCCAATCGTTCCATGATTGCGCTGCGATTCGCTCTCGACCGAGAGGTGGAACGACCTTGCCGATAAGCCGCGCGGCAGAAGTGAAATCTCCCTTTCGCACCAAGGCTTGGATCAGCAGAATCTGAAATTGATTCAACGCATAGCCGCGTTCGGCGGCGGCGGCCAAACACCGCTCCAACAACTGCACGGCGTGAATTTCCCCCAACGGTTGGGCGGCGAGGAGCAAGTTTTCTGCCGACCCGCCGAAGCGAAAGAGATAGTCTTCCAGCGCTTTTTCGGCGGCGATATTCTGCGAGCCGGTTGCTCGTTGGACGATGCCATAGACCAACGGCGCAGGATCGCCGGGAGCCGCGGCGCGCAATTCCATGAGGGCCTGCTCCATCTCCTCGAATCGGCCGGTCTCACGTAGGGCCCGCACTCGAAGGCGTAGAATCAATTGACGGTCGGACTGGGGACGTTGACGCCAGGCGACGAGATGAGAGAGGGCTTCGTCAGTTCGACCCAGTTCAAGCAGGGACACCGCCCGATGCTGATCAGCAAGATCCCCAGGCTCCTCGGTCGTGGCCAATTTCAGCGCTTCGGAATGAAGCCCTGCGGCACTCAGGGCGTCAAATTTCTTAGCCAGAAGCCAACGACGATTGCGCGGGGTCAAATCCTTGGAGTCGAGCGCCAGCAAACGATCGCAAATCTGGGCGGTCAATTTGTGGTCCTCTCCTCGTTCGATGTGACCGAAGAGCGATTCCAAAAAAAGGCGGCCCGGTAACTTATCGGACAGTCCTCCAAGCAAGATCTGCAGTGCGGTGGTCCGCTGGTTGGTCAAGAGGTAGAATTCCGCCAACGTCAGTCGTGCATTTTCGTCGGCGGGATGGCGGGCGAGTCCCGCACGTAACAAATTGGCTGCATCGAAATACTTCTTGTTGCGAAACAGATCCATCCCCTGCGCAAGAAATGCCTGGCCCTGTTTGTCAGAGATTTCCGCGTGCCGCACCGGATAGAGGAGCGCGTCTGTGTAGTCCAAGAGACTGTAGGGATCACGCTGCCAGTGGCGGAACAAAAGCGTAGCTGTTGCGACGTAAACAAGGAGGCCAAATATCGCCGACCAACAGAGCACGCCCCGGATGCTGATCGCCAGACGGTCGTCGGGTTGCGACTTGCCACGATCATAAAATCCAAACAACCCGAGATACCAGCGGCCGCGAATTACACGGGACGCCCCCCAGATAAGCTTGATGCGGCGCGGTTTCATCGGCGGGTCTCGGACTGCGATGTCCACGCCGGGAGGGTGATCGCCGTTTCCGGAAATTCCACGCGGCAACACTCCGCGAGGTCCAGTGCACGGGGTGTCTTACTGAACCGTATGAAAAGATCTCTGGTAACGACAGCCAGTGCCGCCAGGAGGGATTTGGTTGGGATGAGAGGCTTCATGCAAAGTTCGTCGCGGCGAGGGATAAGATTTCAGATCCGTCTACGGAAAAATTACTCTATCGCCGATTTGTCACGGTTGGACGGAGGTCAGCTACAAAGCTGATGTCTTATCATACTCCTGCCTTGCTCGACGGATTTGCTGTTGAAGAAAAGCCTCGGTTCCCAAGAAAAGTCTGAATTCCTCATCGCTCACCTCCTGAGCGGATTGCCAGGCTTTGTTGGGGGATACGCGTGGAGCCGGGGCAGCATCCGTCGCCTCGATAAACCGTCCGCCTAAATGCGATAGCAGCCGCACTCGCTGTACGTCCAGGCGTTCGGCGGGATCGGTTGGGACGACTGCCAGTGGCATCTGCAATGCATCCGTTTTCATTTCGACGGGCGTCTGCTCAGCCGCCATTTCCATGGCTTGAACGGCCGGAGGTGCCGAGCTCAATGATTGCTTGACGGTTTCTCGCGCTCCAACTGTGGCCCCGGATTGGATCGCGTCGCGGCGTGAGTCATCGCGCGGTGAAGATTGACCAACGGCGACCGACGTCGGACGCCCCGCGGCTAGTTTAGAACCGGAGATCCACCGAATCGATCGCAACAATACGACCGCGAGCAGCGCGAAAAAAAGCCCCATGACGGCGAATTGGGTGAAGTGCTTCTTATTCATCCCGTGACCCAAAGTTGATCTGATTGGAGAGCATGACGCTGTAGCTGCCGCGTCTTGCGACCCTCGGGTTGAAAATATACGCGCTCATCGGGTCTGAGTTTATAGGAGAAAGAGTCACGATCATGTTCGCTATCATTCCTTGGAGGATCGGTGCGGTGCTGTTCCCGCACCTTTTAGTGCTTGGATCGCCAAGGTTGCGCAATCAGGCAGATTCTCCGTAACCCAAACTTCACAATAGCCGTGCTGACACGTTCGGGTTGTTCGTTACCAGTTAAGGTTGTGACCACAAAATCTTTTTTCAAAACGGCTTTCCTTGTTGTTATGGGCGCACTAGCCCCTGCGGATGCGGCCACAGTGGGGGCCGACTTCAATGACCTTATATTGGGCTTCCGTGCTACCGGTGGGACCGGAGCGGCGGACAATCTTGAGGTGAATCTCGGAAGTATTTCTCCGTTTGTCACAGCGAGTGGCACGTTGACCCTCCCCCGACTGGCAGCCGCCGACCTCAGTGGCGTCTACGGGGCGAATTGGAATGCTCGCTTGGGAGTTGATCTATTCTGGGGGGTAGTAGGGACGCCTGGGCGAACCGTGGGCGGACCCGATGGACAGCCAGCCCGAACCCTTTGGGCAACCACCGTGCAAACCGCAGCCGGCACCTCGACACCCTGGGCTCGCGCGGCGAATGCGGCACAAAGTGATGCAGCGGCGCAAATTGAAGGTCTCTATGTGGGCGGTCCCGCCAGTTTGAACGGCAAAACATCCACGACCAACAGCGCGTTTGCGGTCAATGTTGCCGCATCGTCTCCGGGCAGCTGGTCCTACCAGAAGGGTTCCAGTGGTTCGGCTTTCAACCTTTTTACTCCGGCAACGCTTTTCGATAACCCAGGAGCGGGTTTTAACTATTCCAAGTGTGATTTGTATGAGATGCGGCCCAATGCCACTGGCGGGGACGGTTCGCTACTAGGCACGTTTTCCTTGAGCAGCGCAGGTGTGCTAACGTTCGCCCGTGGCGCTTCGACTCCCGTCTCGCCGGCGATCTCAACCCAGCCGGTTGCCCAATCAGCGGTCGTCGGTGCAAGTGTAACCTTTTCCGTCGTAGCCGCGGGCACGCCCGCGCCGACCTACCAGTGGAGAAAAGATGGCGCGGCGATTTCGGGTGCCACCAACTCGACGCTGACTATTGCCAGTGCACAGGTCGCCAACGCCGGCGTATATTCGGTCACAATCACGAACTCGGCGGGTTCCGTCACGAGCAATGGTGTGACTTTGGCGGTGAATGCCCCGGTCGCTTCCGGTCGTATCATCAATCTGTCGGTCCTCACGGATATTTCCACCCCTGGAGACAATTTCACACTGGGTTACGTCGTTGGTGGTGGTGGCACGAGTGGAGCGAAACCACTGGTGATCCGCGCCGCTGGTCCGTCGCTCGGTGCGCTTGGCGTTCCTGGAACGTTGGACGATCCGAAGCTGGAAACCTATGCCGGTTCCACCAAGACCGGGGAGAATGACAATTGGGGCGGTTCAGCCTCGTTGACCTCCGCGCTCGCGGCGGTGGGAGCGTTCGCCTATACCGGACCTACCTCGAAGGACGCCGCGGTTGCAGCGAGCATTTTGACCCGAGACAACTCTGTTGCCGTCTCTGCGGTGGGTGCCGGCACCGGCAAAGTCATCGCCGAAATCTACGACGCAACCCCTTCTTCGAGTTTCGCTGTCACCACGCCGCGCCTGCTTAATGTTTCTGTCCGCAAACACCTTGGTGCCGGCGTTACCGCCGGATTCGTGCTGGGCGGCGCGTCCGCAACCAAGGTTCTTATCCGTGCCGTTGGCCCGGGACTGGCTGCTTTCGGCGTCCCCGGCACGGTCCTCGATCCGCAGCTTGCACTCTTCAACGACAAGTCAGTCAAGATTGGCGAAAACAACGATTGGAACGGCACCGCGGAACTCAACGCCGCTTTTGGGGCCGTTGGCGCTTTTGCCCTGCCGAGTGCTACTTCCAAAGATGCCGCGCTGCTCGTCACTCTCCAGCCGGGCCTCTATTCAGTCCAAGTTTCTGGCACGGCCAATACGACGGGCGTGGCATTGATCGAAGTCTACGAGGTTCCTTGAGCCAAGGATCCCGTCGCTTCCAATCTCATTTTCCCAGCCTACGACATGCTGCCACGGTTAAATCACCGGCGCGAAAAATTTGCCGGTCAGGCGGTCTTGCGCACGGCGAATGCGGTTGAATTTCTCGCTCGGAAGCTAGCGAAACTCCCTCGCGCAAGACCGAGGGGTAACGTCGTTGCTGCAGTTCGGTTTTTCTTCGCCGCTGTGCTTGGCCTTGCCGGAATGTCCAAGGCCAGCGCAGCGACGGTGCCGGCTACTTTTGGTGACTTGATTTTGGGCTTTCGCGCTACGGGTGGAGCCGGGGCAGCCACCAATCTGGAAGTCAATCTTGGCAGTGTCTCGCAATATTTTACCGCGACTGGCACGATTACGGTCACTAAATTATCAGCCAACGATTTGAGCAGTATTTATGGGGCCACATGGAGTAGTCGGATTGGCACCAATCTTTTTTGGGGAATCGTAGGCACGGCGGGACGCACCTCCACTGGACCGAACGGGCAGCCGGCCCGAACGCTCTGGGCTTCTACCGTGCAGACGACTGCCGGGACGAGCACTCCGTGGCCCCGGAGTCCGAGTTCGGCGCAGTCTTCTGCGTCGGCGCTCATCGAAGCACTTTACACTGGCTCGCCAGGGAGTTTGGACCAATCGGCGGCGACGGCCAACAGTGCAGCCTCGGCAGCCGTCAATGCATCGACGAGCGGAAGTTGGTCAGATGTGGCAGGAACATCGGGCGCAGCGTTCGGCTTGTTTAACCCGACGACTTTGTTCGACAGCCCGGGGGCCGGATTTAACTCCTTCAAGGCCGACCTCTACGAAATGAGGACAAGCACGACGGGAGGAAACGGGACACTGCTCGGCACGTTTACTTTGAGCCCAGCTGGCGTGCTGACTTTCAGTATTCTGGGGAGTGTCACGACATCGGCGCCGGTGGTTACGACGCAGCCGACGGCGCAAACGGTGGTCGCTGGCGGAAGTGCGACCTTTACTGTCGTGGCCTCGGGAACCCCGGCACCCACCTATCAGTGGAAAAAAGACGGCACGGCCATATCCGGTGCAACCAATGCCACCTACACCATCGCCAGCACGGTGGCTGCCGATGCTGGCTCCTATTCGGTAACGCTGACGAACTCGGCTGGCACGGCGAATAGCGATTCCGCTGCGCTCACCGTCAACACCACAACGAGTGTGGCCGGTGCGCCCACCATTACGACTCAGCCGATTGCGCAAACGGTGGCCAGCGGATCGGGCGCTTCGTTCTCGGTCGTGGCGTCGGGAACACCGGCCCCTACTTTACAATGGAAGAAAGACGGAGTCGCCATAGCTGGGGCGACAAACGCAACATTCTCAATCACGAGCGTCCAGGCGTCCGATGCCGGCAGTTATGCGGTCACGGCCACCAACACCGCCGGTGCGGTGACTAGCAATTCAGCAGTCCTGGCCCTGAGCGCCGCCGGTTCCGGGACCGCCCCAACGATTGCCACGCAGCCAGCCAACCGGGCGGTGGCATTGGGAACTAGTGTGACATTCACCGTGGTGGCGCAAGGCACGCCCGAACCTACTTACCAGTGGAAGAAGAACGGCACCGCCATCGCGGGTGCGACCGGTGCCGGTTTTACGATTGCCAGCACCCAGGCCGCCGATGCGGGCAGCTACACCGTCACTGTAACCAACCCGGCTGGAAGCCTCACCAGCAACGCGGCTGTGCTGAGCTTTGCCAGTGCGCCGGTTGTGATTACACCTCCAGCGTCCCTCACGGTGAAAGCAGGCGAGAGTGCTACGTTGACTGTGGTCGTGTCAGGCTCTCCCGCGCCGGTTTTTCAGTGGACGAGGAACGCTGCACCGATCCCCGGGGCAAACAGTGCCACGCTGACGATTGCCGGCGCCCAAGTCTCCGATAGCGGAACCTACGGCGTAATTGTCGCCAATGCCGCCGGAGCTGTCATCAGCGAATCGGCGCGACTCACGGTCATGCCGCCGAGCTTTGCCGGGATCTATTTCTTATCGTTTGGGCCCGGCCGCGGAACGGCGGCGCTCTACGTTCGGGCTGATAATTCAGCCGTATTCACGGCTTTCTTAAGTCAATCGCGCAGCGCAATTGTGACCGACGTAAAGATTGGTGAGGACGGCAAGTTTGCCGCAACGGGCAGCGAGGCGCGCGTGAGTGCGGCGCCTTCGGCGGTCTCGAACCCCAGCGCACTGCTGTCCGACGGTCGTGCATTTGTGCTCTCGGGCCAAATTGCCGGCCCGGCGGTTTCCGGCCGACTGACCGGTCTCGACGAAAGTTTTGTGGGTTCATCGGAGGCAGTGCTTGGGACGACTCAGTCGCTGGCAGGCCATTACGCGGCAAGCGCCGTGGGCTCGGGAGCCGGCCGGACCTACCTCACAGTCGGCACGGGCGGGCAGGCTCTGATTGTAACAGTGACACCCACCACGGTGGACGGCGGCATGGCGAGTGTGACCGCCGCCGGGTCGCTGGTGGCAGTCACGGCAGGCGGAGGGCAGATTTCAGCGCAGCTCAACCCGCAAACCAAAATGCTGAACGCTTCTCTGGTTGCAGCCGGCGGCGCGACGACATTGTCCTTTGTTGGAGTTTCGGACACTTTGGTCTCGGGCAGCCGGCTCCGCAATCTTTCCACCCGGGGTTTTGTGGGCGCTGGCGGCAGTTTGACACCCGGGTTTGTGATGAAAGGCGTGGGTAGCAAGCAGCTGGTGATCCGGGCGATCGGTTCGGCTCTGGCTCAATTCCCCGGCATCTCCACGCCACTGGACGACCCTAAACTGGAGCTTGTTTTCCCTCAGGCTGGCGGGACCGCGACCGTGTCCAACGACGATTGGGGCGGGTCAGCGACGCTCGCCGCCGCGTTTGCCAGTGTCGGCGCCTTTCCGTTGCCGGCGGATTCCAAGGACGCGGCGATTCGCGTGACCCTCGCCAGCTCCTCCGGCGGCTATTCCGCAAGCGTCTCGGCGAGCCGTGCCGGGGCCTCGGGTATCGCATTGGTGGAAATCTACGACGCCGATCCGGCGAATGCGCCCGTGCGATTGGTGAATGTCTCGACCTTGGGTTTCGCGGGTAGTGGCGAGCAGGCGCTTGCTCTGGGATTTGTGATCGAAGGCAACACGCCGAAGCGCGTGTTGCTTCGCGCCGTGGGCCCCGGGTTGAGTCAGTTCCCCGGCCAGGGCAATTTATTGGCCGACCCGCAGCTTCAACTGCTTCCGAGCGGGCAGCCGTATTTCGTCGCCGCCAGCAACAACGATTGGGGTGGCACTCCTGAGCTGAAAGCAGCGTTCACGCAGGCCGGGGCGTTTGGTCTGCCCGATGGCAGCAAGGATGCGGCCCTCGTGGTCGTGATTCAGCCCGGCGCTTACACGGTGGCGATTTCTGGTGTCGCAGGGACTACGGGCCGAGTGCTTGTCGAAATTTATGATCTCGATCCCTGAAATTCCTCACCGCTCCCAGTGCCCCAAAGGACCGAACCAATGAGTTGGACTCTCGATCAAATCGAAAACCCTAGTGGACACGGCCTGCGGCTGGGTTTCGTGAGGCGAATCTTCGGTAAGGCTGAGCGCGCCAAGGATTGCGTCGCCAAAGTCCTTCACGGCTACGTCGCCACAGGGGTGTGGGCACTTGCACCTTTGTTGGTTCTAGCCAGCGCCCTCCCATCGGCGAGGGCTGCCACGGTCCCGACCGCACTGAACGACCTCATCCTGGGATTTCGGGCCACGGGCGGACAGGGAAGTTCGAGCAATCTGGAAGTTAATCTTGGTAGCATTTCGCAATATTATTCGGCGACGGCGACAATCACCGTCACGCAATTGTCCGCCACGGATCTTGCCACGGTTTATGGTTCAACGTGGGCCAGCCGGCTGGGCACGGATTTGTTTTGGGGTGTCATCGGGACGACCGGGCGCACGTCTGGGGGCCCCAATGGCCAGCCCTCGCGAACGCTCTGGGCGTCCGCCGTGCAAACTTCGTCCGGCGGTTCGAGCCCGTGGCCGCGCAATGCGGGTTCAGCCCAGAGTTCCGCGTCGGCTCTGATCGAGGCGCTCTATACGGGGTCTCCCGGCAGTTTGGATGTCGCGACTGCTACGGCGAACAGCGCTTCCACGGCGGTGATTAATGCATCGACGATCGGTAGCTGGACATCCCAAGCGGGGACGAGCGGTGCGGCCTTCGGAATCTTCAATCCGGCCACCTTGTTCGACAAGCCGGGTGCCGGCTCCAACTATTTCAAGACCGATCTCTATGAAATGAGATCCAGCACCACCGGTGGCAACGGCACGTTGCTCGGCACGTTCACACTGAGCAGCAGCGGTGTTCTCACCTTCAGTGCCTCTGCGATCGCGCCGGCAATCACCACTCAGCCGGTGACGCAAACGGTGACTGCGGGTTCGAGCGCGACGTTTAGCGTGGTTGCATCGGGCTCGCCAACGCCATCCTACCAGTGGGCCACGGGTGGCACCAACATATCCGGTGCCACCAACGCCACCTACAGCATCGCGAGCTCGCAATCCTCCGATGCGGGTAGTTATTCGGTCACCGTCACCAACTCGGCCGGAAGTGTGACGAGCAACGCCGTGTCGCTTACGGTCAATTTCTCACCGGCGATCACCACGCAGCCCGTGGCGCAAACGGTGACCGCGGGATCGAGTGTGACCTTTACCGTGGCCGCCTCCGCCAACCCGGCCCCGACCTATCAATGGAACAAGGCCGGTTCTCCCATCTCCGCTGCGACCAATGCGAACTACGCGATCGCGAGTGCGCAAAGTTCCGATGCCGGCAACTACACTGTGACCGTCACCAATTCGATCGGTAGCGTCACGAGCAACAGTGCTGCCCTAATCGTCAATTCGGCGCCGGCGATCACGACGCAGCCGCTTGCACAAATTGCGACGGCGGGAGCTACGGTGACGTTGAACGTCGTCGCCGCAGGCACGCCACTGCCGACCTATCAATGGAGCAGAAACGGCTCGGGTATCCCGGGTGCGACTAGTGCCAGCTATGTGCTTGCGAGCGCCCAACCGGGCGACGCTGGAAACTACTCGGTCTCCGTCACCAATTCCGTCGGAACGGTCACGAGCACGACGGTGGCTCTCACGGTCAACACGGCCCCGGCAATTTCCACACAGCCAGTGGCGCAGACGGTGGTTGTGGGCACGGCCGTGACCTTTGCGGTGGTGGCCAGCGGCATTCCGACTCCGACGTATCAATGGAGGCGAAACGGCACTCCAATCGGCGGCGCGACGGCGGCATCTTACGTGATCGCCAGTGCCCAGTCCGGCGATGCCGGTAACTACACGGTCGCGGTGACCAATTCCGTCGCGAGCATCACGAGCAACGCCGCAACGCTCGTCGTCAATCCCCTCAATGCCCCGACCATTTCGGTCCAACCGGCGGCTTCCCAAGTCGTTGCAGTCGGTGCGGCCGTTTCGTTTACCGTCATCGGCGCCGGTGTCCCCGCGCCGACCTACCAATGGAGCCGGAACGGCTCGCCCCTTGGCGGTGCGACTGGCGCCACCTACACCATCGGCAACGCCCAGGCGGGAGACGCGGGCAACTATGCGGTCGTGCTCACCAATTCCTCCGGCTCTATCACCAGCTCCATCGCGGTGCTCTCGTTCACGAGTGCCCCGGTCATCTCGACCCAACCCATCGAGACGACAGTCGTGGCGGGTGGGACTGCGACATTCACGGTGGTTGCCACCGGGACGCCGACGCCGGCCTACCAATGGTTCAAGGACGGTGCGGCCATCTCTGGAGCGACGAATTCTTTTCTCAATCTGGCCGCCGTCCAAAACACGGCGGCGGGAAGCTATTCTGTCACGGTCACGAATGCACTCGGCAGCGTGACCAGCTCAGCCGTTGCGCTGGTGGTTACCGGGGCTCCGGCCATCACCACGCAGCCGGTTTCGCAGACGGTGGTCGCCGGAACCAATGCGACGTTTGTCGTCAGTGCGACGGGCTCGCCGGCGCCCACCTACCAATGGAACAAGAATGGCACGGCGATTTCTGGCGCCACCGGCGCCACCCACTCGATCGTCGTCGTGCAGGGGGCGGATGCAGGCAACTACACGGTGACCGTGACAAATTCCGTCGGCAGTCTCACGAGCGCCAACGCCATTCTCACGGTCAACGCGGCGCCCACGGTCACGAGCCAGCCGGTGGCGCAGACGGTGGCCGCGGGCGCACCGGCGGTTTTCGCCGTGGTGGCAACCGCCATTCCCGCTCCGACCTACCAATGGAAGAAGGGATCGGCCCCGATCTCCGGTGCGACTGCCGCCACCTTCACCATCGCCAGCGCACAGCCGGCCGATGCCGGAACCTATTCGGTGCAGGTCACCAATTCCATCGCCGTGGTCACAAGCACGGCGGTTGCCCTCACGGTGCAAACCGCTCCCGCGATTACGACGCAACCCGCCGCGCAGGCGGTGACCATCGGAGGAAACACTTCCTTTGCCGTGGTGGCCACCGGCAACCCCGCCCCGACCTACCAGTGGAACCGCAATGGCGTGGGGCTGTTGGGCGCCACGCTGGCCACCTATGCGATCACGGGGGCTCAAACGGCCGATGAGGGCAACTACACCGTCACGGTGTCGAACGCGGTGGGCACTGTCACCAGTAGTGTGGCGGCGCTCACGGTCACCAATTCTCCCACCATCAATATCCCGCCTGCGGCTCAGTATGTCCTCCTTGGCGCCGCCGCTACCTTCACGGTCTCGGCGATCGGAGCGCCCGCCCCGTCCTATCAATGGCACAAGGAGGGCACCGCGATCGCCGGCGCCACCAACGCCAGCGTCACGATCTCTGCCACGCAGGCGAGCGATGCCGGGAACTATACGGTATCGGTCACAAATTCAGTGGGCACAGTGACCAGCGCGCCGGCTGCACTCACCTTTGCCGTTCCGCCCACGATTACGGCGCAGCCAGAATCTGTCTTCGTTACCGTGGGAGGCGCCACGAAGTTTGTCGCCGTTGCCACGGGCTCGCCGGTTCCCACCTACCAGTGGAACAAGGCCGGAGTCGCCATTGCCGGGGCGACGGGTGCCACTCTGGAGATTCTCAAATGCCAGCTGGCGGATGTCGGTGACTATTCCGTCACGGTTTCGAATGATATCGGAGCGGTGACGAGCACTTCGGCCAAGCTCACCCTGATCGGTGCGCCTGTGATTGTGACGCAGCCGGTCAACGTCGTCGCGTCGCTCGGAACGGCCGCCAGTTTCACCGTGCTCGTTACCGGCGATCCCGCGCCAAATTTTCAGTGGTTCAGAAATGGACTGGCCATTTTCGGTGCCGGGAGAGCAACCCTTGCGATCGCCGCCGTGCAAGAGACCGACGTGGGGAACTATTGGGTCAGTGTCGTGAATTCGGGCGGATTGCTCCTGAGTGCAACGGCCACGCTCACTCTGCCCAGAGCTCCCATCATCACGACCCAGCCGGTTTCGCAGGTCGCGTTTGCTGGTTCGAGTGCCACGTTCTCGGTCGTTGCCTCTGGGGCTCCGGCCCCCACGTTCCAGTGGAACAAAGACGGCACGCCCCTCTCCGGCGCCACCAACAATAGCTACACGGTCTCTGCCGCACAGGCGGCGGACGTTGGTTCCTACACGGTTTCTGTGACAAATCTTTCCGGTAGCGTGACGAGCAATCCGGCCACGCTGGCCTTGCCGGTGGCGCCTGCCTTCACTACCCAGCCGGCAGGTCGTGCCGTGATCGTCGGTTCAAGCGTCACATTTGACGCCGTGGCCTCGGGAGCCCCGGCTCCGACCTACCAATGGAAGAAGTCCGGCGGAGCCATCGCCGGTGCGACCAATGCGGAATTCACCATCGTCGCCACCCAGGCGTCCGACGCGGGAGATTACACCGTGACCGCGACGAACGCTCTTGGCTCGGTCACGAGTCCCGCCGCGTCCCTGGTATTTTTGGCCGCGCCGGTCATCACGACGTCGCCGGTTGGCAAATCGCTCCTCGTTGGTGCGCCGGCGAGCTTGACCGTTGTGGCTACAGGCCAACCGGCCCCGAGCTACCTGTGGAAAAAAGACGGTTCGATCGTCGCCGGGGCCAGGAACGCCGTGCTTAATATCGAACGCGTGCAAACCACCGATACCGGAAGTTATTCGGTTACGGTGTCGAACATCCTGGGCGCGGTGACGAGCGAGCCGGTCAGGCTTACCGTCGATTTTTCCGGTCGCTTCGGCGCTTATTTTTTCTCCTTTGGGGCGGGGCGCGGGGATGGCGCGCTGTTCGTGCGGGTCGACAACACCGCCACCTTTGTCGGCTATCTCGCACATCGCCGCAGCGCGATCGTGGTCGACCTGAAAATAAACGCGGACGGAACCTTCGTCGCGACTGGATCCGAGGCGCGCGCTCAAGCGGCGTCCGGCGCCACTGCGCCGTCGGAGGTTTCGGTTGACGGTCCCGTTCGAGCCAGGGCGGAGAGCGGCGCGTTCGACCTATCCGGCCGGATCGCGGATGGCACTCTGTCGGGACAGCTGGCCGGGTTGGATACCGTTTTTGTGGGCGCGATCGATGCATCCACCGGACCGGCTCAGTCGTTTGCCGGATACAATACCGCTAGCGCACTCGATGCGTCAGCGGGGAAGATTTACGCGATCGTTGGTGCGAGCGGAAAAGCCCTGATCCTCGCTGTCACCCCTGCGGTGGTCGACGGTAGCGTCGCCACCGTAAGCGCCAACGGCCAGCTGTCGGTGGCTACCTTGGAAGGGAACCAGTTTTCGGCCCAGCTAAACGTGCAAACCAAGGCGCTATCGGTCAGTTTGGCTCCGGCAGGTGGGGGAGTTCCCGTTGCATTCTCGGGGTTAGCCCCGGGGGCCGTCGCGACCGGGCGACTGCTGAACCTCTCGACGCGCGGGTTCATACCGGTCGGCGGCAGTATGACGTCGGGATTCGTCATGAAAGGCACGGGGACCAAGCAACTCGTAGTGCGTGTCGCGGGCCCTGCGCTGGGCCAATTTCCAGGCATCTCCACGCCGCTCGCTGATCCCAGATTGGATCTGATCTATATCTGGGAGAATGCGATCGTGGCCATCTCCAACGACAACTGGGAAAGCACAGCGGCGAATGCCGCAGTAATGGCAAGCCTGGGCGCCTTTCCGCTTCACCCAAACTCCAAGGATTCCGTGTTGGTTCCGGCGTTGCCCAACTTGCCGACCGGATACACGGTTCGGGCCAGTGCGAGCGGTGCCACCGGGCCGGGTGTGGCGCTCGCGGAAATATACGACGCCGATCCCGCGGGGTCTCCGGTGCGGTTGGTAAACGTGTCGACTCTCGGATTCGTGGGAACTGGCGAACAGGCGTTGGTGCCGGGATTCGTGATCGAGGGAAATGCACCTCGTCAGGTTTTGATCCGTGCGGTCGGCCCCGGACTGAGCCAGTTTGCCGGCCAATCCAATGTTTTGGTTGATCCGCAGCTTCAGGTTATTTCGAGTGGGCAGGCTTCACGCGTTGTCGCGAACAATAACGATTGGGGCGGCACCGCCAGCCTGAAAGCTGCTTTTGCACAAGTGGGGGCTTTTGCCCTGACTGACAATAGCAAGGATTCCGCGGTCGTCGTCGCACTCCAGCCCGGTGCTTACACCGTGGTCGTTTCTGGTGCGTCTAACGGCACGGGAACGGCGCTCGTTGAGATTTACGACATGAGTCCGTGATGAAGAGGTGTTGTTATACCATTTATCAGACATATTTAGACTATACAAACCAACCGGAAAACGCTGAAGTAGGAGCATGGCGAGAATTTTGCGAGAACTGGGGGAAACGGTGCGGAAGGAATTGGCGGTGGCATGGGAGGAGCCGCAGCTGGAATGGGCGCGACGGCGACTGCTGGTGCTGCGCCTGATTGCGCAGCATGAGTTGAGTGCGGCGCAGATCGCGGAAGCGGTGGGGATATCGCGGGCAACGGTTTTCAATTATTTGGAAACCGCGCAGGAGGCGGGCGTGGCCGCGTTGCTCCAGCGCGGGCACAGCGGCGGCCCGGAAGCGACGCTGGTCGGCGCAGACCACACCGCGTTCGTCGAGCAATTGCGGCAGGGCAAGTTTCGCCGGGTGAAGGAGGCGCAGGCGTGGATCAAACAACGCACGAAAAAGACGCTGGCCCTGAGCACCGTCTACGCGCTGCTGGGAAAAGCCGGCGGGGTCTTGAAAGTGCCGCGCAAGACCCACGCCAAAAAAGACGCGGCGCACGCGGAGGCATTCAAACAGGATCTGCCCGCCCGGTTCGACGCCGCAACCACTGAGGCCGCCGGTCGGAAAGTGCGGTTGTGGGTGCTCGACGAGCATCGCTACGGATTGCTACCGGTGATTCGCCGTTGCTGGGGGCTGAAAGGCGTGCGGGTTCACGTGCCCTATGCCACGCGCTATAAGTGGGGCTACCTGCATGAAGCCATGGAGGTGGACGGCGAAAATCGTCTGGAGCTGCTGTTCACGCCCGCCATCGACTAGGCCATCCACGCGCTGTTCTTAGCGCAGCTCGGGCAGAGCGATCCGGCGGCGCTCCACGTCGTGATCCAAGATCAGGTTGGATTCCATCTGCGCACCGACGACCCCCGGATGCCGCCCAACGTGCGCATCGTGCCGCTGCCGCCCTACAGCCCCGAACTCAATCCCGTCGAAAAACTGGGCGATCTCGTGAAAGACGCCATCTGCAACCAACTGTTCAAGGATCTCGGCACGCTGGAGGACGCGATCCTCGCCGAGTTGGCGGCTTTGCGCCGCGGCGGCGGCGCCGTCGCGCAATTGATCGGAGATAGTTGGTTGCTCAATCAGGCAAACACTGGCGTTCCAGCTTAAAGTCTAATTGTCCTGCGTAAATGGTATTAGGTGGACCTACGAGCCAACCATAGCGGGGCGCGGGCCGTATGCCAAAACGCGCGGCTTTTTGATGGAAATCGTCACTGGGCAGCTTCTCGGCTACGTCCGCTGAACACCCCAAGGCCTTGCCCGCCTCGCAGCACTTGGGCTTGCCTCGAAAACCCCCACGGCCTCTTTCATCCGCGATGAATCCACGTCCAACTCATTAGGTACGCGACTGCCCAAGCGATGTCACATCCATACGGCGCGATACTCGGCCTTGCGAAGTCGGACCCTCGACATCTCGTCCCGGTCGGAATAGGTTTCGGTTGGCAGCAGTGGCGCGAATCCACGAGGGATCTTCCCTCAAACGGCGCGCGGTATCACGGCGATGACCTATTTCAATAGGACGATCTCGACGTGGAATTCGTCAGTTTTCCCTTCTGAAAAACATCCACTAGCGCCACTTTAGTTCGCGTTGAAATCGCATCTCCTCCGCCAGTTTTCTCCTCTGAGGAGCAAAAATCGTCATCTAGGTTGCCAGTTGACGTGGCAACCTAGGGTGTGTCTTGGAAATAAATCGCGGTAAAGTATGTTATTATTGAATACTTAGTGCTTGATTTACTCCGGATTATTTGTTTGCTTCTTGTTGTGAAACAAC
>Ga0114974_10001971_pt1 | contig 16013 bp, 9 predicted proteins | sample S_130206_EF_Meta_FD_87318 | JGI IMG/M metagenome (GOLD analysis project Ga0114974, IMG submission 87318) | Freshwater microbial communities from Lake Simoncouche, Canada to study carbon cycling - S_130206_EF_MetaG | ecosystem: Environmental > Aquatic > Freshwater > Lake | place: Lake...
AAAGGCTTTGGGTAAGGCGCCCTCTTGGGAAGACGTTCGAGCGAAGCGAGAACGGCAGTCCCAAAGATCACCACCGAGGAAGTCAATGCGCAGCATTGGCAGTCCCGAGGCTTTGGGTAAAGAGCCCTTTTGGGAAATTGGCGAATGAAATGAGCCGACAGTCCCGAGGTGCAATTAAAAATACCTAAAAAACAAAATCCTTTGTATTTTACATTCATATGGTAGGAATATTTTATATAGGAAGTATATTCTGTTCTTTTGTAACAATATATATTTTATTGTTTAACGAAAATGCTATAAAAACATTTGCTAATTATTTACTAGCCTGTTATTTTATTTTTTGTATTTATTGTTTATCGGTATACGTTTTAATTATTTATGGATTAATTATTGATTTACCCTATTTATACAAAGCATCAGCCCCTATCAACTTTCTACTACCCCCTGTTGCCTATTTATATGTTCGAGTAACACTTTTTAATAAACAAAAATTAAATCCTTTAGAATTCTTACATATAATTCCATTCATTTTAGTTGTAATAAATTATCTACCGTTTTATCTTTTACCCATTAGCCAAAAAAATGATATTGTAGTTGGACTTCTGAAAGATTTAAATACATCCTACAAAATTCAAGTGGGCTATTTATCGGAATATTTTATTAATATTTTTAGAATACTCCAAAGTTTAATTTATCTAATATTCCAATGGAAATTAATTATAACATTCAATAAACAGAATAAAAATATTGAGGTCGAAAAGCAAATTAACAATGTAATCAAGTGGCTTAAAATTTTTACATCTCTGTCAACTATATCCTTGATTGCATTTATTTTATTAGCATCAATTGCAATTGTATTTCAAAATATTTATGCAAATGGATTTATTTTTCATTTGCCGGATTATATTTTCGCAAGTTGCTTTTTTATTATAAGCACTTATCTACTTACACATCCATCTATATTCGCAGGATTACCTTTTATTAAATATAAAGAAACGGCATCTTCATTAATTCTAAATCAAACTGACTCAATCCCCTATATTCAACAAGATTATTCAAAAGAAATTGATATAATTGAGCAATATTTTAAAATCAAGAAGCCTTACTTGAAAAAAGGGTTAAATATCAGCCAACTAGCGGTAGAAATTAATATTCCTACAAAGCTGATTTCTTTTATTATGAACCAGCATTTCGAAATGAGATTTAATGATTTTATCAACAAATACAGAGTTGATTACATTAAAGAAAAAATTAATGAAAAATACCTCAACTCTTTTACTTTAAATAGCTTAGCATCAGAAGCAGGATTTTCAAATTTAACCACTTTTATTGCCGCATTTAAAAAGTTTGAAAGCTGCACTCCTTCTGAATATTTATTAAAACTGAAGTTATAAATAGGATCGGTTCGCTATAATTAAAGGAAATAACCTATTACTTTTTTAAATTTTCCGATTTCTTAAAGACCAATGAGCCATTATATCAATAATTGCACTTGTTTTTTTAATTTCTTTAAGGCATGAATTTTCTAAAATGCCTTAAATATTGGCATATCCTAACCTTCATTATTTTTATTAATACGCATCGTCTTGTTGCACAATCTATAACCCCATATACCCTAAATAATGGAGGTGGGGCCATTGCATCTATGGAATGGAGCATAGCCGAGTCGGTTTCAATTGCCTATTTTAATGCTCCTGGATTCTCCCTAAATACAGGGGTGCTTCAACCTATGACTAGCATTGTCACAGGCATCAATGAATATGGACCAATAGTCTTTGGGAGCCAAATTGCCATGGGGCCAAACCCAACCAACAATTTATTACATATCAAAGCAAGATTTGCTGAAGCAGGTAATTTAACCTTTCAATTACTTGACGCTAAATCCAGCGTTATTTTAACACACGAAGCAGGTACCATTTTTAGTTACTACGATGAAAATATTTTATTGGGAAATTATCCGTCTGGAGTTTTTTATATGAAAGTATTTTTTAAACCTATTGTAGGAAATATAAAGACAGGAATATATAAAATTATCAAACTATAGAATTATTGAAATGCAAAAGAAACATTTACTTAATAAGATAATATATTCTGTATTACTTCTTTTAATAATCTCAAATACACAGGCGCAAACAGGTTTGAATTTTCAGGGGGTAGCCAGAACTAGTAATAATGTGATTTTAGCATCACAACCAATAAGCTTGCGACTAAGTATTTTACAAGGGAGTGCTTCTGGTGCAGTAGAATATTCAGAAACAAGAAAAGTAACCACCAATGCACAAGGTTTATTTGCAGTGGTCATTGGAGATGCTGATGCAACAATTATAATAGGAAGTTTTAACACCATTAATTGGAAAAACACACCTAAATTTTTAAAAATTGAAATGGACGCAGCAGCAGGTAATAATTTTATTAATATGGGTACTACCCAGTTTCAATATGTTGCATACGCGCAGTTCGCGAGCAGTGTGGATGCCGAAAATATAGTAGGTGTTGTGCCAATTACGAAAGGAGGCACGGGTACAAATACCCTCATTGGACTTAAATCATCATTAGCAATAGATAAAATAAATAATACTGCAGATGCGGATAAGCCCATCAATACAAAAACACAAACTGCACTTGATCTTAAATTAAATGCAGCTGATTCAATTAAATATACAAAGCAATCCTATACTGATTCTTCATTAATAACAAAATTAAAATTATCGGATACGGCAATCATGTTAAGTAGTCGCATTGGAAAGGATACCCTTAATTTGTCAGCAAGAATAAACGCAAAAGCAAGTTTATTAGATTTAACAGCCGGACTTGCTCTTAAAGCAAATACTTCGGATATTACTACAAGTTTAGCATCTAAAGTAGATAAAGTAAATGGCAAGGAATTAACTTCCAACGATTATACAACTGCAGAAAAAACAAAATTAGCAGCAATTACAGGAACCAATACGGGTGATCAGGATTTAAGCGGCTATGCGACCACCGCCGGCTTAGCAACTAAAGCAAATATAACTGATTTGACAACTGGACTTGCCCTTAAAGCAAGCATTTCAGATGTTACAACAAGTTTAGCTTTAAAGGAAAATGCATCAAATAAATCAAGTGCTTCCGATTTAGGGGGTACTTCGCCTAGTGATATTTTATTTCCTACTCAAAAAGCGGTAAAAGAATACGTTACAGCAAATGCTGCTTCTAGTGGAGTTGCAGACGGCGGAATCTCTACAATAAAATTAGCTGATCTTGCAGTAACGGATGCTAAAGTAGCTTCTGGAATTAACAAATCGAAAGTAGGACTAAATAATGTAGAAAATACTGCATTGAGTACATGGACTGGCACTAATATGCTAACTAGTCTTGGAACAATTTCAAGTGGTACATGGAGTGGAACAACTATAGCAATTACAAATGGTGGCACTGGTGCAACTTCAGCTGCAGCTGCAAGAGCCAATTTAGGATTAGTAATTGGTACAAATGTACAAGCTCCGCTAATTGCAGGTACAGATTACCAAATACCATTAATTGCTGGAACTAACTATATCGTACCAAATAGTGCAATTACAGCAACCACAAAAACAAAAATTACTTATGATTCAAAAGGATTAGTCACTGCTGGTGCAAATGCAACTACAGCTGATATTGCAGAAAGTACCGATAAAAATTATGTAACAGATGCTCAAAAGTCTGGTGTTCTATCAAACACTTCAGGTATTAACACAGGAGATGAAACAAGTTTATCAATAAAATCAAAATTAGGCATCACTACTTTAAGTGGCAGTAATACCGGCGACCAAACAATTAGTTTGGCTGGTGATTTAACCGGAACTGGCACAGGTAGCATTACAACAACCGTAAATAGTGTCGGAGGTGTTAGTTCTTCAACCATTGCTAATTTTGATTCAAGAATAACAACTAATTCAAATAATATTTCAATTGCAAATACATTTTTAAGTATTAAGCAAAACGCCTATACTAATTTAACTAGTATAGGCTCTTTAACAAATGCTACAGGATATTTAAAAAATAATGGTTCGGGTACATTTTCTTATACCACACCAACTACGGCTGAAATTTCTCCAAGTACTGATAAAAATTATGTAACAGATGCACAAAAGTCTGGTGTTCTATCAAACACTTCAGGCATTAACACTGGAGATGAAACAAATTCATCTATAAAATCAAAATTAGGTATCGCTACTTTAAGTGGTAGTAATACCGGCGACCAAACAATTAGTTTGGCTGGTGATTTAACCGGAACAGGAACTGGAACTATTACGGCTACACTAACCAATAGTGCAGTGACGGCAGGCAGTTATGGGAACGCCTCTAGTATTCCAACTTTTACTGTGGATGCTAAAGGAAGATTAACTGCTGCAGGAACTGTAAGTGCAACCTCAACAGGCGTTCCTTATACTGGCGCTACGGGTGCTGTTAATTTAGGGGCTTATGATTTAAAAGTAAATGGATTAACTGTTGGATTAGGAACAGGGGCAATATCTGGAAATACTGCAATTGGGGTTCAATCTTTATATTCAAATACGACAGGATATAATAACACCGCTTTAGGTTACAATGCATTATACAACAATAAAACAGGATATAATAACACCGCAATAGGCTATGGTGCTGATGCTAATCTTGATTATCATTATAATGCCACAGCAATAGGGTACCAAGCAATTGTTACCGCTAGCAATCGAGTTCAATTGGGAAATACGAATGTAACGAGTGTAAAAACCAGTGGTAAATTAACTTCTGGCACAGTTACCTATCCAAATACGGATGGAACAACTGGTCAATTGTTAGCAACAGATGGAGCAGGAAATGTAAATTGGGTTTCAAATACTCCAGTTGCTAGTACAGTTACATTAAATGATGTTGGTTTTTATTTTGCAAATGTAAGTATGCAAACTTTTGATTTTGGGAGTTATTCAAGTAAGATGAATTATATGAAAGTAGGTAATATGGTATTCGTTTCTGGAACCATTGGTTTAGTTTCAACTTCTCAGGGCAGTATTTCTAGTGTTGATATACCTTTACCTGTCACCTCTGCATTTACAAGTTCAACGGACGCTGTTGGCGTAATTACTTCTACTGTTGGAGCAACTGGAATAATAGAAGCAAATACTGGAAGTACTAAATATCTGAAATTAAAATTTAGATCAGATGTAAACCAACAATTGTATGTAGCATCTTTTTCTGGGAGTTATATAGTAAAATAACATTGGCATCAAATACAAATTCTTCCAAACACGCTCCTATTGTGGCTACGAAATGTACGACCCCTCCTAATGTATGATTAACATTAAATCATAAATATTATCAAAGATGAAATTAGGATTTGCTGTTTTTAATTGCTCTTTGGTATGGGCACCTGTAGTCACCCCAATATTATATTTACAACCAGCATTTCTACCTTCTTCAATATCGATAGTTGAATCACCAACTTTGATGATAGCGTCTGCATTATGAATATTCAATCTATCCATGGCATATAAAATCATATCAGGGTTAGGCCTGTTTTTTTTAACATCAGAAGCGGTTACTAATAAATCATAATGTACTCCTTGTTTCCAGTTTAGTTTTTGGATTAGAGAAACTGCTGTACGGTAATTGTATCCTGTATTTAATACTACCAATATTCCTAAATCTTTCAATTCTTGAAACAACCTTTCTGTATTGCTGGTAGGAATGACCATTAAATGCTCATATGCCTTATCAAGTAATTGTAAAAAATCTTGAAAAATAATTTGGATATTTTCTTCACTTAGGTCATTGTTTGTACCATTAAGGGTTTCTCTAATTGCCTGTAGTTTTTCTTTTCCTGCACCCCAAACAAGGACGTCTTCGAAACTTACAGTTGGGCAATGCTTTTCAATTGCTTTATGTAGTGTACGATATACCACATTCCCTTCATCTACAGTAGTTCCTGCCATATCAAAAACAACCATCAAAATTTGCATAAAATTATTTTAAAGAGTGTTCAATTGCGTCTATAAATGAATCAATAGTGGGACTGACCAAATTAGGGTCTTTTGCCAAATCATCCCATCTTCTTAAATTAACCGCTTCTTTATAAAATTCATTTTGCTCAAAAAGCACAACTTCATCTTCGGTCATAATACCACCTTGAAACTGCAAACTAATTTTAGATGGCTCAGAAAGTGTTTCATAATAACCTTGCTCAACAGCACATAAATACCTTTTAGCTTGCACATGAAGCTTTACAGGTTCAACAGCAGCTAATTTAAAGTGGTTTTGAAGATATTTGTTCCCTAGTAATTCATGCATATCGTCTATGCCATTGTCACTTGCATCATCCGGAAGGTCATGTAACAAGTGCCCAATATCATGTAATAAAGAAGCAGTTATTAATTCATTGGAAGCATTGTGTTGTCTAGCTAGTTCAGCACATTGTAATGCATGCTCCAACTGCGTTACCGCTTCTCCACCATACATTGAACCTCCATTGGTTTCAAATAAATTTAAAATTTCCTTTGTAATAGGTTGGATCATAAAATAAAGATTATAAGTTATTAATTATTTCCTCGGCATACCCAAAGGACATCGTCATACCGTGTCCACCAATGCCATTTAATATATAAACGCCATCATCTGCTTTTAAAAACAAATCGGTGTCTCCATTGGTCATAATTGGATAAACTCCATTCCAAGATTGTATCATCTCCCAATCTTCAATATGAACCAATTGTTTTAAATAATTTAAAATCATATTGTTTATCTCAATTTTATCAAAAGGCTCAAAATCCAAAGCATACTCATGAGAGTCTCCCACTGTTAATTCACCCTGTGCATTTTGTGCAACCATCACATGAATGCCATATTTAAAATATTCAGGTAACTCAGCTTCTAATTTTATCCTTAGTCTTGTTAACGCCGAAGATGCCTTGAAACTTTTATAATGTAATAAAGACAAGCCACCACAAATGGAAGCACCCAATTGATAATTTGGATCTTTGTGCTTAAAACGCATCATTTGCAACTTTGTTTTAGTAATAGACTGCTCTTTAAACAAAGCAGGATATAATGTTTCGAAGTCAGCTCCAGAACAAACGCAAATTAAGTCAGCATTGTATTTTTTTTGGGCTGTAACCACTGTTTTAGCAACTATACTTGTAACTGCAGTACCCCAAATAAATTGAACATTATATTTTTCAGTTAAATAGGCTGGAAGTTTCTTTATCCCTTCTCTTGGGTCAATGATTATTTCATCCTCACTTCTCAATGCACCTAACAATCCCTTTTCATTGATGCCGTTATATTTTTCTAACACCATATTTGGAGTTATAACAGAAACAGGACGATTTTTTGTTTTAAAAAATTTACCAATTTCTTCAACAACATTCATTTCTTCTTGGCAATAAGCAAGATGCAAGCTACCACAAGCATTGTACTTTATTTTGGCTGTATTTAAATATTCTAACCAAATTTCTTTAGTCCTGACTGCTCTGTTATACAATTTCCCGTCGGGTTGCCCAACTGGCCATAGCATACCAAAATTTCTTATGCTAGCGCCTAATGAAAATTGGCTTTTTTCAATTACAGTTACTTCATATCCTTTTGCACCTAGGGCCCTTGCTGTTGCCAGACCAAGAATTCCCGCGCCTACCACAATTGCTGTTTTGTTACTCATTGATTAATGTATTATACTTTTTATTAAAATAAAAAAATGTCAAAATGCTAATGATGATACCTACAATGGATAATATAATTACTCCATTTCTATAAAATAAGGTCCAGGTTATAGTAACCCCCATTGTTCCTTTTAGTACAATGATAAATACACTTGCTAAATAGCCAAAAGAATCTACTAAGTACATAAAGTATCCAACATTGCCTTTTAGCTTAAAAGTAGCAATCATCCGATCAAACAAAATGGAATTAAACGGTATATAACCCATATATAATCCAAGGCCAACTAATATGATCCAAAAATAACCCGATAATAAGTGAAAAGTAAATAACAATGTTGAAATGCCACAAATTACAAACCCAGCTAAAATAATGAGTTGGGAATATTGAAAAGCCAACTTATTATTCTTTACATAAATCATACTAGCCACTAAAATCAATACACAAATTGCAATGGGTAACTCTGTGGCGGTAAAAATAGAAGCGTTATTCCCGTAGCCCAATTCTAACCAAATATCAGCGGCGAAATTGTCTCTAATATCTCTAAAAAAGGTGAGTAATATATAAATGATAATAAAAGCAATTAGTCCTAATAAGAATTCATTAAAAAAGTTTTTTCTTTCCTTTTTCGTCATTGGTAACCTTTCCGTCTTGAGGTAGATGTCTTCTGATGTTGGGTTGGGAACTTTTTCAAGTAAAAACACTAAAATAATGATTGGGATCATGAAAATCATGCCAGTATAAAAAGGAATCCATTTCTCAGTGACTACAAAAGAAAGTTGAACCCACTTAGCGACCGTTTTTACAAACCCCGAAGAAACAATAAAGCTTACAGCCATTGTCGCTCCCATAAAATCTGAGTCTTTTCTGCCTTCAATAAATGAAAATATTAATCCCCACAATACGCCTAGTGGCAACCCATTTAAAAATAAAAATACAATGCCCCATTCATCATTAACTAATGGGAAGAAAAATAAGGGGAGCCAAGACAAAGTTAGCAAAAGTAATATTGACCAGCCTCTACCAATTTTATTACGTTCAGAAACAAATTTAATACCATAAAATTTACTTATGGTATATCCAATTACTTGCGCAATGACTAGAATATTCTTATAATCAACTCCAAAAAAATCAGATTGTTGTTTATACAAGCCTATGGTAAACGGCTTCCTAAACGCATATACACATGCATAAGTAAGGAAACATAATAATGCAATATAAATAGTAGTAAAAACTTTGCTCGTTTTAGATTGCACAAAATGAATTATAATGTATGAATACCTAATGATTAGTGTATAAACTTAAGCTAAGAACCTATTAGATAAACTCATTTAATATGATGAAATTGTTAATTCAAGATAAAAAAAGAAGGGGCAAAAGCCCCTTCTTAATCTAAATCTAAAACTATTATGAGAAACCTATTTTATAATCCACATTTTAGCATTAATGTCATCGGAACCACCAAATTGAGAAGCAATTGCTGCCTCAACATTGGCTTTATTTACAGCTCTTTCAGCACTTGGATATTGAAAACGCAATGCAATTCTTTGGCTATTTCCCGTACCTGATCCTGTATGGAAGGTTGGAACACCTGTTCTTCTCCAGTTATAGTATCCTTCAGGTCCACTATTTTGGTACATTGCTAAATACTTTTGTAATAGAATTTGACTTAAACCTGATGTACTTCCTGCATATTTAACTGCTGTTTGAGCATAATAGGTTGCATAGTTAAAGTCTACAGAATAAGATACTGATTCAGCTAAAGTACCACCTGGCTTTTGGAAAATTACGGTGTTAGCACCTTCTTTAATGCCATAAAATGCTTGAGAAGCTTTGATGCCATTTTGGTACCAAGTTTCTGCATCCTGACCAGTAATCCATCCTCTATTTGCAGCTTCGGCAATATTAAAACACATTTCCTGATAACCAACTTGTGTAGTTGTTTCAGCAGTATATGTTTGATAATAACGCTTACGGTTAATAAATGAATATTTACCTAAGTTAGCATTTGCACTCATCGTTGCTAAATCCTCGCCAGATCCAGCACCCACAAATGCATCATAAGAATTTGGTGATTTACCTGCAGCTACTAAAGCAGCAGCTGGCTCAGCTACATAAAATGTTCTAGGGTCTTTTAAGGTAGTTAAGTTTCCTAAAAGAGTAGATGACATGTTATAACGTGTAGCGTCAAATCCAAAATTATCTGGGTTCGTAGAATACTTATTGTATTGGCTATTGTAAACAAATGCTAAATTATCGGCATCACTCGTAAACAACGGATACTTTGTAGGGTTTGAAATTGTTTCAGAAAACTTAGTTTTAATCGCTAAATCGGTATCTGTTTCTTTTTGACTTAATTGGATCAATACACGTAGCTTAAACGCATTCACCGCTTTTTGCCATTTTGTCAAGTTGTTGCCATAATAAAAATCACCTGATAATACATAATTTGTACTTTTTAATGTACCCATTTCCGTATTTGCTTGCTCTAAGTAAGTTAAAATCTGTTGGAAAACTTGCTTTTGCGAATCGTACTTAGGGGTAACATTATCTAAACCTTTTAAAGCTTCAGATACTGGAATATCACCTAAGTGCATTGTTAAATCATATAAATAATATGCCTTTAAGAACTTACCAATTGCAGTGTAAGGATTTGGTGCAGCTACTGTTTTAGATGCTTCGGCTTCCATTTGTGCAATATTTTTAAGCATATTGTATCCGCCGTATGAATAACCAGTCCAGTTATACTCATTATTTCCATAATAAGCATAGTTACAAACATAATACTGGTTCCATCTTTGTGTACTATTAAATGCCTCTTCGTTAAAGTCTAACAATACATTATTAAGTATTAAGTTAGCCGGTACACTAGTAGCTCTATTAGGGTCTGCAGCTAAAGAATCAAATGATTTTTTACATGCTGTCATCGAACCTATCACAAGCACTAAGGCTGTTATTTGAAATATCTTTTTCATATTTTATTGATTTTCTTTAATTAAAAAATGAAATTTAGATTGATACCATATGATCTAGTAGTTGGTGTTTGTAAACCAATAGATGATTCACCTGGGTACTGATCAATATCAACGTCATTAAATTTCGAATCTGGCATCCAGTAAAATAAGTTTCTTCCTACAACTGAAACCGTAGCTTTTTTAAATAGTGATTTACTAACTAAAGTTGAAGGCAATTCATAAGTCAAAACAATTTCTCTTAATTTGAAGAATGTTTTGCTCATCATATTTGGTTCTGGAATACCATGTACACGACTAATGTAATCTTGTAAATAAGTCTTAGTTGCGTTATTTGCAAAAGTCAATGCACCATAATTAGTTATTAAACCAGTTATCGCATCATAAGCCAAAGCGCCACTTGCAACCTGCACACCTTCACCTAAGTAAGATTTAATCCCTTTATAATCCTGATATCTAGCCAATCCCATTGCCCCTTGAATTGTTTCAATATGACGACCACCTTGGAATGTTTTCTTTCTAACATAGTCTTCCATCACACCACCTACACGACCATCCACTCCAATATTCAATGTAAATGCTTTGTAGCTTAATTTATTATTCAACCCCCATACATAATCAGGATTTGAATAACCTGCAAACTGTGCTACAGGTAAAACAATTGGACGTCCACCTGCATCATTGATAATTTGACCGTCTTGTGTTCTTGCAAACTTTCTAATAAATACAGCGTCTGTTCTCATTCCTTTTGTATAGAATGTGTTTAACACTGTAACACCAGTAGGTAATTCTTCTAAGATATTTTTAAATGTACCTAAGTTTAAAATCGCATCCCAATTTAAACCATTTGCTTTTTTAAGAATAGTACCTGTGATAGTTAAATCATAACCAGTTCGCTTTGTTTTTGTTCCATTAACTACGTAAGAACCATAACCTGAAGCTTGTGAAATTGATTTTGAAAAAATTTGTGGTCCATCTAAGTAACTAAAATAAGTTGCTTCAATACCTAATCTGTTGTTTAATAATCTTGTCTCTACACCAAATTCTAAGTTAGTTCTGTCATCAGGTTGAACGTCGCTGCTTAATAATGTATTCGTATATGCTGCTTGCGTTGTATTGTTGTAACCTAAGCCAGTAGAATATACCGAAGCATACGTATATGTTGGTCCACCATAAGGTGAAGAATATTGTTCACCATAACCTAATGGGAAGCTATTATTGGGAGTAGATCCAATATAATCAGAAACGAAACTACCACCACCTCTAACTTTCGCATAAGAAGCTCTTAACTTTAATAAGTTAATTTGTTTAGGTAGTTCCATGTAGTCGTTTAAAACCGTACTCAAATTGAAAGAAGGATAGAAGAATGAATTATTATCTTTTGCTAAAGCAGATAATTGGTCATTACGTCCAGTAATATTCAAATTCGCATATTTACTCGCTTCAATATCAACTGAGTATAACAAAGAACGAACGCGCATTTCTGAAGCAAAATTATAGGCTAAAACAGGATTCTTGCTATTCGCAAAATTATACACGTTTGGTACGTTTAAATAATTAGTTGATGCAAAACTAGAATTGTAATTAAACTGTCTAATATTACCTCCTGCGAATCCATTGATTTTAAAGAATTTAGCGATTTCTGGCGTATTAAAATTCACACGAACTTCATTGTTTGTTTCAAACAAGTTTCTTTTATCTTCTCTGTAATCACCTTTACCTTCTTCTCTACCATAAGGATGCGCAGAGAAAGGCATTTTTTCATTTCTCATTAAATCATAGGTAGTTGCTGAAGTTCTAGCAAATACATCAAGATATTTGTTAACCTTGTATGTTAAACTTGTGTAAGCGTAAATATCATTTTTGTAATGTCCTCTTGTCCACTCATATGCCATAAAGTAAGGGTTGTGGTATCTTTGATATTCTGCATAGATACTTTGAACTCCCTCTTTACCTGGCTGCCAATAATTTCTCATGTCATCCACATTCCAATCCGCACCACCCCAAATTGTCATGTTGTATATTACTGAGTTAGGGCCATAGTTTACGTCTGGGAAATTATCAGAAAATTGTCTGCTGTAGTTAATATTCGCATCTAAAGTTAATTTAGAGTTGAATCTTAAAGTACCTGCAAGGTTTAAATTGGTAATATTTAAACTTGTATTTGGCATGATCCCTTTATTATAGGTATTGCCTAAAGAGAATCTTAAATCTGCTTTTTCGGTAGAAGAAGCAATTGAAACGTTGGTTGTATTTAACACACCAGATTCAATAAATCTTTTTAAATTGTCTTTACCACGAGCAACCCAAGGTGTACCCGATCTTACACCAGTAAGTGGATTTACTTTACTATCATATTGAGGAATTAGTTGTCCTTCAAATTTTGGTCCCCAAACATCATAGTCCGCATCGTTTGTACCTGCTCCTAAACCGTCCACAAACGCATAGGTTCCGTGATCACCAGGACCATACTCGTCTTGTGTTTTAGGTAACGCAATAAAACCATTTTGAACAGTAGTGCTGCTATTGAATTCTACAGAATAACCTCTTTTATCTTTTGTACCTTTCTTAGTATTAATAATGATGGCACCATTTTGTCCTCTATAACCATATAAAGCAGAAGCAACAGGTCCTTTTAAAACGTTGTATGACTCAATGTCGTCTGGGCTAATATTCCAAGTATCAGAATTGATTGGCACACCATCCACAACGATTAAGTTAACACGACCACCTCTTAACACTAAATTTGGTGTTCTTAACATTTCTTGGTTAATACCAACTGTTAAACCTGCTACCTTACCAACTAAGTTGTTAATTGGATTAATTTCTCTAGCCTTCACTAAATCAGCACCCTTTACATCCTGAGTTGAGTAACCTAATTTTCTTTTCTCTTTTTTAATACCCAAAGCGGTTACTACCACTTCGTTTAAATTTTCATCCACTTTAGTAAGTTCAATTACTAAATTTTCATTGCTAGCATTGATCAATACTGTTTTTGGAGTATACCCAATGTAAGAAACTACAATAGTGGAATTTGCTTTTAGATTTCTTAAGCTAAAAACACCATTTGCATCCGAACTTGTAGTTTGACCTTGGTTTTTAACAACCACAGTAGCAGCTTCTAATACTTTTTTAGTATCAGCATCTACTACTTTTCCTTTTAATTGTATGTTTTGTGCAAATGAGGCAACGCTCAAGCACATCAACATAAGGGGCGTAAGGACCCACTTTAGATTTAGTTTTGTTGAAATCATAGATAATTATTTGAGGCACAAACTTAATGTCAAACTTTTAACAAATAATTAGAAAGATATTAACCTTAGATGAATTAATCATTACCTAAATGTTACGCGTAATGAATTTATAAATTTCTTTAATTAACATTAAGATAATATCGTTTAAAAGCGAATACAATTGCTTAAGTTAGTAGGTTTGCCTAAACAAAATATTTATGATAAAAATAAAATTCGGTTGTTTAATAATATTACAATTTTTAACAACTTTAATAAATGCACAAAATAAATATTCTATTTTAACTGTTCCAGGGTATAGTGAACTTTCAAAAATTGATACAAATGGGGTATCCGTTTTGCCTAGTGGCAGATATGTCACACCCGCTGGTAAAACCATGCGTATTACCCATGATCCCTTTGGATTAGCCATTTCCCCAGACCAAAAAACTGCAATTAGTTTACACGAAAATGTTTTCACAATCATTAATATCGCTTCAAATACAGCTAAACGTATTCCTGATTATAAAAAAGATGCAGAAAATCCATTAAAAAAAGGATCTTTTCTTGGTATCGCCTTTCACCAAACAAAAAAAATTGTATACCTGAGTGGTGGAGATGAGGGTACTGTGGTTATTTATGACTATGAACAGCATAAAAAAATTGATTCTATTAAATTAGATGGCATTTTCAACAATGTCAAATATGAAGGTAGCTTTACCAGTGATTTAGCATTACTAGAAAAAACAAATGAACTATTGATTTTAGACCGAGGTAATTTTAGATTGGTTAGATATAATTTAACAACCAACCAAATAGTCGCATCCATCGAAACGGGAAGGCAACCGTTTGGTTTAGCCATATCGCCCGATCAAAAAACCGTGATCGTTGCCAATGTGGGTATGTATGCCTATCCAATTGTGGAAGGGACAACTAAAGAAAATATTCAATCTCAATATATAAATTGGCACCCCTACGGTAATAATACCAAAGAATCTATCAATGGCACTGTTATAGATGGTAAAAAAATTCCTGGTTTAGGAGATCCTAATGTTGACGAATCAATGAGTGTGTATGTAATTGATTTAATAAATAATAAAGTAAAATCGAAGCTTAAGACAGGATTGAAACTTGGTGAACTTGTAGAAGATGCCGAGGTCATTGGTGGCGCGAGTCCAAATTCAATTGTGATAAACAACCAATTCGCTTATGTGACCAATGCAACTAATGACAATATTGCTGTCATTGATTATAAAAAGGGAAAGATAGTCTCTCATATTCCAATTAAAGTAGATAACAATATTGACAAGTATAGAGGATTATTGCCATTTGGTATTGATATTTCAAAAGATAACAAATACTTGTATGTAGCCTTACTCGGATTTAATGCAGTAGCTAAGGTTGAAATTGCTACCAAGAAAACAGTTGGTTTAATTCCAACAGGATGGGGCACAACTAGGGTAAAACTTTCAAAAGACAACCAAAGCATTTATATTACTAGTTGTAGAGGTTTTGGCGCTGGACCAAATGGGGGTAAAGGTTTTAAAATGCCAATACAAGGTTCCTATATTGGAGACATTCAATTAGGTACTTTCCAAATTGTAAATAACCCTGACGAATCGACATTGACAAAATATACTAAGCAAGCAATTGACAACACTTATATCACAAAAGAATACGAAGACAATACACCGCTTCCTATTTATCCTGGCAGTAAAACAAGCCCAATTAAGCATGTTGTATTTATCACTAAGGAAAATAGAACATTTGATGAAGTATATGGTCAAATGAAAAATGTAAATGGAGATAGTACGTTGGCAAGATTTGGACTTGGGGTAAGCGCATATTCAAAGGATAAATTTGTGAAAAATGTAAATGTCACACCTAATCATCATAAAATAGCTAAGCAATTTTCATTAAGCGATAATTTCTACTGTGACAGCGATGCTTCCATTCATGGACATCATTGGATGATGGGTGTTATCCCAAATGAATGGGTAGAGGCTAATTCAAGTACTGAAAAATCAGCCGATTATTTTTCTAAAGCGCCGGGCAGAAGATTTCCTGGATCTACCGGGAGTATGGATCCTGAAGACTATGGTGAAATTGGGGGCTTATGGGAAGCTCTAGATAGAAAAAGAATAAGTTATTATAATTTTGG
>Ga0114974_10001974_pt1 | contig 15995 bp, 15 predicted proteins | sample S_130206_EF_Meta_FD_87318 | JGI IMG/M metagenome (GOLD analysis project Ga0114974, IMG submission 87318) | Freshwater microbial communities from Lake Simoncouche, Canada to study carbon cycling - S_130206_EF_MetaG | ecosystem: Environmental > Aquatic > Freshwater > Lake | place: Lake...
CTCGGTCTTTTCATCTACGGCTCGCCGTCGACCCAGCGGCGCTGATCCCCATGGCCGGAGTGCGGCCCCTCACCGTTATGCTCGTCTCCGCCGAGGCCTCAGGCGACGCCCTGGGCGGCAAGCTGGCCCAAGCCCTACGCCGCAAGCTCGGGGCGTCAGTGCGCTTCGTCGGCGTTGGCGGGCCGCTGATGTCTGCCGAGGGCGTAGAAAGCCCTTTCGATATTCGGCAGCTCTCCGTTTTAGGGCTCTTCGAAGGGCTTGCGGCCTATCCGCGGGTTGTGGCGAGGGTGAAGGATACGATCGCCCTGGCGCGCCGTGAGCAACCCGACGTCGCGGTGCTGATTGATAGCTGGGGGTTCACCCTGCGCGTGGCACAGGCGTTCAAGAAAGCTTTGCCGGGGGTTCCGGTGGTTAAGTATGTCGGCCCGCAGGTCTGGGCCTCGCGGCCAGGCCGGGCGGCGATCCTGGCCACAACCGTCGATCATCTAATGACGCTGCATAGTTTCGATGCCCCGCTGTTTGAGGCGCATGGCCTGCCGACGACCTTTGTGGGCAATGCGTTCCTGGCGAGGGATTTTTCAAAGGCCAATCCAGCGCGGTTGCGTCGATCCATCGGTGCCGCTGTTGATTCGCAAGTTTTGCTGGTTGCGCCCGGTAGTCGCAAATCGGAGATCGCTCGTATGTCCAGGCCATTTGGCGACGCGGTTAGGGCGTTGCGCAACAGCCATCCGGCCTTGCGGGTTGTTCTGCCTGTAGCACCATCGGTCGCTATAGCTGTGCGCGAGGCGGTGGCCAGCTGGGGCGATGGCGTTACCCTCGTCGAGGATGACGCGCTGAAAGATGACGCGATGGTGGGTGCCACGGTCTCACTGGCCTGCAGCGGCACCGTGACCACGGAACTTGCCTTGGCCGGACCACCGGTCGTGGTCGGCTACCGTATCGGCGTAGCCACATATGCCATTTTGAAGCGCATGGTGCTGACCCCCTGGATCAGCCTGGTTAACATTGCCGCCGGGCGAATGGTGATGCCGGAATTCATTCAGGCGCAGTGCACTGGCGCGGCTTTGGCCCAGGCGGTGACGCGTCTGTTAGATAATCCTGAGGCGAGGCTAGAGCAGGTTGCAGCCCAGCAGGCCGCCCTCGCCCAAATGGGACGCGGCGGCCCCGATCCCTCGGATGCTGCCGCGTTGGCCGTTCTGAACGTGCTTGGCCGGACGTCCTAGTTCGTCCGCCTTCCGGCCGACGAACGGGTTTCCCCTTTGCCGGAACGTGGCTTAACCGCGCGTATCGACCGACACGTAGTCGCGGGCCGTCGCACCGGTGTAGAGCTGACGCGGCCGACCGATCTTGCGCGAGGGTTCCTCGAACATTTCCTTCCACTGGCTGATCCAGCCACTGGTGCGGGCCAGGGCGAATAGCACGGTGAACATGTTGGTCGGGAAGCCCATCGCCCGCAGGGTGATGCCGGAATAGAAGTCGATGTTCGGATAGAGTTTGCGGTCAATGAAATAGGGGTCGCTCAGCGCCACCTTTTCCAGCTCCATCGCCACTTCCAGCAACGGGTCATTGATACCTAGCTGTTCCAGCACCTCGTAGCAGGTTTTCTGCATCACTTTGGCGCGCGGATCGAAGTTTTTATAAACCCGGTGGCCAAAGCCCATCAGCTTGTATTTGCGGTCCTTCACGCCCTGCACATAGGCGGGAATGTTTTCGACCGTGCCGATGTCCTGCAGCATTTCGAGGGCTTCTTGGTTAGCCCCACCATGGCTCGGGCCCCACAGGCAAGCGATGCCAGCAGCGATACAGGCAAACGGGTTAGCCCCCGACGAACCGGCCAGACGGACGGTCGAGGTCGAGGCGTTCTGCTCGTGGTCGGCGTGCAGAATGAAGATCCTGTCCATGGCGCGCGCCAGCACGGGGTTCACCACATAGTCCTCGGCCGGAACGGCGAAGCACATACGCAGGAAATTTTCCGAGTAGGAGAGGTTGTTACGCGGGCTAATGAACGGTTGGCCCACCGAATATTTGAAAGCGCGAGCCGCGATGGTTGGCATCTTGGCGATCAGACGGTGGGCGCTGATCTTGCGCTGCACCGGATCGTCCACCTGGATGGCGTCGGCATAAAAGGCTGACAGGGCACCCACAGCACCCGTCATGACCGCCATCGGGTGCGCGTCGCGACGAAAGCCTTCGAAAAAGCGGTCGAATTGGGCGTGCAGCATGGTGTGCCGCGTGATGGTGTTCTCAAAATTGCTGAGTTCGCCAGCCTTAGGCAGGTCGCCGTTCAGCAGCAGGTAGCAGACCTCGAGGAAGTTGGACTTCTCAGCCAGCTGTTCGATGGGATAGCCACGGTGCAGCAATACACCGGCGTCGCCGTCGATATAGGTGATCTTGCTTTCACAACTCGCGGTGGAGGTGAAAGCTGGATCGAAGGTGAACATGTCCGTTTCGCCATACAGCTTTCGAACATCGATCACATCCGGTCCCGTGGACCCCTGCATTATCGGCAAGGCATAGGTCTTGTCGCCGATCGTGAGCACCGCATTATCGCCCATATCGTATCCCCTCGTGTTCGCTATTCCTGGAGTGTTCGCTGGCCTTATAGACGTTCATGCGGCGGACGAAAGCTCCCGTTTTGTGCATTGCACGGGCGGACCGACGCTCTTTGCGCGTGAGGCTCCGAATCAGATGTCGAGGGGCCCGTTCCAGGGCAGATTTCGGCCGCTTGAATCGCGGCGTCGGAAGGCTTTTTACAACCAGGTAATTGGGTAAATCGGGTCGTGGCGACTCCGGGAGCGAGCCAAGTTAAGCAAGCAATACCGGCGCGACGATGGCGGTCGTTCGACGGGGGGGGCTATTGTGTGCCCTGGGGTTGGTCCGTTGTGAAATCGCCGCCCAGGCCGAGCGCTGGCGGCTTTGGGCACCAGTCACATTTGGGCTTGGGGGTACTGTCAAGCAAACGCTAACACGTCTCCAGATATGGCCTTTTGGCCAGAATGGAGCGGCCCATGTGACCGATTTCGTACCAACGCACTGATCTACAATACCTTCAATCTGCAGCCCCACCTGATCCGCCGATCGACCCTCCGCCTGTTGCTGACAGAGACCGATTTCGCGCGTGGCGGCGGCCTGGCGGCTGCTATGGACCCAACAGGTCCGTTGACGACGTCCCTGGAGCACCGCCGCAGTGCGTCTAGTGATACCGGCGAATAAGCCCGACCAGCTTGCCCTGGACCTGGATTTGATCGGACCCAAAGATACGGGTCTCGTAAGCTGGGTTGGCGGCCTCTAGCGCGATCGAAGCGCCTTTGCGGCGCAGGCGCTTGAGCGTGGCTTCCTCGCCCATAACAAGAGCCACGACGATCTCGCCAGAGTTGGCGTTGTCACCCTTGCGGATGATCACATGATCACCATCCAGGATGCCGGCGTTGATCATCGAGTCGCCCTGGACCTCAAGCACATAGTGCTCGCCGCTGCTCAGCATGGATTCGGCGACTGCGATACGGTCGCGCTCGTGCTGTATGGCCTCGATAGGCGTTCCTGCGGCGATCTTGCCTAGAATCGGCAGATCACGGGTATCATTGGCGGCAGGGGCTGGACGTACGCCGTCAACCAACTTGAGCCTTAAGGGGGTCTTAGCCGGGGTGGGGGCAGCGGATTCGGGAAGCTTTGTGACCTCCAGCGCTCGGGCGCGGTGGGGCAGGCGGCGCAGAAACCCGCGTTCCTCAAGGGCTGTAATCAGGCGGTGGATGCCGGACTTTGAGGCCAGGTCCAGCGCGTCCTTCATCTCGTCGAACGAGGGGGAGACACCGGTCTCCTTGATCCGCTCATGGATATACATGAGCAGTTCGTGTTGTTTGCGTGTCAACATGACAGATATTGAACCCTGGTCTGAGCCGAATCGCGCCGGAACAAATCGTCAACGCTGCAAATGTTCTCTAGGTGTTCTTTATTGCTGTCAAGTTAACCCACCCCGGTGCCCACTAGCCAACAGGGTCGCTACTTCTGCGCTACTAGCTTGGTAATGACTGGCCCATCGCCGAACATGATCAGGGGCACAGGCTTGTCGTGGGCACCGTCCCACTGAACCGTGTTGGCTATGTCTTCTACGTAGCTGCCGGCCGGGATCGGACATGGTCGACTTGTCTTAGGTGGACGCCGAACTGACCGACGAAGTGTCCTCCAATACATAGGCAAGCCGGTCGGTAGAGCGGCTGTGGGGCGAGGAATTATGGTTGGGGTTCCAGCGGATGAGCAGGCCATAGGGGCCGGGCTTTGAGGGGTCGCCGAACAGCAGGGCTTGGTCTTCGCCCACATTGGCCGAGGCATGCCATTTGATATCCTGCGGTAGGACGAACGGTATGTGCGTCGGGTCAGGCTTGGCCGGTGTCTGTGCCGTCAGGGGGCCAGCCACGCTCAAGGCCAGTAAGCTTGCACCGATCGCGTACTTCGAAAGGATCATTGTTTTCTCAGTTAATTTTGAGTCTAAACCGAGGTGGCAGGATGTCATCGGCCCGGCGAGAAAGTTGCCCTGAAACTCGGACCTATATGCCGAGCAGGGCGCGTGTGGCGGCGGTCACATCTACCTGTCGCATAAGGCTTTCGCCAACGAGCATGGCGCGGGCACCAGACTGCTCCAGCGTCGTGATATCGCGGACGCTGTGGATGCCGCTTTCGGTCACAAGCAGGGCGTTTTGCGGAGCTAGGGCCGCCAGTCGTCCGGTGGTGCCAAGGTCTGTCGCGAAAGTACGCAGGTTACGGTTGTTTACGCCCACCAGGGTTGCCCCCAAGGCACCGGCACGTTCCATCTCGTCTTCGTCATGCACTTCGACCAAAGCATCCATCCCCAGTCTCTGGGTCTCGTTTAGAAGGTCTGTCGCTAGGGCGTCGTCGCACAGGGCCAGGATCACCAATATGCAGTCGGCCCCCAGGGCGCGGCTTTCTGCGATCTGCCACGGGTCGATCATGAAGTCCTTGCGCAGCACAGGCAGGTCGACCGTCGCACGGGCCGCGACCAGATAGGCATCATCGCCCTGGAAACTGGGTCCATCGGTCAGTACCGACAGGCACGCCGCACCGCCGGAGGCATAGGCCGCAGCGTGGACCGGCGGATCGAAATCGGCTCGGATCAGTCCCTTCGATGGCGACGCCTTCTTGATCTCGGCGATCAGAGCCAAGCGTCCTGGTGCATAGGCGCGTTCTAGGGCAACCTTAAAGCCCCGTGGCGTACCGGCAGCGATGGTAGCGGTCTCAATTTGGCTGATCGAGCGCTTTGCCTTGCGATCGGCCACCTCAGCGCGCTTGTAGGCCGCGATCCGGTCCAGAATGTCCGTCATTAAACCAGCACCTGTGTGGCCGCCGCAGCGGCTGGTGGCGCACGGGTCAGCAGGGCAAGCGTGCGCAAGGCGGCGGCTGCGTGGCCGCTATCGATAGACTCTCCAGCGGCGTCTATGCCGTGATGCAGGGTCTCGACCTTATTGGAAACCAGCAGGGCGGCGGCAGCGTTCAGAAGCACGATATCCCGATAAGGCCCCTTCACCCCAGCCAGGAGGCTTTGGATCGCTTCGGCGTTGAAGGTGGGGTCGCCGCCGCGCAGATCATCGAGGGTTACGGTTTTCAGACCAACGGCTTGCGGCGATATATTGAACATCCGCACGCTGCCGTCGTGCCATTCGGCGATTTCAGTCTCGCCCGTGGTGGTTAGTTCATCCATGCCCTGGCCATGCACGACCCAAGCTCGAGTGGCACCAAGGGCCCCAATCGCTCTGGCCATGGGTTCGACAAAGCGAGAGGTCGGCACGCCGACGACCTGGCGTCTGGCACCGGCCGGGTTGGTCAGCGGGCCGAGCAGGTTGAACAGGGTGCGAAAGCCCAATTCGCTGCGCACGCCCATCACATGCTTCATCGCGGGGTGGTGCATCGGCGCAAACATGAAACAGACGCCCGCCTGATCCAGGCATAGGCGCTCTACTTCTGGGGAGGCGGCGATGGTTACCCCTAGGGCCGTCAGCACATCCGACGAGCCTGAGTGAGAACTGGCGGCACGGCCACCGTGCTTGGCCACTTTCACGCCCGCGCCGGCGACCACGAACGCCACGGCGGTAGAGATATTGAGGGTATGCAGCCCGTCGCCGCCGGTGCCGCAGACGTCGACGACGTCATAGGGCTGGTCCAGCTTGATTGATGCATCGCGCATCGCGCGGGCGCCTGCGACCAGTTCGCCCACGGTCTCGCCGCGCATGCGAATGGCCGTGACGGCGGCGGCTATCTGGGCCTGGGTGGGCTCGCCGCGAAAACACGCCGCAAAGAAGGTGTCGGCATCGGCCGCTGAAAGGGTCGCGCCGTCTGCTAAGCGCGTTAGCAGCGGCTTAAAGTCATCAGACATTGAGCGCTGCCGCGCGCTTCACCCCGGCCAGGCCGAGGAAATTGGCCAGCAGGGCATGGCCGCCCTCGGTCGCAATGGATTCAGGGTGAAACTGCACCCCGTGGATCGGGCGCGTCTTGTGGGCCAAGCCCATGATCTCGCCGTCGGCCGTCCAGGCCGTGACCTCCAGCGCATCGGGCAGGGTGGCGCGTTCGACCGCCAGGCTGTGATATCGGGTGGCGGTGAATGGGTTGGGCATGCTGGCGAACACGCTCTCACCCTCATGGTGGATCAGGCTGGTCTTGCCGTGCATGATCGACTTGGCGCGCACAACCTGGCCGCCGAAGGCTTGTCCGATAGCCTGGTGGCCGAGGCAAACCCCCAGGATCGGTAGGTCCGCTGGGGCGCTGGTCAGCAATTCGAGGCAGATCCCGGCCTGTTCCGGCGCGCATGGTCCGGGAGACAGCAGTACCGCATTGGGCTTCAAGGCAATCGCCTGGGCCGCACTGAGCGCATCGTTGCGCTTTACGACCGTGCTGGCCCCAAGCTCGTTTAGATAGTGAACGAGGTTGTAGGTAAAGCTGTCGTAGTTATCGATAACTAGGATCATTCTGGTTATCTAGGCTTTGGCGGCCGTTGCGCCAAGACCTATGGTCAGGGAATGAACGTGAGTAATTCCATCCTTGATCGTGTCGCCCTCGGCTGTGCCCGTGCGCTGCTGCATCCGCCGGTCGATCGGGAACGGCTTTGGCCCGCCCTGGCGGCGGCGGCCTGCGCTGCTGTCAGTGCCCTGGCGTTCGCCTATGCCATGGTCATGGCACCGCCGACGTTAAGCCGTCATGTGGTGCAGATTGACCCGACCATCGCGGCCGCCAAGTCGCTATCGAGCGTCAAACTTAGGGTGCTTAGGCCCTAGCTGAACCGCCAGGCTTCTTCTGCTGCCCGTTTAATGGCGCGGGATTTGTGCAGGGTTTCGTCGTATTCTGAATCAGGCTCGCTATCGGCCACGATCCCGCCACCGGCCTGCACATAGACGTGGCCATCCTTGACCATGCCCGTGCGCAGCACGATGCAGGTGTCGACCGAGCCATCGGCACCGAAATAGCCGACAGCACCGCCATAGCCGACGCCACGTTTCTCGATCTCGAGTTCGTCGATGATCTCCATGGCCCTTACCTTCGGTGCCCCCGAAAGGGTGCCGGCGGGCAGGGCGGCCATCAGCACATCGATGGGATCCAGACTATCGGGCGCATCGCCTTCGACGTTGGAGACAATGTGCATCACATGGCTATAGCGTTCGATGATGAAGCTATCGGTCACCCGCACATTTGCCCCGCCCGTCCCGGGATTGGAGGGTTCGTTGGTGCCCTCCTGGCGCAGGGCGGCCACGCGGCCCACGTCATTGCGCCCCAGGTCGAGCAACATGAGGTGTTCAGCCCGTTCCTTCGGATCGGCCAGCAGTTCCTTCTCCAGCGCCAGATCCTGCTCCGGTGTGGCACCGCGCGGTCGGGTTCCGGCAATCGGGCGGATTGTGATTTTGCCGTCGCGGAGCCGGACGAGGATTTCTGGGCTAGAGCCAACCAACTGGAAACTCGGGAAGTTCAGATAGAACATGAACGGCGAGGGGTTCATGCGCCGCAATGAGCGGTAAAGCGCAAATGGCGGCAGGCTGAAAGGGGTGCTGAATCGGTGACTGGCAACCACCTGGAATATGTCGCCGGCTAGGATGTAGTCCTTCGCCTTGGCCACAATTCCCGCATACTCCTGCCGGCTGATCTTGGTCTCGAAATCGGCCTGAGCGACCGGCTGTGGATCGACGGTGCGTGCGGGCAGCGGAGCTGCCAGATCGCGTTTGACGCTGTTTAGCCGCTCAACCGCAGCATCATAGGCCGCGCGCGGGTCGGTTTGGTCTGGGCGCACCGTGGTGACCAGGATGATTTCCTGAGCAATCGCGTCGAACACGGACACGATCGATGGGCGGATCATGATCGCGTCTGGCAGATCCAGCGGGTCTGGGTTGACCCCCGGCAAGTGCTCGGCCAATCGCACCATGTCGTAGCCCAGAACCCCTAACACACCGGCGCTCATGGGCGGCAGGCCAGCGGGCAGGGTTATGCGGGAGCGCGAAACCAGGTCGCGCAGTGAGTCCAGGGCACCACCCTCTTGCGCAACATAGGTCTCAGTGATTAGGCCTGCACCCTGACTGATTTCGGCCTTGTCGCCGCGGCAGCGCCAGATCAGGTCTGGTCGCATGGCCACCATGGAGTAGCGGCCCCTCCAGGTGCCGCCTTCGACGGACTCGAACAGGAAGGCAAAGGGTTGGCCCTTAGCGATCTTCAAATAGGCGCTGATCGGAGTTTCCAGATCATCGATCAGCCGGGTATAGACCACCTGCGGTCTACCGCCTTGATAGGCGGCTTCGAAGGCCGCGAACGCAGGCTCGGGGGTCACGTCTTTGGAGCCGGTTTGCCATCTGCCTTAGCGGCGAGGTCGGTATCGACGCCGATGGCATTACGCGCCTTGGCCAGGTCTGTCTTGGTCTTCATCACCTTCACGGCGCGGGTCTGCGCACCGGCTTGCATGTCGCGGAAGATAGCGGCGGTGAGCTGCGGGCGTTGCGCTTCAGTGACCTGCGCCACCTTGGAAACATCGCCCGGCAGGATCGAATCCATATGGGCCACGATTGTGCGCGGCGGACCGGCATCGGCTAGGAAAGCCTCGCCCGGACCAACGGAGAACATTTTGTCGATCAAGTCACGCGGCAGGCTCTTAGCGACATTGGGGTCTTGGCCAGCGCGCAGACGATCGAGCGCCGGCAGGGCTATCACCTTGGCTCCGGCCGAGGCGGCGACGGCCTGGATGGTCTCGCCCTTCTTTATCCGGTCCCGCAAAGCTTCAGCCCGGGCGGCAATGGCGTCCATCGTCTTGCGTGCGTTTAAAAGCTGGACCAACAGAGGTTTGATCTCGGCCACGGGGGGCAGCACCGGCGGGATCACCTTATCGACACGCACGGTGTAGGATACACCCTTGCCGGCGTCCTCGACCTCGCTATCCATGCCGGTCGACTGGGCAAAGGCCGTTTTCAACAGCTCTGGGGTCGCGCCCGGCACGGGCTTGCCCATACCGTCCACGCCCTGGGCAGTGACGGGACCGATGATAACAGCTGTTACGCCGGCTTTTGCGGCTGCCGCTGTCATGCTCATGCCGGCAGTATGGGCCGTGTCATAGGCCTGGACCTGTTCCTCGACCTTATCCTGAGCGGATTGGTTGCGGATTTCGGCTTCGATTTTGGGCTTCTCGGAAGCGAAATCAGCGGTGACGCCGGGCGTGGTTTTCAACAGCTTGATGACCACATAACCCAGTGTGGCCTGGATCGGGCTGCTGGACTCGCCATCTTTCAAGGCAAATGCGGCCGCGGCGATTTTGGGGTCGGGCAGTGCAGTCTTGGGCTTGTCGGCTAGGCTGGTGATAGGCCGGTTAAGGGCCTTGGCGACAACGACCGGATCCTCGCCCTTGCCAAGACGAGCAGAAATATCGGTGGCCTGTGCTGCGTCGGTTGCGGAGATCTGCAAGAGGCTGCGGGTTTCCGGCTTGGACAGCGACTCCTTGCGGAAATCGAAGCGCTTCTGAACCTCTGCCGGATCAATCTTGGCCTGGCTTTGCAGGACGGCCGGATCGAAATTGACCACGGTCAGCATGCGGAGTTCGGGTTTGGTAAAGCGCGCGGCATTGGCCTTGAGGAAGGCCGCCAGCTCAGCATCGGTTGGCTGAGCCGGGTTGGCCACCTTGCTGGGGTCGAGCACAAACATCGAGACGGTGCGCTGTTCGAGATAATAGGCCCCGATCCAGGCGGTGGCGATGCGCGGCGCGCGCAGGCCAGCGGCCATGCCAGACGCAAGATGCTGATTGGTCAGATCGTCACGCAACAGGCCTTCGAAGATTGTCGGGGTCATACCGTTTTCGGCGAGCCGCTGGGCATAGGCCTGCTGGTCGAACTGGCCGGTGATTTGGTTGAAAAGCGCGGTATTTTTGCGCAGTTCGGTGGCCACCTGAGCGTCGCTGGCCTGAATGCCTTGCTTCTGGCTCAAGGCCGAGATCGACTCTTGGGCGGCCATGACATGCAGGACCTGTTGATCAAGCCCATTGATGGCAACCTGCTCGATGCTGATTGGCCCGTTCTGTTGTTCAAGCTGCTTCTTCTCGGCGTCGAAGCGACGCTTGAACTCGGGTGCGTCGACGGCGCGGTTGCCAGACTTGATGACCCAGTTGGAAACGCCGCCGCCGCCCTGATTCGAGCCGCTGATACCCAGCGCGATGAAGGACACCACCAGCAGGCTAAACAACGCGCCGGTGAATAGCTTTGACTTAAATAGCGCTCTGAAGGCGGCAAACATGCGAAATTCCTGACCCTACGCCACGCTCCTCCCCGGAGCCGGCGCGAGCTTGGGGTATAGTGGAGCCGGGGCGGCCCCCGCAAGCACTGCCAGCGGCGTGACAGCGCCGCACTGATGGCTTAATCGCGCAGGAAACACGGTAGGGGGCTTCGCGACCATGACCATCAGACCGCTGATTGCTGGCAATTGGAAGATGAACGGCACGGCCGCGTCGCTCGACGAAGCCAAACAACTGGCGGCCGCACTGGCAGAGTCGCCTGCCGCCTGTGACGTGGCGCTATGCCCCCCGGCCACGCTCTTGGCGCAGATGGCCTGGGTATTGAAGGGTAGCGCTATCCTGATCGGTGCGCAGGATTGTCATGGCAAAGATAGCGGTGCCTATACCGGCGATATCGCTGCACCAATGCTGGCCGATGCCGGTGCCAGTCTTGTGATTCTAGGCCACTCGGAGCGCCGGACCTATCACGGCGAAACAGACGCTGAGGTCGCTGCCAAGGTCGAGGCCGCACTGTGGGCCGGGCTAAAACCGATCATCTGCGTCGGCGAGACGCTCGAACAGCGTCAAGCGGACCAAACCCTGCAGGTCCTCACCAGCCAGATCGCAGGCTCGGTGCCCGCTTCGCTGGCCGATGCGGCCTTTGCCGTGGCCTATGAGCCGTGCTGGGCCATTGGTACCGGGCTGACGCCCACGCTCGACCAAATTGCCCAAGCGCATGCGGCCATTCGGGCGGCCCTGCCCGGCCAGGGCGGTGCCGTGGCACCGATTCTCTACGGCGGCTCGGTCAAGCCGGATAATGCCGGTGAAATCCTCAAGATCGCCCAGGTCGGCGGTGCCTTGGTCGGCGGTGCCTCGCTGAAGGCCAGCGACTTTCTGGGGATAATACTGGCGTTATAGGCCTTTTTACGACCTTTATACCTGCTGCCGCGCCTTGCGTATCGAACCCCCATGCTGGCCCTCATATATCAAGTCTCCCTGTGGAGACCCGAACGGCCGACACCGTTTTTCACCTAAGTGCCACACTCACAGCAGCAGGCCGAATACTTTGCAGTCGCGGCGCGTGCCATCGCGTTCGATATGGCCGCGCAGCAGGCCTTCCTGTTGGAAATGCAGCCGCCTCAACAGGGCTTCGCTCCGCATGTTTCCGGCGTGAAGGCGAGCGGTCAAACGCTTTAGGCCTAACCCAGTCACGTGGTCGATGATGGCGTTCATGACCTCTTGAGCATAGCCGTGGCTCCAAAGCGGTTTGGCCAGCACGAAGCCGACTTCGGCCCGGCGGTGCTGCCAATCGATCTCGGCGATGTCAAAGCAGCCCGTGACCGACGCGTCACTATTTCGGCGCAGGCTCCAATAGAAAGCGTGGTTGGCCGCCATGGCCGAGATCTAGTTTTCGATGAGTTGGTCGATCAACGCCGGCGCGTCGATCGCATCGTAATCCCAGTGCGCCATCACCTGCGGATTGGCAAACAAGGGCCTTATGCCCGGGGCATCTGTCGCCGCTAGGGGATTGAGGGTCAGGTGCTCGGTCTGGATGATCATGCCATCCGCAGGTATGGCGCGGCGGCACAGCCGGTGCTAGAGGAGCCGCTTGCTTTTTCCGGGGACCGTTTCCATATCCGGGTCGCACATTTGAAGGGCTTCCATGCTGTTCAACATCTTGTTGTCGATCAACATCCTCATCTGCCTGGCGCTGGTGGGCGTTGTGCTGCTTCAGCGATCCGAGGGCGGGGCCCTCGGTATGGGCGGTGGACCGACCGGATTCATGAGTGCGCGTGGCGCTGGCGACCTGCTAACCCGCACGACCTGGATCCTGTTTACGGCCTTCCTGATTATCAGCCTGACCCTCACCCTGCTGTCGGGACGCAATGCGGCGAATTCGTCGATTACCAGCAAGCTGAAAATTGGCGGGGTTGACCCCAACAGCCTGAAGGTCCCCGTGACCCCGGCGGCTCCGGTGCCGACCACAACACCAGACCAGAGCCAACCGCCGCCGGTCCAGGGCCTAGGTGCCCCGCTTCCGTCGCTGAGCCCGCTTTTGCCGGCGGCCCCGGCTGCACCCGCGCCGAAGCCCTAGATTTCGTCTTAGGTGTGGATGGCGCAAACTTTCCGCGTCACCGGTCAAGCGCTAAACCCGAATCGGCGCTAACCTGTCCACCCATGGTCCGCTATATTTTCATCACTGGCGGCGTGGTCTCCTCACTTGGGAAAGGCCTCGCCTCCGCCGCTCTGGGCGCGTTGCTACAAGCCCGCGGCTACAAGGTTCGCCTGCGCAAGCTCGATCCGTACCTCAACGTCGATCCGGGGACGATGAGCCCCTATCAGCACGGTGAGGTTTTCGTCACCGATGATGGGGCGGAAACAGACCTCGACCTGGGCCACTATGAGCGCTTTACGGGGGTGTCGGCGGCCAAGACCGACAACATCACCACGGGCCAGATCTACAAGACGATCATCGAGAAAGAGCGGCGCGGCGACTATCTGGGCGCGACGGTGCAGGTGATCCCGCATGTCACAAACGAGATCAAGGACTTCGTGCTGGGCGATCCCGGCGAGGGGGTGGATTTCGTGCTGGTCGAGATCGGCGGCACGGTGGGCGATATCGAAGGCCTGCCGTTCTTCGAGGCGATCCGACAGCTTGGGCAGGAATTGCCACGGCACCACGCCTGTTTCGTACACCTGACCCTGCTGCCTTATATCAAGACGGCCGGGGAGATGAAGACCAAGCCGACCCAGCACTCCGTGAAGGAATTGCGCTCAATTGGCATCCAGCCCGATGTTCTGCTGTGCCGCTGCGAGCAGCCCATCCCGCCGGAGGAAAAGCGCAAGATCGGCCTGTTCTGCAATGTCCGACCCAGCGCCGTGGTTACGGCCATGGACAGCAGCGATATCTATGCCGTGCCACTCGATTATCACCGCGAGGGTCTCGATGCCGAGGTGCTGAGCGTGTTCGGTCTGGAAGTCGCGCCCTTGCCCGACCTGTCGCGCTGGCAGGCCATAGCGCAGACCCGCGACCATCCTGATGGCGAGGTCACAGTTGCCGTGGTTGGGAAATATACCGTCTTGAAGGACGCCTATAAGTCGTTGATCGAAGCCCTCGCCCATGGCGGCCTGGCCAACAAGGTCAAGGTTAAGCTGGATTGGGTTGAGAGCGAGACCTTCGAGGGCGACCCCGGCGCGGCCGCAGCACGCCTTGAGGGGGCCCACGCCATTCTGGTGCCGGGTGGCTTTGGTGAGCGCGGTGCGGAGGGCAAGATCCGCGCGGCTCAGTTCGCCCGCGAGCGGCGCGTACCCTATTTCGGCATCTGCTTCGGTATGCAGATGGCGGTGATCGAGACACTGCGCAACGTCGCAGGCATCAAGGACGCAAGTTCTACTGAGTTTGGTCCTGCCAAAGACCCAGTGGTCGGGCTCATGACCGATTGGGTTCAGGGCAATCAACGGATCACCCGCTCGGCCGGTGATGACCTTGGCGGCACGATGCGGCTCGGAGCCTATGACGCTGTGCTGAGCCCCGGCTCCAAGGTCGCGGAAATTTATGGTGCGACCACGATTAGCGAACGCCACCGGCACCGCTATGAGGTCAACATCGGCTATAACGACCGCATGGAGGCGACGGGGCTGAAGATGTCCGGCCGGTCGCCAGACGGTGTATTGCCTGAAATTGTTGAGCGCGAAGACCATCCTTGGTTCATTGGGGTGCAGTTCCACCCCGAGCTGAAAAGTCGTCCGCTGGATCCCCATCCGCTGTTCGCAAGCTTCATCAGCGCTGCCAAGGTACAAAGCCGTCTCGTCTAACCTGTGCGCCTCTTGCGGCGCAGGGGGCTTTGAGGCATAAGCCGCGCCTCTCATTTTGGCGCTGAGTAGCGCCCGCAGACCTGAAAGACCGCTCCGATGGCCGTTCCAAAACGCAAAGTCTCCCCGTCGCGCCGGAACATGCGCCGTTCGCACGATGCACTCGGGGCTAATTCCTATGTCGAAGACAAGGAAACCGGCGAACTGAAGCGTCCGCACCATGTCGATCTGAAGACGGGCCTCTATAAGGGCCGTCAGGTCATTACGCCGAAGGCAGACTAACGCGCCTTCGTAGATTGGAATCGACGGCGCTCCAGCGAAAGCTGCGGGTGCCGTTTTCATTTTCCGCGCCTTCACCCAATGATCTTGGCCAATTCGGGGATGCGGATGACGGTGTGTCGTCGTCTGCCGATGGCTCGCATCGCGGCCTAGCCGGCGTGGTCAACGTCGCTCAAAGGCTGACGGCTCGGGTTGGATTGCGGCGCGGCCTGGGCTAAGCCTCCCGCGTCTTTTCAGGATGGGGACTCATCATGACCGAAATCGTCGACATCATCGCGCGCGAAATTCTCGACAGTCGCGGCAATCCGACGGTGGAAGTTGATGTCACCCTAGAAGACGGCGCGTTTGGGCGCGCCGCAGTACCCTCCGGAGCCAGCACAGGCGCGCACGAGGCTGTAGAGCGTCGCGATGGCGACGAGGTTCGCTACCTGGGCAAGGGCGTTCTGGGCGCTGTGGCCGCCGTCAACGGTGAAATCTTCGACGCCTTGAGCGGTTTCGACGCCGAAGATCAGCGCCGCCTGGATGAGGCCCTGATCCAGCTCGATGGCAGCAAGAACAAGAGCCGGCTAGGGGCAAACGCCATCCTGGGTGTCAGCCTTGCGGTAGCCAAGGCCGCCGCGGCCAGCGCTGGCCAGCCGCTCTACAAATACGTCGGCGGGGTCAATTCCCGGATCCTGCCCGTTCCGATGATGAACATCATCAACGGTGGCGCTCATGCCGACAACCCAATCGATATCCAAGAATTCATGATCCTGCCCACGGGTGCCGAGTCCTTCAGCGAAGCGTTGCGCATGGGTGCCGAAGTGTTCCACGCCCTCAAGGGCGCGCTGAAGAGGGCAGGTCACAATACCAACGTCGGCGACGAAGGCGGCTTTGCCCCTAATCTGGCCAGCGCCCACGCCGCGCTGGAGTTCATCGTCGAAGCCGCAGGCAGCGCGGGTTACAAGGCCGGGATAGACTTTATGTTGGGCCTGGACGTCGCCTCGACCGAATTTTTTAAGGGCGGAAAATACGTGATGGAAGGCGAGGGCAAGACCGTTGATCCTGCGGGAATGGTTGATTACCTAGCAGGTCTGGTGGATGCCTTCCCGATTGTCAGTATCGAAGATGGCTGCTCGGAAGATGATTTCGACGGCTGGAAACTTTTGACAGATCGCCTCGGGGCCAA
>Ga0114974_10001975_pt1 | contig 15989 bp, 10 predicted proteins | sample S_130206_EF_Meta_FD_87318 | JGI IMG/M metagenome (GOLD analysis project Ga0114974, IMG submission 87318) | Freshwater microbial communities from Lake Simoncouche, Canada to study carbon cycling - S_130206_EF_MetaG | ecosystem: Environmental > Aquatic > Freshwater > Lake | place: Lake...
CCTCGTCGCTGGCGGTGTGCCGTCGCGGTCCGGCGAGCTGGCGATCTTTCAGGTCACTGACGGCGCGCGGAGCTTCCATCTCCCCCAGGCTCATGACGATGTCGTCCATGCGGCCCGGTTCTCGCCCGATGGGCGCCGGATCGCGTCTGGGGGGGCCGACAAATATCTGCGGACTTTCGATATCGCCTCGATGAAGCCCCTGCGCCGTTTCGAGGGGCATACGAACTATCTCCTTGGGGTGGCCTGGAAGGGGGATGGGCTCGAGATCGCCTCGGCGGGCGCCGATGCAGCCGTGAAGGTATGGGATGCCGATTCCGCCGATCAGAAGCAGTCGATCGGCGGATTCACCCGCCATGTCACGGCGGTGGAGTATCGCGGGGCGACCGACGAGATCGTGTCGACCAGCGGCGACAAGCAGGTGCGCGTCCACAACGCCAGCAACGGCGGCCTCGCCCGGACGATCCCTTCCGTGCCGGCGTGGCTCCACGGCCTCGATGTGACGGCGAGTGGGGAGATCGTCGCCGCGGGGAGCGCCGATGGCACCGTGCACGTGTGGAATGCCATCAACGGTCAGGTGTTGGCGACGATCCCGGCGGAGAATGCCGATGGGAAGGCTGCCAACGGTCCCGGGCCGACCACGCGTTGAAGCGGCGCGATCGTCCGGAGGATCGAATCGACCGGCTCTCCCCGCTGCCGGTCAGACGAGTTCCTCGATCGGCCGCCCCTGCTCGATCATGTAGACGGGGCGTCCGGCCTGATTGACATACTGAACCCGTCCCTCGATCCCCAGCACCTGGAAAATCGTCGCCATCAGGTCCTGCGGGCCGATCGGTGTGGTCTTGGGGACATCAACCTTCTCGGCCGATTCACCGATCACCTGCCCCATCTTCAGGCCGCCACCGGCCAAGGCCAACGTGCTCAACGGGGCCCAGTGGTCGCGGCCGGCGCTGCCATTGATCTTCGGGGTGCGACCGAACTCGCCACTGACGACGAGGAGGATCTTCTCGTCGACGCCGCGCATCGCCATATCCTCGACGAGGGCCGAGACGGCCCGGTCGAGCGCCGGCCCGAGCGTGTCCATCGCGGCCTTGATGCCGGAGTGCATGTCCCATCCGCCGTGGCTGACGGTCACGAACCCGCAACCGGCCTCGCACAGTCGGCGGGCCTGGAGGAGCTGCTGGCCGAGGCCGGGGCCGTAGCGGTCGACGACGCGCGGGTCTTCGTACTTCAGATCGAAGGCCTGCTGCGAGCGGCTCAAGATGATGTCGAAGGCCTGCTGCTCGAAGGCATCGAGGCCTTCGACCAAGCCGCTGCGGTCGACCGAGCGGCGGACGTTGTCAATGCCTGCCAGGAGATCGCGGCGGCCATCGAACCGATCCTTGCCAACGACGAGCGCCATGTTCTGCCGCGCCTCGCCCCCCGGATCGAACGGACCGTACGCGGTGCCGAGGAACGAGGGGCCGTCGGCGTAGATGCCACCGATGCGGACGTAGGTCGGGATTCCGGTTTGCGGGTGGTTGGTGCCTCGCTGCCGGGCGAGGATCGAGCCAATGCCGGGGCGGTCGGGCACGGCGCCGTTGTCGGCCAGCCGGTTGTCGTAGCCGGTCATGACGTAATGCGTGCCGCCGGAGTGCCCGCTGTTGGTGTGGGCGAAGCTGCGGACGATCGCCAGTTTGTCGGCGATCTTCGCCATCCGTTCGAAGTTGCCTCCGAAGGAAACGCCGGGGAGATTCGTGGCAACTTCGCCGGTGACGCTGCGGTATTCGGCCGGCGCCGTCATCTTCGGGTCGAAGGTTTCGACGTGGGTCGCTCCGCCGCCGAGCCACAGCCAGATCACCGAGGTGTCTTTCGTGGCAAGGCCAGCGTCGGCCCGCGCGGCACGGGTGCGGAGAAGTTGCCCCAATCCGAGGCCACCGACGGCGTGAGCCCCCAAGCCAAGGGCTCCCAAGCCGAGCGAGCCCACCTTAATCATGTCGCGGCGTGCGAGGCCGGCGCAGTTTCGATTCATTCGCCCCATGGGAATCTCAAGCATGATCGCCCCCCTGAATGAAGGTCGTGAACCGTTCTCCCCCCGTATCACCCTCAAGATTCTAGCTCGTTTTCGACCGATCGATCAATGCCGAGGCTGGTTCCTGGCCGACGCTCACGCGTTCGCGAACACGCTGGTCAGCGTGGTGCGGGTTGTTCAGCCGACAGGGGTGGGGAGACCCATTCCCCGCCGCTGGAATCGAGTGTCGCGACCGTCGTGTCGTTCTCGAGAAACGTCATCTGCCCGGGCTCGCGCGCGGGAATCCAGGCAAGCGCTACCTGCTTGATCGAGAATGAGCTTTGGGCCGTCGAGGGATTGAAGCGGCAGCGGACCTCGAGCGAGCCTTCCTTTTCGACCACCCGCTCAATCGCGAGCACGCTTCCCCCGTCGCCACCGACGACCCGGGCGACGACGAGCAGGCGCTCCTTTTCAAACGCAGTATCGGGCGGGGCGAACGGCTTCTTCCCTGCGATCACCGGGGCGGGATGGAAGAGGCGGGCGTAGTCGGCCGGGGTGCTGACGACCGCACAGAGGAGCTCCGTGCCGGCATCCCAGTTGACGACGAAGTTCTGGTATCGGGCCGGATCGTCGCGGCGGATGGGGATGACGGTGGGCGCGGCGTCGGCCGTATCCGGCGGCGGGTCGGCCCATCCGGCAGCCATGGTGGCGATCGCCAGCCATCCCAGGGGGGCATGGGTGGCGATCGCGAGGACCAGCCGGCGCGACGGGCGTTGGGTTCGGTGAGCCTGCGGCATCGGTGGGACTCCGTCGGTGAAACCGGTGAAACATGGAACGGGGAGCCCCAGTCTGCACCACGCGTTAGGGCCGGTCGAGCCTCTGGCGGATGGTGGGGAGACGCAGCCGGGGCGACGATGGTACAACCGCGGGGAATGCGGTCGTCGTCCCGGTGACTCTCGGATCCCGGGCTCGGCCAAGCAGACGAACACGAGGAGTCGACGCGATGCGAAGGACGACGTTGATGGGCGACCGGGGACCGATGACGGCGCACCGCAGGACCGGCAGAGGGATTCTGGCTCTGGTCCTCCTGGCCGGCGGATCTCCGGCTGGGAGCCCGACTTTCGCGTTGGCCCAAGAACCGGCCAAGCCGGCCACCGAGAAAGCCGCCGACGCGAAGCCGGTCGAGACCGTGGCGGCGGAAAAGGGGCGCTTCGAGGTTGTCTTCGAGGCGAAGGGGGATTTCGATCCCGTCGATGCCACGGTCGTGCAACACAAGACGGAGCAGTGGGCGCAGCCGCTCGAGATCGTGCGGATCGTCGCTCACGGCACGCGCGTCAACGCCGGCGACGCGCTCGTCGAGCTCGACACCGAGAAGCTCGACCGGGCGATCGCCGACCTCGACCTCGATCTCGCCGTCGGTGAGAAGACCCTCGAAATCGCCCGCCGTGACCTGCCGGTGACCGAGGCGCTTCAGCCGCTGGAGCTGGCCGAGGCCGAGCGCGACACGCTCGCGGCCACCGAGGATCTCGCCAGGTTTCTCGCCGTCGGCCGGACGCTTTCCGAGGATTCGGCCCGCTTCCGACTTAAAGCCTCGGAGGAGCAACTGAAGTATGCCCGCGAGGAGTTGCGGCAGCTCGAGAAGATGTACAAGGACAAGGACCTGACCGAGGAAACGGAGGAAATGATCCTCCAGCGGACGCGGTTCGAGGTTGAATCGGGGGAGTTCAACCTCCGCCGCGCCGGCGTCGACACTGAAGCAGCGCTGGCGCTTGAGGTGCCGCGGAAGGAAGCGGCGCTCAAGGGTGCGACCGAGAAGGCCAAGCTCGCGCTCGAGAAGACGCGGGCCACCTCGGCTTTGGCCCTCGAGCAGAAGCGGCTGACGCTCAAGAAAGCCGAACGCGACCGCTTGGAATCGCTGCGGAAGATGCGCGAGCTCCAGCAGGATCGGGCCGGGATCCCCCTCAAGGCCCCGCGGTCGGGAATCGTCTACTACGGCAAGCAGCATGACGGCGCCTGGACGACCGCGGCGGTGGCCGCGAAGGCGGCGGTCGGGCAGGGGGTGCCGGTGGGTGATCTCGTCTTCACCGTCGTCGATCCGGAGCGGGTCGCGTTCCGGGTGAAGGTCGACGAGAAAGACCTCCATCTCCTCAGCCCCGGGCTCAAGGGGCGCGTCGAACTGTCGGGCTTCCCCGACACGGAAGGGGCGATCGTGCTTGAGTCGGTGTCGCCTGTCCCGCGCGATGGCAAGGTCGATGCCCGCTTCACCGTCAGCGGGCCGGCCGTTGGCGTGAAGCCGGTGCCCGGGATGACGGGAAGCGCTCGCTGCCAGGTCTATTCGCGGCCCGATGCGTTGACGCTGCCGTCTTCGGCGATCTTCCGCGACGAGGACGGCCGGAAGATCGTCTGGCTGCCGGGGAAGGATGGCGTTGCGCCTGAGAAACGCGTCGTGAAGACGGGGCGCGCCAGCGGCGGCAAGACTGAGATCCTCGAAGGGATCGCGGCGGGGGATGTCGTCCGATCGAGCCGGCCGTAAAGCCGGCAGGCTCGGGGCGCCTGGTGTGGCGCCTGGTGTGGCGTCGAGCAACGACCCAACGCGAGGAGACTTCGATGACCATGGCACGAACCGTGACGGTGCTCTTCGCCTTGTTTCTGGGCTTGTTTCTGGGCTGGCTTCCCGTGGCATCGGGCTGGGGGGATGAGGCCCCGGTCGCTGGCGGCGCGGCGGTGGCGGAGGATCCCGATCCGATCCCGCGGCCGAAGGGGCCGGCTTCGATGTCACCGGCCGAGATCGACGGCGCCATCGATCGCGGCCGCCGGTTCCTCGTCGGCATCCAGAATCCTGACGGCTCCTTCGGCTCGGCGGAGAACACGAAGGATCTCAACATCATCGCCGGGATCGGCTCCCACCTCGGCTTTCGGGCGGCAACGACGGCGATGTGCGTCCAAGCGCTCATCGAGGAGGATGACGGCTCTGGTGAGGTCGGCGAAGCGATCACGCGCGGGGAGAAGTGGCTGTTCGACGAACTGCCCAACGTCCGCCGCGACAACCCGATGCTGATCTACAACGTTTGGGCCCACGGCTACGGCATCCAGGCGCTCGTGGCGATGCATGGCCGCAAGCCCGATGACGCGGCCCGGCACGAGCGGATCGAGGACTTGATCCGCGGGCAGTATGAGAAGCTCGAGAAGTATGAATCGGCCGAGGGGGGCTGGGGCTACTACGATTTCAAGAATGGCACGCAGCGACCGGCGTCCTCCTCGACGAGCTTCGTCAACGCGATGGTCCTCGTCGCCTTCGCCGACGCTCGCGGGATCGGCGTGCCGCCGCCGGAGAAGGTTACGAAGCGCGCCATCGCCGCGACGGAGCTGCAGATGCTCCCCGACTTCAGCTACCTCTACGGAAGTTATCTGCGGAACAAGCCACGCCGCGGGATCAACCTGCCGGCCGGCAGCCTCGGCCGTAGCCAGGCCTGCAATCTGGCGCTGCGGCTGTGGGGCAACGAGAAGATCACCGATCAGGTCAACGAAGACTGGCTCGATCGGCTCGTGACCCGCAACGGCTGGCTCGATCTCGGCCGGAAGCGGCCGATTCCCCACGAGTCGTTCTTCCAGGTGGCCGGCTACTTTTACTACTTCGGCCACTACTACGCCGCCCGCGTCATCGAGGAGCTTCCCCCGGAGAAGCGCCCCTTCTACCAAGACCACCTCGCCCGGATCCTCATCGATGTCCAGGATGCCGACGGATCGTGGTGGGATTACCCGCTCTACAACTACCACCAGCAGTACGGCACCGCGTACGCGATCATGTCGCTCCATCGCTGTCGTCGCCCGCGGGAGTGACGTCGCGAAGCGCTGAGATGACCAACCCCGCCACGGCTATTTCCCCGGACGCCGCCCCGCGCCGCACGGCGATCGTCACCGGGGCCGCGAGCGGCCTGGGGCGGGCCCTCTGCGAGCGTCTTGCCCGCGACGGCTTTTCGATCGCCATCTGCGACATCGATCTGACCGGGGCCGCTGAGACGCTTGCCCGTGTCGAGGCCGCCGGCGGCAGTGGTCGGATCGAGCCCCTCGACGTCGCCGATCCGGCGGCCTGGAAAGCGCTTCGGGAGCGGCTCGAGCATGATTGGCCGCACCTCGATCTCCTCGTCAACAACGCTGGCGTGGCGGTGTCGGGGGATGTGGGGCGCTGTTCGCTCGACGATTGGCGCTGGATCGTCGACACCAATCTGTGGGGCGTGATCCACGGGTGTCATGTGTGTGTCGACTGGCTGAAGCGCAACCCGCGGGGCAGCCATGTCATCAATACGTCGTCGCTGGCGGCGATCGGATCGTTTCCGGGGATGGCGGCCTACAACGTCACGAAGGCGGCGGTGGTGTCGTTTTCCGAGACACTCCATGCCGAGCTCGGCCGGCACGGCGTCGGGGTGACGGTGCTCTGTCCGTCGTTCTTCCCCACGGCGCTGATCGACAACGGTCGGTTCGCGAGCCCTGCCGAGCGGCGGATTGCCCGGGGGGAGTTCACGCGCACGAAGCTCACGGCGGAAGCGGTGGCCGATGCGGCCGTTCGGGCGGTGGCGAGGAAGCAGCTCTACGTCATCCTTCCGGCGAAGGCCCGCGTCATCTGGTGGATCAAGCGACTTTCGCCCAGGCTGTTCTTCCGGGTCATCGCTCTCGAGGTGAATCGACGGCTCAACGCCCGGTGAGGGGGGCGTTCACGCTGGCCTGCGATTCGGCTTCCACCCCGTCTGCGTCTCGAGCGCTTCGAGAAGGAGCACGAGGAGAAGGAGCGGCGTCAGCCAGCGCCCAAGCCCCTGCCAGGCCACCGGCCGCGGGGCCGTCCAGATGTCGCTCAAATCGAGTCGCTCGACGCCGCCGCTGGCCAGCGCCGCGGCGCGGACCTGATCGCGTCGCCGAGGATCGAACGTCCACTCCGGATCGACCGTGACATCGAGCGGGCCGGCCGAGAGCACCGCGTCGCCCACCGCCACCGCCCCGCGGAGGAAGTCGGTGTCGGTGAGCTCAAGAGAGGCGCTGTAGGCGCCGGGGGCGATCCGCTCCCAGGGGATCGGGGTGCTCGAGCCGCCGCTACCGCGGGCGACCGCCAACCGCGGACCAGCGACCGCGAGCCGATCGGCCCACGACTCATCGTGATGAAGCTCGAACCGGACCCGAGTGCCGTCGACGGTGGTCCGCAGTCCGATCCCTTCCGGGGCTTGAGGGCCGACGAGCCAGCGGCCGAGCGTGCCAACGAGCGCCGTGCAGCCCTCCCAGGCGCGCGTCGATTCGGAATGCTCGCCGCCCAAGGGAAAGGCGACCGATGCGGCCCGGCCGGTGCCCCGCTGCCAGAAGGCGACCAAGGGGGCGGCATAGTCGTCGGTCGAGACGGCCGCCTGCGCGGCTTGGGCCTTCAAGTAGACGAGGTTGTAGGCCGGGATCGTCGCCGGCCAGTCGAGCGGGCTGGCGGCGATCTCGAGCCATCCGGGGGTGCCGTTGACGCCGACGGGGTCCTCGAGGAACGCGGAGCGGGCGATGGTCGCCGTCTCCATTTGAAACAGCGCCGGGAGCTCGGCGGCATCGGCATTGAAGAACACCCGTCCATTGCCGAGGCGGGCGACGTCGCGGAGGAACTCGGCGTCGGAATCCCCCTCCGAGCCGAGCCCGATGACGCTCACGGTGCACTTCGCCGCCGTCATCTCCGCGAGGAGCGCCTTGTACTCCCCCGGTTCCTCGGCGTCGGCGGCATCGGCAAACAGGATCACGTGCCGCTGACCGACCTCGGCCTCGCGGAGCATCGACCAGGCCGCCTTGAGGCCTGTGTAGCAGTAGATCCCACCGCCGCCGCTCGTCACGCGCCGTGTGGCACCGATGAGCTGCTGGCGGTTGGGGCCAACGGCGACGAGCCCGTCGGAGAGGGGATGGGGCGCGGAGTCGACGGGAATCACCGCCACGAAGTCGTTGTCGCCGAGGAGCTCGATCGACCGCGCGGCACCGTCGTCGGCGAGGCTCATTTTCGTCCGCCCCGTGCCGGGGGCCGTCATCGCCATGCTTCCGGAGCGGTCCATGACGATCGCCATCGCCACGGCGAGCTTGCGGTGCTCCTCCTTCATCTCCATCGTCACCGGGAGGAGCCCGGCGACGGCCGAGCCCGACCAGCCACCACCGGCGAACGAGAACCGGCCGCCGATCATCGCTAGCCCCCCTCCCTGCTCGGTGACGAAGAACTCGAGGCCGCGGATGAAGGCCGGATCGAGGCGGTGCGCGGGGACGTTGTCGAGGATCACTCCCTTCGCCCCGGAGAGCATCCCGAGGTGAACTTTGGCGAGATCCGACACCTCCTCGACCTCGATGCCCTGAGCACGGAGGAGCGTGGCCACGGGCGAGGGCTCGTAGCCGGAGACGACGAGGACGCGCGGGCCGCCGACGACCTCGACCCAGCGTTCGGCGACGTTGTTGCCGGGATGGGCGTCAGGCTCCGGAAGGATGCGGACGGAATACCGATGGCTCCCCGGCTGCGCGAGCCGGTCGGCAAACCGGACGCGGGCCACGCCGTCGATCACCGCGGCGGTGAGCCCCGCGATCGGCTCGCCGTCGCGCGACACTTCCACCGGCACGGTCGCATCGACAGGGCCACGGATGACGGCACTGACGATCAGCCCTTCGCGGGGAAGGACGCGCCGCGGCATGTCGATGCCAGCGATCGCGTAATCGACGTCGAGCGATGGCGGAGGAAAGCGGAGGTCGAGGGGCACGCCCCGTTCGACGAGCGTATCGGCGAGGCCGTCGACTGGCTCAGTGGCGAAGCCGTCGGTGAGAGCGAGGAGGCGGGAAGCGCGGTCGGGGCGGATTTGCGCGACGGCATGAAGCGCCGCCGACTTCAGCCGCGTGGCGCCGGTGCGGCCTGCGTATTCGGTGCCCGCGGCACCAGCGCGGAGGATCGCCCCCCTGGTCACCGCCTCGTCGGCGAAGTCGACGACGATCAGCCGGTCGTCGCGCCCCTTCGACGAGGTCAGGATCGTCTCCCATTCGGTGAGCCGGGGCCTGAGAGATTCGGCCGCTGAATCGGAGCGATCGACGAGGAGCCAGACGTCGAGGCCGTCTCCCTGCCTGCGGATGTGCGGCCCGGCCAAGAGCAACACGACCAATGCCAGGCAGAGGGCCCGGAGAGGACGCATGAGGCCGAGAGCCTGCCACTGCCAGCCCGCAACGACGAGCACCGGCACGAGGAGAAACCAATGGGGAGCGAGAAAGCGGATCATGATGTGCCTCCCACGGCCGGCGTGCCGCGTTGCGCCTGCTTCCAGCCCCAGGCGACAAGCAGGGCCGCGGCCACCAGCGCCAGCCAGCCAGGGAGGAAAGGATCGGCGACCGATTGCCGACGGGCCAATTCGAGACGCACCTCGTCGACGGTGTCGGCCGGGCCGGCTGTGCGGAAGTCCGATTCCCGCGGATCAGCCTGCTGGGTCGCGCCCTGGAGAAGCGCCGGCGTGGAGGCTTCGCCGGCGGGTGCGGCGACCGTGAAGAATCCGGCGTCGGCGGGGGCGCGTCCCCGGAAGGGCTGCGAGCGCGGCCGGGGCGTCTCGCCTCCCTCAGCGTCGGGGCTGGCACGTGGCTCGACGACGAGCGTCGCCGCCAGCGCCGGCATCGGGATCTCTTCCTCGGCCTGGAATGTGCCGGCCCATGGCCGCTCGATCCGGCCGCGGACGCGCTCCACGAAGCGTTCGAGGAGGACGACGAGCGCCGGGGTGCGGGAAGCCGTCGAGGCCTCGAGATCGGCGTTGATCAGGAGGAGCTCGCCGACAGTGCCACGCTCCGCGATCCTTTTGCGCAGGAGCACAAGCGGCCTGGCCCCTTTCCAGACGAGTGGCTCGTCGCCGTCGGCCGGCTCGATCGGCCCAGCGGGGCCGGAGAGAAAACCGATCCAGGCGAGATCGCGGATGAGCGGATGATCCTCGACGGAAAGCGGCGCTGGATCGAGACGCATCGGTCGCGGGGGGGGCGACGCCTTGTCGGCCTCCTCCTGCCCGGCATCCCCGGCCTCTTCCGCGCTGTCAGCGTTGGTGTCCGGAGCCGCGGCGGAGACTTGGACGGATGCCCCGGTTCCCTCGGTGCCGTACGGCTCGACAACGAGATCGGCACTGTCGGCATCGGCCACGATCTCGACATCGGTGGCGGCCGCGAGCATTCGCCCGAGGAGCTCGCCGCCGGGCGTGCCCGCGCGGATTGCGACGCGCACCGTCCGCGGCACCGGACGGACAACCGCGATTGAGTCGTCGAGCGAGAAGCGGTCGGAGGTGAGCTCGAGGAGTACCCGCTCGGCACCGGCAGGCCACGCCCCGTTGAGCGTCTTCGTTTCCCCCGGCGCAAGATCGATGTCGAGCGGTGCAGGCGTCGGGGCCGTGGGGAGCCCGGCGGCAAGGCCGGTGAGGATCGTGAGCTTACGCCGGCTGGGAAGCTGGCCCCGATTGGCGACGATCGCCCGCCAACGCGTGGATGGGCCGCCGGAGGAGGCGTTCGGCGCCGCCGCATCTGCGGAGACGTCGGCCCCGACGAATCCCGTGTTGTCGATTGGGGTGCCGACGGAGAGGCGGGCGACGCCTGGGGGAACGGCGATGTCGCGGTCGGTGACGAGGATCACGGCGCCGCGATCGGCAGGCGCCAGGGCCTGCGCTACCGCAATCGCCGCTGTGAAATCGTGCGTGCCGAGGGTCGGCTGCCACTGTGGGAGCGCGCCGAGGAGCCCGGCGAGCGTGTCGCCGGCATGGAGAGGGGGACGACGCGGCCCGGTCTCGAGGAGGTGCCAGTCGGTGTGACCGGCGACGGCCCCGAGCCGCTCAAGCGTTCGCTCGAGGGCGGCGATGGTTGGCCCCCGGAAGGCCGCCATCGACGCCGAGCTGTCGAGGACCACCGCCACGGTCTGCCGTGAATCGGCGCGGATGAAGCGAGGCTCGACGAGGAGCCAGGTGAGGGCGAGGCTCGCGAGGAGCTGCATCCAGAACGGAAGTGCCTGCCGGAAGCGCTCGAGGCGGATTCCACCGGTGGGGAGCGGCCCGGCATGCTCGAGGAGGAACAGCGTGCTCGTGACGACGCGCCGCGATCGCTGCCGGAGGCTGTGGATGGCGATGAGGAGCGGCACGGCAGCCAGCGCCACAAGCCCCCACGGATTGGCAAGCACGATCCCCACGTCCGGCCCCCTCTTGAGCGCCTGTCAATCGGTCTCGAGGACACCGCCAGGAATCGCCTCGACGCGGACTGCCTCGAGAAACGTCCCCACGTCACCGATCCGGGCCATCCCGATCCCATGCCGCACGCACGACTCGCGCCAGGCTGTGAAATGCCGCTGGTAGGCCGCGCGGTAGCGGGCAAGGAGGGCATCGTCGACCGCCTGGAGCCGGCGGGTGCCCGCTTCGCAATCCTCGAACTCGACGTTTCCCGTCCAATCCGGATCGCTCTCACCCCGCGCCGTCGGCACGAGCACGATCGCCCGCCCGCCGCCGGCGGCGAGTGTGGCCGTGGCCTGATGCGGCGGTGAGGGATCGAGGAGATCGCTGACGAGGAGGCGCAGGGAGCCGGGGCGGAAGCGAACCCGACGGAGCTCGTTGGCGAGGAGGGGGGCGCTTGCCGGTCCGGTGCCGCGCGGCGTGGGCCAGGCATGGGCGCGGGCCCGATCGAGGTCGATCTCCTCAGGCGCCGCGCCCCGCGCTAGACGGATGATCCGGATCTGCCCGCCCGAGGCAAGCGCGCTCTCGATCGTGAAGTAGGTCAGCTCCCAGGTCCGGCGCCCCTTGCCGGCGCCGAGTTCCATCGACGGGCTGTGATCGAGGACGAGGTCGATCCGCGGCGAGACCTCTTCGCGCCACAGCTTCACGGTGGCGGTGCCGGTGCGGGCGTAGGCCTGCCAGTTGATGTGGCGCGGATCGTCGCCAGGGCAATAGTGGCGATGGTCTTGAAACTCGAGCGAGCTCCCAGTGCCCCGGCCGGCCGCGACGCCGCTGCTGCCTGTCCAGCGCGCATGGCGGAGGGGGAGCCGGACGATCGCCGCCGCTCCCTTCATGGCCGCATGGATCTCGGCATGGCTCTCGGCATGATTCATGCCGGCAGGCTCCGGCGCGGCACGGCGGGAAGCGCACGGGCCGCCGTCACCCGGCGGTCGACGGCGGCAAGCTGCCGGACGAAGCGTGGAATCACGAACACGAGCGAGAGGGCCGTCGTCCCCAGCGCCAGGCCGATCATCGGCTCGAAGCCGCCGCTGCTCGATCCTTGAGAGACGAGATTCAGAAGCGCCGCCAGCGGGAGGAGATTTGTCAGGGCGCGGAAGATCTCCACCCCGGAGGTGTTTGAGAAGCCGAGCGGGGATTGGTAGAAAAAGATGACCAGCGAAAAGATCTGGACGCCGATGAACACGAGCTTTCGCGTCTTTCCGGCTGTTAAGCGGAGCATGAGGGAGAGCGGAAAGAGGATTGCCGCCACTCCGAGAACGAACTTCTCCGGAATCCGCGCCGTGGCGGGGAGGCCCGGGAACCCGTCGACCACCGCCAGGCCCAGCAACGGCGCGGCAAGAAGCGTGAAGCAGATCGCCGTTGCCCATCCAGGCGTCAGCACCATCGCGGCGGGGCCACCGAAGAGCCCGAGCCTGGCAAAGGGCGCGTGGATCGAAGCCAGCTCGACCGGGTCGCTCGTCAATTCAGCGATCGCGATCCCTGCCACGAGGAGCACCGTCACCGTGATCACAAACGCCGCCGATACCGGCCCGAACCAGGCTCCAGCGACCAAGGCCAGTCCGGTGGCAACCAGTGCCAGGACTCGGACGCGGCAAGCATGGTTCTCCGCCGGCGGCGCGATCGCGGCGGCGGCGTAGATGAGCATCACGGCTGTCAGCAGGGCCGCCACGACGAGGATCGCCGGGAGTGCCGACCAGGGGGAGAGGACCGCCGTGCCGAGAACCGAGCCGAAACCGCCGAGGAAGTTCGGGACGGCGATGAACACAAACGCCGTGAGGAGGCCGCGGGTCAGGGGGGACTGCCCCGCCGCGGCCAGCGACGCCGCGGTCATGACGGAGGCGACGAGGAGAACGACCACGAACGAGAACAGATCGGCGACGAGATCGAGACCGCCGAAGAAATATTGGAGGACGAGATAGGGGAGGACTGCCGTGGCGAGGAGGAGCACCTGGGCCATGAGGGCGAGCCATTTTCCGACGACGATCTGGGTCGAAGAGAGATGGGTGAGGCGGAGGAGATCGAGGGTGTTCCCCACCCGCTCGGCCGTCATCGATCCAGCGGCACGGACGGGAAGAATGATGGCCGCTGCAAAGCCGAAAAGCGACCAGAAGAAGCCATGGAAGAGCTGGTTGACCTCGAGGCGCGACTGCAGGCCGGTTGATCGGTTGAGGACCCAAAACGTCATGAGGAGGAACATCGCCGCCTGGAGGAGAATGAACGTCCAGGCAAAGGCCCCCGACTGCACCCCTTGGCGCAGCTCCTTGACGAGCATCGGGCTGATCCAGGTCGGGAAGTCGTCGCCGGGCCAGCGGACCGGCTTGGGCGCTGCGGCGGGTGAGAGGCTGGGCATGTTCATGGCCGGAAGGCTCCCGCGCTCATATCGGCTTGTCGCTTCACCATGTCGACGAAGGCCTCTTCGAGGCGGCGCTCCTCGCGCCGGAACTCGACCACTTCGATGCCCCCCGCGATCAGCTGCTTGAGCGCGCCAGCGAGCGACGCCTGGTCGGTGGCGGGGCACTCGACGAGGCCACCATCGCGGCGGGCCTCGACGAGCCGCCAGCCGGGCCGGCTCTCGACCCACTCGTGAAAGGCCGCCGTGTCACCGGCGACCCCCACTTGGACGACGAAGCCCCCTCCGCCTCCGCTGATTGCCGGGGCATGCTTGAGATCGTCGGCCTGCCCCTGGAAGACGAGCGAGCCAGAATCGATGAACACCATCGCATCGCACATCTCGGCAAGCTCGCTCAAAATATGGCTGGAGATGAAGAGCGTCTTGCCGCGCGCCGTGAGCAACCGGACGAGGTTCTTGAACTCCAGCCGCGCCTTCGGATCGAGGCCGGCGGCGGGCTCATCGAGGATCATGAGCTCCGGATCGGGAAGGAGCATCCGCCCGAAGCAGAGCCGCTGCGACATTCCCTTGGAGAGCTTCGCCATCTGCCGGTGGGCGAGGGGCCCGAGATCGGCGAACTCCATCACTTCCTCGATCCGCTCGCGCCGCTTTCGGGCGGAGAAGCCGTACGACCGGGCGAAGAAGTCGAGATACTCAAATACCGTCATCGTCTGGTAGGTGCCGAGCGCATCGGGCATCCAGCCGACGAGGCGACGGATCTCGCGGGGGTGCTCGACGACATCGAGGCCGTCGACAACGACCCGCCCCGAGGTCGGATCGTCGAGCGTGGCCATGATCCGCATCGTGGTCGTCTTGCCGGCGCCGTTGGCGCCGATGAAGCCGACGGCCCCGCCGCGCGGAATCGTGAACGAGAGATCGCGGACGGCATGGACCGAGCCGAACAGCCGGTTGAGCGCTTCGACCTCGACAAGCGGGGGAGGGCGCGGCGGCGTGGGCGGAAGGGGCGGCGGTGTGGAGGCCTCGGGGAGGGACATGGTCAGCGGCCCTCCGTACGGACGACCGGCCCGACGAACCAGGCGGCGTCGCTGGTCCACCGGATCGCATCGAGCGTGGCAATGGCGACTTTCCGCGATACAGCGGCCTCGGCCCAGGCATAGCCGCGGGCGTTTGCGAGGCGGGCGAAGGCCCGGGTGAACGGTGGGGAGGCATTGCTCGCAAACTCGCTCTGTACGACGGCAAACTCCCGTTCGCCGGCCGGCTCGAGGCGGCGCCGTTCGCCAGCATCCAAGGGGCCGGTCTTCCACCACTTCCCGTCGTCGTCGAGCAGGAACAACCGCGCCAGGGGAACATCGAGGCTCGAGAGCACTTCCGGGGCTTCGGGGGGCCCGAGCAATTCGATCCGCCCCCGCCCCGGTCGCACCGCCTGGAGCGTGAACGCCTGATCGGAGCGGCTCGAAAACCAGTCCCCCGTTCGGCGCTCGTCGTTGACCTCGACAAACGACCCCGCCGACCGCGACATGCCCGTGGTGGACATGGCGAACGAATCGGTCGGCTGGGGAAGCATCCAGGAGGGCTCGCGGATCGGGAAGGAGCGGCCGAGGAGAATCCCCGTCCGGCTGAACTGCTCCTGGAGGACGGCCATCGTGTTGCGGTCGGGATCGAGGAGAACGAGCGTCCGCCGCACTCCCGCGCCACCGACGCCGTCGCGGAAGAACATCAGCCCGAGCAGGAGCGCCGTGGCGACCAGCGAAATCACCGGCGTGGTCCAGAAGATCCGCGATGGCCGGCCACGCCCCGCGAAGAGCATGATGTTGACCGGACCGGCGATCGTCGCCAGGAGGGCCAGGAAAACGAGAATCGCCGCCACTGGCAAGTCGCGCTCCGCGAAGCCGGCGCTGCGGCCCAGGCCGGCGCCGTACCACGGCGTGTCGAACGAGCCTGCGGGGCGCTCGATGGCCCCGGCGAACTCGTCAGCGAGCGGATCATCGGCAGAGGGGGCAGGAATGGCGCTGCTGGCCAGCGGAATGATCTCACCGGCCCCGACGCGCCGGTGGCCATCGGCCTGGCGAGCCGGCAAACCGAGCCGGTCGAGCCGTTCCCCATCGACGTCGGCGGCGAGGAGAATCGCATGGCCGCCAAGCGCGATCCATTCGAGCATCGCCCGCCGCGCGGGGGCCGGCATCGCCGTCCAGTCGTCGTCGGTGAGGACAAACTCCCGCAGCGACGACCACCCCCGCCAATCCTCAGGCGTCGTGGCGGGGTCAACCTCCGATTGCGTCATTCCGTGCGAGGAGGCGTTCCGTGCCTCGAGCAACCAATTTCCAGCATCGGGGGTGAGCACCCGCCTGTGGGTACTCGCCGCAGTTGGGGTCGATGTGATGCCTGCGGATGATGTCACCGTCCCGAGCGACTGCCACGTCTGATGGAGCTGACA
>Ga0114974_10001976_pt1 | contig 15986 bp, 17 predicted proteins | sample S_130206_EF_Meta_FD_87318 | JGI IMG/M metagenome (GOLD analysis project Ga0114974, IMG submission 87318) | Freshwater microbial communities from Lake Simoncouche, Canada to study carbon cycling - S_130206_EF_MetaG | ecosystem: Environmental > Aquatic > Freshwater > Lake | place: Lake...
ACAATACTGCCATAGACAATATTCAGGTAAAGACAAACATACTAATATGTTTCTTACTATTACCACATGGCAATCAATCTATAAAAATCCAAAAGAATACTTTGAACAATTTGATTTTGTTCTTGGTGATGAGGCACATCAATTTAAAGCTAAGTCACTTACAACAATTCTCTCTGGATGCATTAACGCTAAATATAGGATAGGAACAACAGGTACATTAGACGGCACACAAACACATAGACTTGTGTTAGAAGGTTTGTTTGGACCTGTTTATAAAGCAACAACAACATCTGAGTTGATTGAAAAAGGTCAACTTGCAGATTTTAAAATTAAATGTCTGATTCTTAAATACAATGATTCAATTTGTAAACAATCAAAGGATTGGGACTACAACACCGAGATAGATTACATAGTTCAAAATAAAGCAAGAAACGATTTCATTCGCAACTTAGCTTTATCTTTAACTGGTAACTCTCTTATATTATTTCAATTTGTGGAGAAACATGGAAAAGATTTATATGCGAATATCAAAGAACATGCAGTCAATAGGCATGTATTCTTTGTTTTTGGTGGCACCGATGTTGAGGTTAGGGAATCAATTCGTGCAATTACTGAAAAAGAAAGAGATGCTATCATTGTTGCTTCATATGGCACTTTCTCTACTGGCGTTAATATCCGCAACCTTCATAATATTATTTTTGCCTCCCCTTCCAAGTCCAGAGTTCGCAATCTTCAATCGATAGGTCGTGGTTTAAGGATAGGAGAAAACAAAACAAAAGCCGTTCTATTTGATATTGTCGATGATTTTCGTATAGGCAAATATGCCAATTACACATTGAAACATTTCATCGAGCGTGTTAAAATATACGATGAAGAAAAATTCAACTATAAGTTTTATAACATAGAATTAAAAAATGGAACAGACAACTAATACTAACATTAAAATTGTAAGACTGCAAAGTGGTGAAGATATTATGGCAGATATGATTGAAGATGAAGAAAATGATACCGTTATGTTAGATAATCCGATGCACATCATATTTAAAAGAATACCTACGGGTCAAACTGTTATGATGATGATGCCTTGGTTACCAATCGAATTGATTAAAGAAAATAATGCAATTCTTTTTACCTCAGATATCCTTACTGTAATTGAACCTAAGGATGATTTAGTCGAGTATTATGGTAATGTTGTTGTTGAAGCACAACATAGAATGGAAGAACAAAGAAAGTTCACTAGTCTTGAGGAACAATATGACGAGGGAGAGGAAGAAGAATATGAAGAAGAAGAAATTGATGAGGATGATTTATATGATATCATGCAACAGAGAAAACGGAGTAACATACATTAATCATTTTCAAACGGAACACCGCTATGATACATGTTGTCAAGCGTTTTGTCAACAGAAAGACAGGTAATTATGGATACAATTGATACAACAACTAAACCGAAAAAAACTAAACACTATGTAAATAACGCTGACTTCTTGGCGGCACTTATTACATATCGTGAAAAATGCGACATTGCCAAATCAGAAGGCAAGGAAGACCCACAGATTCCAAACTATATTGGAGAGTGTTTCTTTAAGATTGCAGACCACCTATCACGAAAACCTAACTTCATATCATATTCATTCCGAGATGAAATGGTATCAGATGGCATTGAAAACTGCCTGATGTATTTCAGAAACTTTGATCCGGTAAAAAGTACCAACCCTTTTGCCTACTTTACGCAAATCATTTACTTTGCATTTCTTCGCCGTATTATGAAAGAGAAGAAACAATTATATGTTAAGTATAAGGCAACAGAACAATTTGGTTTACTAGGTGAAGGTGAAATGTTTGAAGATTCAGACGGCAATATGAAACAGTTTCAACTATATGACAACATTTCGGAATTCATCCATAACTTTGAAGAAAGTAAACGGAAGAAGAAAGAAGGCAAAGTCAAAGGTGTAGAAAAGTTCATGGAAGATTTGCCTGAATAGTATTGACAATTTATTTAAAAGGAGTTACAATGGATAGATTAAAGGTGGAACATCACATCAAACATCTACAAGAAAAACATGACGACCTTGATAAACGAATAACGCCATCTTCGGCAGATTTTATTGTTCGTGTATTAAAAAAAGAAAAACTTCAACTTAAAGATGAAATTGAAAAACTGAAAAAACAAATACAATGAAATTATGCATTTTAGGTGACACACACTTCGGCGCTCGAGGTGATTCGATTGACTTTCACAAATACTTTCAGAAATTTTATGATGAGGTATTATTTCCATACCTGCGTGAAAACAATATAAAAGTAATTTTTCAAATGGGTGACTTATTCGATAGACGAAAGTTTATCAATTTCAATTCACTCTATTTGTGCCGTAAATATTTCTTCGATAGATGCGAAAGAGAAGGCATTAAATTACATACCTTATTAGGTAATCACGATGTTGCTTATAAGAATACACTTGAAGTAAATTCTTCATCATTACTATTAAATGAATATCACAACATTGAAATATATGATGATTTTCAAACAGTAGAGTTTGATGGTGTTAATATTGATATCGTGCCTTGGTTATGTGACGATAACGAACCTGTTATCTTTGAAAAGATGAAAGAGTCTAAATCACAAATTTGTTTTGGACATTTTGAGATTGCAGGTTTCGAAATGGACAGAGGCAATGTTTGTGATACTGGTATTGACAAACAGTCATTATCAAAGTATGATATTGTTTTAACTGGCCACTTTCATCATAAATCAACTGATGGTAATATTACCTATGTTGGTACGCCTTATGAGATGACATGGGCAGATTGGAATGACCCTAAAGGATTCCATATCTTTGATACGAACACAAGAGGTATGGAGTTCATTCAGAATCCTTTTGCCATGTTTCATAAAGTATCTTATGATGACGGCACTTCTACCTTTGAAGATTGGAAGAAGTATGATTTTGATAAATTGAAAGAGTGTTATGTGAAAGTTGTTGTGTTGAATAAACAGAATCCTTTTTTATTCGACCATGTAGTAGATAACTTATACAAAGTAGGTGTGTCTGACATTTCTATTGTTGAAGATTTTAGTGATTCATTAATAGATGACGACCAAGAAATAATCGACCAAGCAGAAGATACAATGACTATACTTTCTAAGTATATTGATAATCTATCACTTGATGTTGAACCCGACAAACTAAAAAATATTATGCGTGAACTTTATGTTGAGGCATTAAACACAGAAATCGCTGAATGATTTTATTTCGATATGTGAGGTGGAAGAATCTTCTTTCCACTGGTAATTATTTTACTGAGATTAATTTATCCAATACATCAAACACTTTGGTTGTTGGAGAAAACGGATCAGGCAAGAGCACAATGTTAGATGCATTGTGTTTTGGTCTTTTTGGCAAACCATTCCGTGACATTAACAAACCGCAACTGTTAAACTCTATCAACAATAAAGATTGTGTTGTAGAGGTTGAGTTTAATGTAAACAATAAAACATACAAAATTGTTCGTGGTATTAAGCCAAACATTTTTGAAATTTATTGTAATGGCGAACTCATTAATCAAGAGGCGGCATCCCGTGACTATCAAGAATACCTTGAGAAGTTTATTCTTAAATTAAACTACAAGTCTTTCACACAGATTGTTATTCTTGGTTCTGCATCTTTTACTCCCTTCATGCAACTTAAATCGGCAGACCGTAGGGAGATTATTGAGGACTTACTTGATATTCAAATCTTCTCTACTATGAATGGTTTAGTTAAAGACCGACTGAGTAATAATAAAGATTTGATGGTCAACACTAAACACAATATTGATTTGAATCAACAAAAATATGATATGCAAAAGAAACATATCGATGAGTTAAAACAGAACAATGAAGATAAGGTGAAAGAACATGAAGGTGAGATTGAAAGTAATTTGCGTACCGTATCCGACCTATTGGCAAATGTTAGCACCCTCTCCACAGAGGTCGACAACTTGCAACTGGTTGTTGAAAGTAAGATTGAAACAGAGAATAAGGTCAAGAAGATTACAAAACTTGAATCGCAGATTGAAAGCAACCTATCCAAATTTCGTAAGGATATCGGTTTCTTCCAAAACCATGATGATTGTCCAACATGTCGGCAAGCCATTGCCATGGAGTTTAAAGAGGAAGAACTCATTTCCCTCAATACTAAAGTCCAAGAATGTGAACATGGACTCACACAATTAGAATCTAAACTAACAGAAGAACAAACTAAACTGAATGAGATTAATGAAACACAAAAGAACATTAATCGTAAACAAGTTGAGATTGCACAAAACAATACTTCTATAACAGAGACTAACAAGTATATTGACCGACTTCGTAAGATAGTTACTCAATTGAAAGACACGAAAACGGTAACTGAAAAAGAAGAAAAAGAATTAAATATTATTGATGAAACTTTGAAAAGTTTAAAAACTGAATTAAAGAATTTAATCCATGATAAAACTTATTATGAAGTTGCAAGTAGTCTTTTAAAAGATACAGGTATTAAAACTAAGATTATTAAACAGTATTTGCCTGTTATCAATAAATTGGTAAACAAATATCTTGCATCATTAGATTTCTTTGTGAACTTTAACCTTGATGAATCATTTAAAGAAACCATCAAGTCTCGCCATCGTGATGAGTTTACATATAATAACTTTTCAGAAGGCGAGAAACAACGGATTGATATGGCATTGATGTTGACTTGGCGTGCAGTTGCCAAGTTAAAGAATTCATCCAATACCAATTTGTTAATTTTGGATGAAACATTCGATTCTTCATTAGATGCAAATGGCACAGAAGAACTAATGAAAATCCTACATATGTTAGAAGGTGTGAATTTGTTTGTTATCTCACATAAAGGTGATATACTACAAGATAAATTTGCCAATGTGATACGATTTGTTAAAGAGAAAAACTTTTCTAGGATTATAAAATGAGTGAAACAATTGATACATTAGATACACTAGTCATTGATACTGGTGCGGGTAATATACAAGAACAGAGAGTAGAACCTTTGCCATTGTTTGATGAAAATCATTCTATGTTGCGAGTGCCTATTCCAGAATATACAAATGTTATGCCAAATTTTAACATGGAACTTTTAATCAAACGATTGAAGATGACCATGAAATTGTATGGCGGTATCGGGTTGTCTGCCAATCAATGTGGAGTTTTTGAACGGGTATTCGTAATGGGCACAGATGACTTTCAAATTGCCTGCGTTAATCCTAAAGTAATTTCCGTTTCAGAACAAAGAGTTAAAGAGAGTGAAGGATGCCTTTCTTATCCAGGTTTATATTTAAAGCTTGACAGACCAGCATCAATTGATGTAGAATTTACAGATGAGAACGGCGCAGTAAGGCAAATGAGACTTGATGGCGTTAGTGCGAGATGTTTTTTACATGAGTTAGACCATATGAATGGTATTCGTATGACAGAGCAGGTAGGACCTGTTGCATTGCAAATGGCAAGACGCAAACAGGAAAAGATTATTAAAAAAATTGTTCGACACAAGAAAAAATGAAATTAACTATTACTCGACTGAGAAGTGGCACAAACTATAAAGGTCAACCACTTCACGATATCATGGATTCGTTTTATGAATTGTATAGTGAATACATTCGTAAGAACACACAACACACATATGGTGTTTGTAATTTCGGATGGAATGCCGCTAATCGTAAAAAGTTAGATGACATTTTAGATTCTGATGTTGTGATTATTCCTAGTGAGAACGAATTCTTCCAACACATTAAAGGTTACATCGATCCACGACACAAAGAAAGGTCGGATGAGTTCGTTGCACAGATTGGCGAACAACTTGCAAAGAAACATGTAATCATTATGAGAAGTGACCGTGCTGATACCGAAGAACTGTATCGCACAAGAACATTCAAAGACTTCCCTATTGGCAAGTTTTCAATCTTTGATGAGACAGATTTACCTGGTGGTCTACATGGGTTGAAATATCATTTCATCAAAGAGAATATGCCTTTTGATTTGTTTGAAAATACCGAAAAAGAAGTTGATTTCATTTATTGGGGTTGCGATAAACGCAAACTGATTGACAATGTGGAATCAGGTGATGAAAGACATTTGGTATTCAAACGCATTAAGAAAGATGCCAAAGTAAAGTCTTTCTTTATAGGTAAATATAATGCAATTGTGCCTGACAAGAAGATAGATTCGATGTATAATCTACTTCCATTTTTGAAACAAGGTAAATCTACCTTATGTTTTAATTGGCTTGATAACAAGGCAGTTACAAGTAGGTATCACGAAGCAATTGCATGTGGAGTATTTCCATTCGTATGGAGAAAATACGATGAAGATAACACATTGGTTGCAAATGATTGGCAACGAATTGACTCAGTAGAAGAATATTACGATAAACTACCACAAGTAGAAAGTAAGTTCCCTGAGATAGAAGATTATTACTTGAAGAATACTATGAAACCTAGAGAATGGTATTACGAAAGATTTGAACAACGAATGAATGAGTTACTTAAATAATGGCATATAGTTTTGATTCAAAAGACGATGTAGAAGCACAATGGCAGAAATGGTCTGATTCTAATACTGATTTCTTAGATGTGAACATGGATGAACTCCGTGAGAGAACAATCAAAGAACTCACTTATGTGTCTGCCATGGATGTGAAAGAATACACACTATTTCAAAAATGGTGTGAAGTGCAAGAAAAGTATCCCACAGTTACAGTTAATGATTTGTGGGAAGGCGAAACTAAAGTTCTTGCGGATGAGAAACAACGCCGTGCTATTGCAGAAGTTAAATCTAATTTCTGGATGCAAAACGATCCTGATGACTACCTCAAACTAGAACCTGAATTAGTCTATACAAATAAAGAAGAAGATTTACCTGAATTGTGGAATACGATTCGTACCTTTTCTTCTACAATGAAGAACAATAGTAACATTGGTCGTAACCTAAACTTTGTTGTGAGAGATAAGAACACTAAGAAGTACCTTGGTGTTATCTGTATTAGTTCCGACTTCCTTGATTTGACACCGAGAGATAACTTTATCGGTTGGTCGAGAGAAAAGAAAACACAAGGTGCAATGATTAATCACACCGCAATCGGTTCTACGATTGTGCCATTACAACCACTAGGTTTTAATTATGTTGGCGGTAAGTTACTTGCATTGTTGTGTTTATCTACACCTGTTCAAGAATTGTGGGAGAAACTGTATGGTGATAAACTCGTATCAGTAACTACTACATCACTCTATGGTAAAACTAAAGCAGGTGGTCTATCTCAATATGATAACCTAGACTTTTGGCAACCAATGGGATTCACCTCAGGTTCAGTATCATTTGAACCATTGAAAGACACCCGTTTGTTAATCAGAGAATGGTTAAAAAAGAATCATACTCGCAAATACTTTGAATGGTATGTTGCAAAGAAACCTAGTGGGCAACCACATAAGCGTGACCACAAGAATCGTTCTTTGAACTTTGCATATTCACAGATGAGTATACCTAAAGAATTGATTCGTAGTGAACATGCTCGAGGTATTTACTTCACACCACTATATGATAAGTCTTGCGAATTCTTGCGTGGTGATGATGATGGTCAAAACATGACCAAACTATTTGATACAAGTGTTGAGAACTTGGTTAATGTATGGAAAACTAAACATGCAAAACCTCGTATCAAACAATTGGCAAAGAAAGACAAGGTATCTACCGAGTCCTTGTTCTATGATGACCTAATCTACCTAACTTGGGAACAGGCAAAAGAGAAATATTTGCCTCAAGTAGGTCGATAAAACGCTTGACAAAGCATAAGTAATAGTGTAAGATGTCCTTATATGCGGTGAGTCCGAGACAGACTATCCCAATAGTCAGATAGGTTTAACTCCTATTAACCGCTCCAACCTTTATTCCTATTGACTTCCGAGTGTTGTTTTTAAGCAACAACGCTGGTTGACAATTCGGTCATGCCGTGATATAATTGTTGTATAAAGTGTGAAATAAGGACTTACATAATGAATTTTACTGCTGAACAAAAATCTCAGTTAGCAAAACTTCTTGCTACCGAGAATCTTACGGTTGAACACCAAAAGATTCAAACCGCACGATTCGACCCACAGAATCGTATTCTATATCTCCCAATTTGGCAAAATATGACAGGCGCTCTGTATGACCTGCTTTGCGGTCATGAGGTCGGTCATGCTCTCTATACACCTGCTGATGGATGGCATACTGCTGTTGTTGATAAAAACAAAGGCAGAAATTACAAATCATTTTTGAATGTGGTCGAAGATGCCCGTATCGAAAAGAAAGTAAAACGCCGTTATCCAGGTCTTAAAGTTCCTTTTCAAAATGCATATGTTGAATTGATGAAGCGTGATTTCTTTGGATTAAAGAACCGTGATATCAATGATATGGCATTTATTGAAAGATTGAACATTTATACCAAATCACAATATTCAATGCCTGTTGAATTCTCTACTGAAGAATTATCTTTGGTTAAGAAAGTTATGGATTGCGAAACTTGGGACGATGTGGTTCGTGTTACCGATGAGGTATACGGATATTCTAAAGATGAGCAATACGATATGCAATTGAAAGATTTTGAATCCTTCAATTATTCGGATGACTATGATGGTGATGGTGACGATTATGAGTCCGATGGTGGTGACTATGATTGGGACGATAGAGACTCCGAAGAAAACAAATCCGATTCGAAAAAAGACGGTAAAAACTCCGATGACACCGATGGTCAAAACGGTGATAGTGAAGATGGTGAAGAAGGCGATGACCAAGTAAAATCAAAAGCCGATAATGAATCAGAAGGTGAAGATGGTGAAGATTCTGATAATGAAGATAGTTCATCATTCAATCGTTGGAAAGATTCTGAACCTGCCACTAAAGATATGTTTTCACCTAGTTGTGAAACCGATGATAACTATCGTAAAAACGAAGTGATGCTTTTGGATGAAAAGTGTAAAGAATACATTTACCTTGAAATGCCAACACCTATTCTAAAGAATATTATTACACCTGCAAAGCGTGTTCAACAACAATTGACGGAGTATTATACACCAAGCGTTGGGTATTATTTGACCGCCGAGAAAATTAGAGAGTGGGTAACCGAATTCAAAAATAAGAATGACCGCTACATTGGTCTACTTGCAAAAGAATTCGAAATGCGTAAAGCTGCCAAGGCGTTTAGTAAATCTAAACTGTCCGATACTGGCGATATTGATATCAACAAATTGGCATCATACAAATTTGACGATAACATTTTCCGCAAAGTGATGATGACACCAAAAGGTAAGAATCACGGTTTGGTTTTGTTAATAGACAAATCAGGTTCTATGTCAGAAAACATGGCAGGTTCAATTGAACAAATTTTAGTTCTTGCCATGTTCTGCCGTAAAGTGAATATTCCTTTTGTTGTATATGGTTTTGGTGATTCATCAGAAGCAAAGTATGCTGACTTAGGTATTCAAAGTGATTACGAAAAACAAAGCAATTTCAATAAAAAGAATCATTCTTTTCAGCAAAAAGATAAAACAATTGCATTTAATTCTGTTTACTTGCGTGAATACATTAACAATAAAATGACCAATGCTGAATTTAATTCTGCTTTGCGTAATATGATTATATTGAAAAAATCATTTGAAGGTGGTCGTTATAGTCGTCCAATTGGTCGTCCTGATAGTGAACACCTTTCAAATACACCATTGACACAAGCAATCATTGCAACCGCAGAAGTTATGAAAAACTTCAAACAGGTTAACAACCTAGATTTGACTAGTTTGGTAATTGTGCATGATGGTGATGCCGATTGGACTAATTCATTCTATGAAACTAGGGTTCATAATGATGAAATGAGAGGCACTTCAGAAACATATTTTGGTCATCGTTCTATCGATACCCGTAATTACAATGTTGTATTGCGTGACCCTAAGAACAAATTCGAAGTGAAGGTGACCGACAATTCCAAGTATTCTGATTACATGTTGACACTATCATTAGAATGGTTTAAGAAAGTGACTGGTGCTAAGATATTTGGTTTCTTCTTAGTTGCAGGTAATAACCGTTTTGTTAAACATGCCGTTTACAATCGTTATGTGTTTGAAGATGGAAAAACATTTGAAGATTTGAATACCGAAGTTCGAATGAATCCACAAAATTCTTTTGTTTTGCGTGAAGCGATGTATGAGAAACAAAAACAATTGGTTAAGAAATTGAAAACTGAAAAGTTTTTGAGTTCTAGTTTAAATGGTTACACTTCATTCTATTTGGTTGCAGGTGGTGATGATTTGAAAACCGAAAATGATGAAATTGAAATAGAAGGCAAATTTACTGCCAATAAATTGAAAACCGCATTTATGAAAATGAATAAAAAGAAAGCAATCAGCCGAGTGCTTGTCTCCAAATTCATTCAAGGCATTGCTGCCTAAGTGTTGTTTTTATGCGACATGGCTGGTTGACAATTCAAATCAGCCATGATATAATTGATGTATCAAATGTGAAAGGACTTTTTTTATTATGACTAAGCGTGCCGAAATTCGTGAAAAGTTTATTAATGCCATCGTAGCATTGGGTAAACCAACAATCACAACCGATGAAATTAAATCAATTTGTGGCGATATAGATATTGCTCATCCTTATTGGTTTACTAACGATGATGAAAACCGTGTGAAGCGTGGTGTTTATAAAGTGCCAAATTCTTCCATGATTTCTCAACCTCAAACTATATCATTACAAGCACAAGTGATTCCTATGGCAAAATCAGTAGAAAAATCGGAACATAAAATTCAGAATATTCAAACCGATTTGGATACTACTGATTTGATTCCAAAACAATATAAAAATTATGTACCGTTTGGCAACTTTGATGATGTATATTCAATTGTCCAATCGATGCGCTTCTTCCCCGTTTTCGTTTCTGGTCATTCTGGTAACGGCAAAACAATGTCAATTGAACAGGCATGTGCCAAAGCAAAACGAAAATTCGTTTGTATTTCAATGACACCTGAAACCGATGAGAGTGACCTTCTTGGTAACTATGTTCTTATCGATGGTAATATGGAATGGCGTGATGGTCCTGTGACCACTGCTGCTCGTCAAGGTGCCGTTTTGTGTATTGATGAAATTGATTATGGTGCTCAGAACCTTTCTTCATTACAACGGGTGCTCGAAGGCAAACCATTTATGTTGAAGAAAAAAGGTGAATTGATTGCACCTGCACCTGGTTTTACAGTATTCGCTACTGCCAATACTAAAGGTAAAGGTTCAGATGATGGTCGTTACATGTTTACGAATGTGCTTAACGAAGCGTTCTTGGAAAGATTCCGCACTACAATGGAACAAGAATTCCCTCCTGTTCGCACAGAGCGTAAGATTATCGAAAAAGAATTGACCACAGTTGGTCGTGCCGATGATGAATTCGCCGAGAAACTTGTTACATGGGCTGATGTGATTCGTAAAACATTCATGGATGGTGGTTGTGACGAAGTGATTTCAACCCGCCGTTTAGTGCATATTGTTGAAACATTCGGTATCTTTGGTGATAAGATGAAGGCAATTAGTTTGTGTTTGAATCGTTTTGATGATGACACTAAGGCATCATTCCTTGATTTGTATACCAAAGTTGATGCAGGTGCCTCGGCAGAACAATTGCTCGCACCCGTAATTGAACCAGAAGAAAAGGATACAGAAGAAAATTCGGAAGATGTTCCGTTTTAATTAGTTTGTAGTTCGGCACTTGACCCATCGGCAACGGTGGGTCTTTTTTACACATTTACCTGTATAAGTGTTGACATAGACACAAAAATAGTATAGAATAGTAACATATTTGAGAGAAAGGTCGCCTCTCAAATTCTTTCCTCAAAGCGACCGTTTTATTATTGGAGTATTTCGTAATGTCAGTTAAATCTAAAGTCCTCGCCTATCTTTCTAAAGAAGATGGATACAACACCCTCACCGCACAGAAGATGCAATCTGTTTTTGGTGTTGCAAACCCTTCAGCAACTATCAATGAGTTGCGTAACGAAGGTCATGCTATTTACTTAAATAGCCGTTACAACACAAATGGTGATAAGGTTTCCTTCTATCGCCTCGGCACACCAACTAAGCGTATGGTCGCTGCTGGCATCGCCGCAATTCGTTCACAAGGTGAGCGTGCTTTTGCCTAATTTTAAGGTTTAAAGCATCGAGGAAGAGATACATATAAGTATCCCTTCCTCTTTTTTCGTTTATGGAGTTGTCATGGAAATCAAAGTAGAATTAGAAAAACTAAGAAAAAACAAACTGTTTATCGCCACACCAATGTATGGCGGCATGGCACACGGTTTGTATATCAAGTCCAGTTTGGACTTGCAAACCACAATGAACAAATACGCAATTGAAACTAAGTTTTCTTTTTTGTTCAATGAATCACTTATCACACGAGCCCGAAACTACCTAGTCGATGAGTTTCTCCGTTCAGACCACACACACTTATTATTCATCGATTCAGATATTCACTACAACCCACAGGATGTTCTAGCACTTATGGCGCTAGACAAAGATGTGATTGGTGGTCCTTATCCGAAGAAGTCTATGAATTGGGGTAACATTGCACAAGCTGCAAGAGCAAACCCTAATATGGATCCAAAAGAACTTGAACAACTTGTAGGTGAATATGTTTTCAATGTTGTAAAAGGCACAAAACAATTCTCTGTTACTGAACCACTTGAAGTGATGGAAATCGGTACAGGTTTTATGATGGTAAAGCGTGAAGTGTTTGAGAGAATGGAGAAAGAATATCCAACAATCAAATACAAACCAGACCATATCGGTCAGGCCAATTTCGATGGTACACGATACATCCATGCTTACTTTGATACAGTAATCGACACCAAAGATTCTATCACTGGAGGCGGTTCTGAGAGATATCTGAGTGAAGATTATATGTTCTGTCAGATGTGGCGTAAACTTGGCGGAAGTATCTTCTTGTGTCCTTGGATGAAAACACAACATGTGGGAACATATGCCTTTACTGGTAACATGCCTGCTGTTGCACAGTTTACAGGGAAGTTATAATGAAAGCCGATGTTGTTAAAGTCTCGCAAACTGCAACAACAGGCGGCCGCAAATTTGATGGTGGTAAACTACAATATGGTTTACTACCACCACTTGCTTTAAAGGCCACAGTTGATGTATTAACTTTTGGTGCAGAGAAATACGAACCAGACAATTGGAAACATGTACCTGATTCTAAACGCCGTTATTTTGATGCATTACAAAGGCACTTATGGGCATGGAAAGAGGGTGAAGCAGATGACCCTGAATCTGGCAAACATCACTTAGCACATGCACTTTGTTGCCTCATGTTTCTATATGAGCATGATACAATGTATTCTGTGAATGACAAATCTTAATTATGAGGTAAAATATGAAATTATCAAATGACACACTATCCGTTTTGAAAAACTTTGGTTCTATCAATCAAGGTATTTTCTTCAAACAAGGCAAGACACTTAAAACTGTTTCGTCACATAAAAACATTCTCGCTGAAGTATCAATCAAGGAAGAAATTCCTGCTGACTTTGGTGTTTATGATTTAAATAACTTCCTTTCTGTTGTATCATTACACAAAGATGACCCATCGTTTGAATTCGATGAGAAACATGTTGTGATTGTTGGCAACAAAGGTCGTTCTAAAATCAAGTATCGTTTTTGTGAACCAACTATGATTGTTACTCCTCCTGAGAAACAATTTGTTATGCCAGAAGCAGAGATTAACTTCTCTTTAACTTCAGAGGATTTTGATTGGATTCTCCGTGCCGCTTCTGTTCTTTCTTCTCCACATATTGCAATTGAATCTGATGGTAAGAAAGTTAGTATCGTTACACTAGATTTGCAGAATGATTCTGCTCATACTGATGCACTTGAAATTTCAGAAGGCAATGGCAACAAGTTCAAAATGATTTTCAAAACTGAAAACATTAGTAAAGTTATGCCTGGTTCATATGAAGTTTCTATTTCATCTAAAGGTGTATCGCATTTTGAAAACAAAAATGTTCCACTCCAGTATTATATTTCTACTGAAGCCGGTTCTAAATTTGAAAAGGCGTAATCATGTCTCTTAAACTGTTTACAAATTCAGCAGAAGGTTTTGAAAAGACCTCTATTGCAATCAACCCAGCATTTATTGTTTCTGTCTTAGAAAGAAAAGTTACAGTTGCAGGTGGAGAAGGAAATAGAGAAGAAAAGACTACAATTCTTTTCGGTGGTGATAAAGGTACATGGACAGTCGAAGAAGATTTTTTGACTGCTGTTGCTCGCCTTAATGAGCGTGACTGATTTTTTATTATGATGTATTATGTGAAGGACTTATATTATGGAACATCTTTTGTGGACCGAGAAGTATCGTCCTCAAGCAATCGAAGATTGTATTTTACCAGAACGCCTGAAACTTCCATTTCAGGAGTATGTGAATCAGAAACAGATTCCTAATTTACTCCTAAGTGGTGGTGCAGGCGTAGGTAAAACCACAGTAGCAAAAGCTATGTGTCACGAAATTGGATGTGACTACATGGTTATTAACGGTTCTGATGAATCTGGTATCGATGTATTCAGAACCAAAATCAAAAACTATGCTTCATCTATGTCATTGTCTGGTGGTCGTAAGGTCATCATTATTGACGAAGCAGATTATCTAAATCCAAACTCGACACAACCTGCGCTTCGTAATGCAATCGAAGAATTTGCAGGCAACTGTTCGTTCATCTTTACATGTAACTACAAGAACCGAATCATCGAACCACTCCACTCACGGTGTGCAGTTATTGATTTTGGTTTGAAGAATGGTGAGAAGGCCAAGATGGCATCTGCATTTTTCAAACGAATTCAATCAATTTTGCAAAGTGAAAAAGTTGAGTTTGATGACAAGGTTATTGCAGAACTTGTTAAGAAACATTTCCCAGACTTTCGCCGTGTTCTAAATGAGTTGCAACGATATTCACAGTTTGGTAAGATTGACACAGGTATTCTTTCACAGATTTCTGATGTTTCAATTACCGAAATTGTAAAGTTCGTTTCATCTAAAGATTTTGGTTCAATTAGAAAATGGGTTGCATCAAATGAAATTGATAGTAACACTCTTTTCCGTAAGTTGTATGATGCGATGTATGATACAATGAAACCACAATCTATTCCACAGGCAGTTTTAATTCTTGCGGACTATCAGTATAAAGCTGCGTTTGTTGCAGACCAAGAAATTAATACTGTGGCATGTTTGACAGAACTAATGGTGAACTGTGAGTTTGTATGAACACAACTCTAGTTGGCGGTGAATTATTAGGATGGTTTAAGTTCGATGATGTTTACAGATTCTCAAACAATATAGAATCTGCGGTTTATGCTTTTGGTGTTTTTTCTAAAGTTCCCTCCAAAACTGAATTACCTATTAATTTAAAAGAAGTTTATTATATTGGCCAAACTGGAGGTCAAGAAAAAACTTTTGACAAAAAAGATAGAGATACAGGTCGTGGGTATCTGATAACACCTTTTCATAAACGAATGAAAGACCATGCATCAAAAGATAAAGTTAAATTGATTAGAGAGACTATGAATGTTTCCGATGTTTTATGTGTTTGTATTATAACACCTAAAAAATATATGGACACAACAACATTAAAACAATGGTTGCTCGCTTCAGAGAGTGAATTGATTAGTTGTTATGGTTTGTTATTTGGAAATGCTCCACTATACAATTTCGCACATCAATCGAATAGAACTTCAATTAAAGAAGATTCGTATTCTCAGAAAAAAGTTAGACAATTAAAACAATCTAGTTTGGATAATTTTTATGAACGACATTTTTAATGGACTATTTGAATGGATAAAAGATGATTGGAACTCTAATCGTTATCGTTTTGTTGTTGAATTGCTTGCTTGGTTTATTAGCATTGGTTGTAGCATTACAATGGCTCTCACGG